>Ga0315900_10000419_pt1 | contig 75584 bp, 64 predicted proteins | sample LakEriMetagenome_FD_203521 | JGI IMG/M metagenome (GOLD analysis project Ga0315900, IMG submission 203521) | Freshwater fungal communities from buoy surface, Lake Erie, Ohio, United States - Buoy 12 MA114 | ecosystem: Environmental > Aquatic > Freshwater > Lake > Lake biofilm | place: USA: Lake... | reverse complement strand
AAAACGCTCTAGCTTGGAATGTGCCTCGGCCCGCCAACGGACGGGCCGCGAGCGCACGCGCGCGAGCCGCAGGCGCCCCGCAGCGTAGCGGAGGGATCAGCGCCGAGGACGAACCCGCGGAGGCGGGGTCGCACACAAACACCAAACAAAAAAGGCCGGAGACGCTCTGGGCGGCTCCGGCCATATTCAGTCTGTTCGTTCGCAGGAGGAACAAGGTGAGGCGGGGGGAGAGGAGAGGGAGAGAGAGGTCTCCCCCCGCCAAGCTTGGTAGGTGAGCGCTTAGTTGTAGGCGCGCTCCCCGTGTTCGGAGATGTCGAGGCCGTTGGTTTCGGCTTCGGCGTCGGGACGCAGCCCGATGGTGTACTTGAGAGCGAGGAACAGCGCCGCCGAGACGATACCGGTCCAGGCGACCGTCACACCCACCGCATAGATCTGGGTGGTCACCTGGCCGACGAGGTCAAACGCCCCCGCCTTGGCCACCGGTGCGGTGTAATCGATCCAGCCCTGGCCGCCGAGCGCCGGGTCGGCGACGATGCCGGTCCCGATCGCGCCGACGATCCCGCCGACAGCGTGGATGCCGAAGACATCAAGGCTGTCGTCGTAGTTCAGCTTGTTCTTCACCGTGGTGACGAAGACGTAGCAGATCACCGAAGCCACAGCGCCGAGGATGATCGCGGTGCCGGGGTGGGCAAAGCCCGCCGCCGGGGTGATCGCCACAAGGCCGGCCACCACACCCGAGACCGCGCCGAGAAGCGAGGCCTTCTTGTGGGTGATCTGTTCGATGATCGCCCAGGCCGCACCCGCCGCCGCAGTGGCCACGAAGGTGTTGACGAAAGCGAGGGCCGCGAAGGCGTTGGATTCGAGCGCCGAGCCGGCGTTGAACCCGAACCAGCCGATCCACAGCAGCGAGGCGCCGATCATGGTCATCACCAGGCTGTGCGGGGGCATGGGCTCGCTCTTGTAGCCAATGCGCGGACCGATGATGAGGCAGCCGACCAGACCGGCGATACCCGCATTGATGTGCACCACGGTGCCGCCAGCAAAGTCGAGCGCGCCCCAGCCCCACAGCAGGCCGTAGTCAGTCGGCGCGGTGTGGAGGAAGTCCGGGCCGGCCCAGTACCACACCATGTGTGCGATCGGGAAATAGGCGAGCGTCATCCACGCGACCACGAAGATGATCAGCGGAGTGAACTTCACGCGCTCGGCAAAGGCACCCACGATCAGCGCGGGCGTGATGCAGGCGAAGGTCATCTGGAACATCACGAAGACGAGCTCGGGCAGGTAGACCCCGTTCGAGAAGGTCGCGGCCAGCGAGGTGACGGTCACGCCCTTAAGGAAGGCCTTGTCGAGCCCGCCGATGTACAGCGGATCGACCAGCGAGTTGGTCGAGGTGAAGGCCAGCGAATAGCCCCAGCCGAACCACACCAGCGCGGCAACGCAGACGATGGTGAGCACCTGCATCAGCACGGAGAGCATGTTCTTGGCGCGCACCAGGCCGCCGTAGAACAGGGCCAGCGCGGGGACGCTCATCATCAGCACCAGCGCGGTCGAGACCATCATCCAGGCGACATCGCCCTTGTTGACCATCTCGGCCGTCGGAGTGAACACGGCAGGCGCGGCAGCCGCCGCAGCATCGGCGGCCTCGGCCACCGGAGCGGCGAGCGCGGGTGCGGCCAGCAGGACGGCCCCCGTCGTCAGCGCCGCGGCATTAAGGAAGAAACGCTTCATTGGATGGGTCCCCTTACAGCGCGGTTTCGCCGGACTCGCCGGTGCGGATGCGAGTGGCTGAGGCGAGATCGAGCACGAAGATCTTGCCGTCGCCGATCGCGCCCGTGTTGGCGGTCTGCTGGATGGTTTCGACGACCTGCGCGGCGATATCGTCGCTCGCAGCGATTTCGAGCTTCACCTTGGGGAGCATGTTGGTGGAATACTCGGCCCCGCGGTAGATTTCGGTCTGGCCCTTCTGGCGGCCAAAGCCCTTGACCTCGGTGACGGTCATCCCGGCGATGCCCATATTGCTGAGCGCCTGACGAACCTCATCGAGCTTGAACGGTTTGATGATGGCGATGATGAACTTCATCGAAGCCCCCTGTTGCACCGGATCAGTCCGGCATCGGGAGCTTTGCAACAAGCGTGCCACATTGGCGTAACGCAGTCGCAACAACGGAATCCGCGGGTTTTTTCGCAACCGCGGAAGAATATGTGCCTAGGCTTTAATCATCTGGTTAGAAATTAGGCACGCTCGGCCCTGCGCTGCGCGTCAATCCTCGGCGCCGGCGATATAGCGGTCGGTCGCACGGGTCGGCAGACCATCGATGCTGCGGGTGAGGCCTGCCGTCTTGGCTTCCCACTGCGCCGGATCGGCCTGGCGGTGATATTTCACCAGCGTCTCGCGCTCGGTCTCCAGGTGCATCAACGGCACGCCGTAACCGCAGCTGGTCTGCACGCTCTCCACAGAGATGTCGAAGATCTGGCGGGTGCCGGGCAGCAGCGTGAAATGCGCCGAGAGCGCCGCCCACTCGGCATCCTGCGGCAGCACCGCCCGCCCGCGCCCGTAGATCCGCAGGATCAGCGCGGGTTGCTGGAAGTTGCAGAACATCACCGTGATGCGGCCATCGGCGGCGAGATGGGCGTGGGTCTCGTTCCCTGACCCGCCAAGATCGAGATAGGCCACCCGTGTCGGCGAGAGCACGCGGAAGGCATCATAGCCCTTGGGGCTGAGGTTGATCCGCCCCTCCGCCGCCGCCGTTGCCACGAAGAACACCGGCTGGGCGGCGATCATCGCGATGTGCTTTTCGGTCAGCGCATCGGTAAAATCGGCCATGTCCGGCTCCTTCAGGTCAGAGGAAATCGCGCAAGGTGGTGATGAAGCGGTCGAACTGGTCGTGGTGCAGCCAGTGTCCGGCCTTCTCGAACTCGATCACCTGCGCTGTCTTGAAATGGGCGATGCGCCCGTCCTTCTCGGGGTTCGAAGCCCAGGAATCAGCACCGTAAAGCAGCAGCGACGGGCTGGTGATTGCCCCCCACAACGCCTCGACGAACTCGTCGCCGATATCCTCGACCGGCCAGACATTGAGGTGCGGATCGAACTTCCAGCTATAGGTGCCGTCCTCGTTGCGGTTGACCCCGTGGACGGTGAGGTGCCGCGCCTGCTCCTCGGTGAGGTAGGCGTTCTCCTCGATCATCCGCGCAAAGGCAGCCTCGATGCTTTCATACTTGCGCGGTGTGCGCCCGGCGGCTTGGCGCTTTTTCGCAACCCATTCGGCAAGGCGCTCGGGATAGGGCACGCTGCGCTGTTCGGCACGCATTTCGGGCGACGGCCCCAGCCCCTCGATCGCCACCAGCTTGGTCACCATCTCGGGGAAGGCCCCGGCATAGCGCAGCGCGACATTGCCGCCCATCGAATGGGCCACCATCCGCACCGGACCGACGCCCAATTGGTGGATCAGCTGCGCCAGATCATAGACCATGTCGGCGGCCGAATAGACGCCGTCCGACACCCAGTCGCTATCCCCGTGCCCCCGGTGATCCATGGCGATGACGTGATAGTCCTCGCGCAGCGCCTCTGCGGTCCAGTCCCAGCTGCGCGCATGATCGCGCCCGCCATGCACCAGCACCAGCGGAGGCTTTCCTCTCCCGCCCCAGTCGAGATAGTGGAGCCGCAGGCGCTGCGAGATGAAGGTTTGCGAAGTCGGGCCGGTGTCGTGCATGGCCTATGCCATGCCGCGAACCTCGGCCCGCCGCAAGACTAGCGTTCCTTGGTAGCCGAGAAGGTCAGCTGCGGGTTCTTCTCGACCTGATAGCTGACGTCCCACGGGCTCTTGGCCATGAACACCAGATCGCCATCGCGGTCCTTGGCGAGGTTGGCGCGGTTGAAGCTGGCGAATTCGTCGAGCGCCTTGGCGTCACCCTTGATCCAGCGCGCAGTCGCAAAGGGCGAGGGTTCGAGCACGGCTTCGACCTTGTACTCGGCCTCAAGCCGGCTGATCAGCACTTCGAGCTGCAGCTGGCCGACCACACCGACGATATGGGCCGAACCGATCTCGGGGTAGAACACCTGGATCACCCCCTCTTCGCTGAGGTCGTCCAAAGCCTTGCGCAGCTGCTTGGTCTTGGTGGGATCCTTGAGCTGCACGCGGCGCAGGATTTCCGGCGCGAAGTTGGGCAGGCCCGTGAAGCGCACCTGATTGCGTTCGGACAGGGTATCTCCCACCCGCAGCGTCCCGTGATTCGGGATGCCGATGATGTCGCCCGCTTCCGCCGTATCCGCCAGCTCCCGGTCCTGCGCGAAGAAAAGGATCGGGGAATGGACGGCAATGGGCTTGCCGAGGCCGCTCGGCGTCAGCTTCATGCCCCTTTTGAAGGTGCCCGAGACCTGCCGCATGAAGGCGATGCGGTCACGGTGGTTGGGGTCCATATTGGCCTGCACCTTGAAGATGAAGCCGGTGACCTCGTCGCGCTCGGGGCTGATCTGCTCCTCGCCCGCAGGCTGGGGCCGGGGCGGCGGGGCGTAGCGGGCGAGCGCGTCGATCAGTTCGGTGACGCCGAAATTCTTGAGCGCCGAACCGAAATAGACCGGCGTCAGATCGCCGTGGCGATAGGCCTCCAGATCGAATTCGGGATAGCCGCCGCGCGCCAGCTCGATCTCGTCGGCAAAGCGCTCGGGGATCGCAGCTCCCGCCTCGCGGGTGCCAAGGAATTCCTTGGACGGGCCTTCCGGGCGGCTGACTTCGCCGGTGCGAAAGTCGAGGATGCCCTCGAATTCCCCGCCCATGCCGATCGGCCACATTTGTGGGGACACATCGAGCGCGAGCATGTCGGCCACTTCGTCCAGTGTCTCGAAGGGATCGCGGCCCTCGCGGTCGACCTTGTTGACGAAGGTGATAATCGGCACGCTCCGCAAGCGGCAGACCTCGAACAGCTTTCGGGTCTGCGGCTCGATCCCCTTGGCCGCGTCTATCACCATCACCGCCGAATCCACCGCCGTCAGCGTGCGATAGGTGTCTTCCGAGAAGTCCTCGTGGCCCGGCGTGTCGAGCAGGTTGAAGGTGATACCCTCGCGCGCAAAGGTCATCACCGAAGAGGTCACCGAGATCCCGCGCTGCTGCTCGATCTTCATCCAGTCCGACCGCGCCCGGCGCGCGGCCCCGCGCGCCTTGACCTCGCCCGCAAGGTGGATCGCGCCGCCTTGCAGCAGCAGCTTTTCGGTCAGCGTGGTTTTGCCCGCGTCAGGGTGCGAGATGATCGCGAAGGTGCGGCGATTGCTAGTCATTTCGCGCGACGCGGAAGCCCGCGAAGTCCTGGTTGACCGGCATCAGCTCGATGCGGTTGATGTTGAGATGCGGGGGCAGGCTCGCGATCCAGCCGATGGTGGCGGCAATGTCCTCGCCGGTCATCGGGTTGACGCCGCGATAGAGCTTGTCGGAGGCCTGCTGGCTGCCGGTGCGCACCACGGTGAACTCGGTCTCGACCATCCCCGGCTCGATGCTCGTAACGCGCACGCCGGTGCCATGGAGATCAGCGCGCAGGGCCAGCGTGAAGTGGTTCGCGAAGGCCTTGGACCCGGCATAAACATTGCCGCCCGGGTAGATGTAATTCCCCGCGACCGATCCGATGGCGATGATCGCGCCCTTGCGAGCGATCAGGCCGGGAAGCAGCTTGCGGGTCAGCACCACCATCGCCGTGATGTTGGTATCGATCATGGTGTGCCAGTCATTCAGGTCGGCATTCTGCGCGGGCAAGGTACCCTGCGCGAGACCAGCATTGTTCACCAGCAGGTCGATATCGCGGAAGCCTTCGGGCAAGGCGGCGATCGCGGCATCAAGCGCGGCGGTATCCCGCACATCGAAGCAGGCAGCGTGAACCTTGTCCGCGCCCAGCTCGGCCACCAGCGCATCCAGCCGCTCCTGCCGTCGCCCGGTCGCAACGCAGCGCCAGCCGTCCGCAACAAGGCGGCGCACCGTGGCGAGGCCGATCCCGGCGGTGGCGCCGGTGACGAAAGCAACCTTGCTCATCCGCGCAGCTCCCCGCCGACCTTGGCCGCCGCCGCGACGATCTTTTCCGCGATCGCCTTCAGCTCGGCATCCTTGAAGCTTGCCTCACCCGGCTGAAGCGTGACTTCGAGCGCCACCGACTTGTGGCCCTCGGGCACGCCCTGCCCGGCGAAGACATCGAACACGCGCACGCCGGTTATCACCGCCTTGTCCGCCCCCTGGACGGCGCGCACGAGATCTCCCGCCGCGAGGCTGGCCGGGACGAGGAAGGCGAAGTCGCGGGTCACGACTTGCAGCGCCGGGGGCGTGAATTGGGCCCGGGCAAAGGCCGTGCCCTTCTTGGCCGGAATGGCGTCGAGGAACAGCTCGACCGCAGCCACCGGTCCATCGACGTCGAACGCCTTCAGGGTCGCGGGATGAACCATCCCGAAGCGGGCCAGCACCACCTTGGGGCCAAGCCGCAGGGTGGCCGACTGGCCGGGGTGGAACTGCGCCCCGGCTTCACCCATCACCATCAGATTGCCGACCGGTGCCCCGGCCGCTTCGAGCAGCTCGAGCGCCAGCGCCTTGGCGTCATAGGGATCGAAGGCCTTGGCCTTGCCGGACTGCCAGCCGCGCTCGGCCTTCTCGCCTGCCAGCACGATGCCGAGCGTCGGCTTTTCATCGCTGAGGCCGCTCTCACCACGGAAATAGCGCCGCCCGATTTCGAACAGGCGCGAGGAGGACGCGCCGCGATCCGCATTACGCTTGGCGGCCATCAACAGGCCGGGCAGCAGCGCAGGGCGCATCGCCTTGAGGTCTTCGCTGATCGGATTGGCGAGCACCCACAGCGCCTGACCTTCGGGAGCGAAGTGCTCCGCCGCCCATTCGGGCAGGAAGCTCCATGTCACCGCCTCGTTGAGCCCGCTCGCAGCCGCCGCCCGGCGCAAGGACCGCTCGAGCTTCTGCTGCGGCGTGGCGGTCGGACGCGCAACGCCCTCGACGCGGGGGAGCGCAACGCTCGTCACCTTGTCGAGACCGTGGATGCGCACGACCTCCTCGACCAGATCGGCCGGGCCTTCGATGTCATGGCGGCGCAGCGGGCAGGTCACGTCAGGGTTCTTTGGCCAGTCGGCGCCGACACTGAAATCGAGGCTTTCGAGGATGCGCTTCTGCTCGGCCTCGGGCACGGCCACCCCGCCGAGGCGGAGCGTCAGGCCGGGATCGAATGCGACCACCTTGGCGGTGGACGGCGGCGAACCGGCGCGAATGACTTCGCTCGGGGTGCCGCCTGCCAGCTCGACGATCAACCCGGTGAGCAGGTCGAGACCCTCGCCAAGGAAAGCCGGATCAACCCCGCGCTCGAACCGCGTGCGGGCATCCGACGACAGGCCCAGCTTGCGACCGGTCGCACCGATGCGGGCGGGATCGAAATAGGCGATTTCGAGCAGCACATCGGTGGTCGTCTCGGACACGCCCGAATGTTCGCCGCCCATGATCCCGGCGATGTCGTGCACGCCTGTGTCGTCGGCGATCACCATCATCTCGGCATCGAGCGTGTAGGTCTTCTCGTTGAGCGCCAGAACCTCCTCGCCGTCCTTCGCGCGCCGCGCCACCACCGCGCCCGAAAGTTTGGCGAGGTCATAGGCGTGGGCGGGACGCCCGAAGCCGAGCATCAGGTAGTTGGTCAGATCGACCAGCAGCGAAATCGGGCGCTGGCCTGCGCTCTTGAGCCGCGTCTGGAGCCAGTCGGGCGAGGGGCCGTTGGTCACGCCCTTCACCACGCGGCCATAAAAGGCCGGGCAGCCTTGCGCGTCATCGGTGCGGATTTCGACCGGACAAGCCCCCGCAGCCGTAAACGCCGGTATGGTGATCGGCTTCAGCGTCCCCAGACCCTTGGCCGCAAGATCGCGGGCGATGCCATAAACGCCCATGCAGTCCGGGCGGTTCGGCGTCACCGCCACCTCGATCACCGGATCGGTGCCGTGATAATCGGCAAAGGCGGTGCCGACCGGCGCGTCCTCGGGCAGTTCGATGATGCCGTCGTGATCGTCCCCGAGTTCGAGCTCGCGGGTCGAGCACATCATGCCGTTCGATTCGACGCCGCGGATCGCGCTCTTGCGCAGCACCATGCCGTTGGCGGGCACCACCGCACCCGGAAGCCCGAGCACGCCCTTCATTCCGGCCCGCGCATTGGGCGCGCCGCACACGACTTGCAGCGGCTGGCCGTCTCCGGTGTCCACCGTGAGCACCTGGAGCTTGTCGGCATCGGGGTGGCGCGCGGCGGTCAGCACATGGGCGATGCGGAAACCGGCGAGCTTTTCCGCCGGGTCCTCGACGCCCTCGACCTCAAGCCCGATGGCGTTGAGCGCATCGCAGATGTCCTGAACGGTGGCGGTGGTCTCAAGGTAGTCCTTGAGCCAGGTCAGCGAGAACTTCATGCGCGTGCTCCCACACCGGCAGAAAGCGTCGGCTGGTCGAACGGCGAGAAGCCGTAATGCGCCAGCCAGCGCGGATCGCCGTCGAAGAAAGCGCGCAGATCGTTCATCCCGTATTTGAGCATGGCGATGCGATCGATCCCGAGGCCGAAGGCGAAGCCCTGCCATTCCTTGGGATCAAGCCCCGCGAATTCCAGCACCCGCGCATTGACCATCCCGCTGCCACCCAGCTCCATCCACGCATGGCCCGGCGCATCGCCGTGCCCGCCGACCACGCGGCGGCCGCCTTCGTTCGAATAGCCGACATCGACCTCGACACTCGGCTCGGTGAACGGGAAGTAGCTGGGGCGCAGGCGCAAGGTGATGTCCTCGCGCTCGAAGAAGGCCTTGAAGAAGGTCTCCAGCGTCCACTTGAGGTGGCCCAAGTGAATGTCGCGGTCGATCACCAGCCCTTCGACCTGGTGGAACATCGGCGTGTGGGTCGCATCGCTGTCCGAACGATAGACCCGGCCCGGGGCGATAATGCGGATCGGCGCGCCCTGATCCAGCATCGAGCGGATCTGCACCGGCGAGGTGTGGGTGCGCAGCAGCACATCCTTTCCATCGTAGGTCTTGTCCGGGAAATAGAAGGTATCGTGCATCGCCCGCGCGGGGTGCGTCTCGTCCATGTTGAGCGCGGTGAAATTGTGCCAGTCGTCCTCTATTTCCGGACCCGTCGCGACCGCGAAGCCCAGATCGGCGAAGATTTCGGCAAGCTCGTCCATCACCTGACTGACGGGATGCACCGAACCTTTGGGTGTCGCCGCCGCCGGCAGCGTCAGGTCGATCGTCTCGCGCGCCAGCCTGGCGTCGAGCTCGGCAGCCTCCAGCGCGGCCTTCTTCGCGTCGAGTGCATCGGCGATTTCGGCACGGGCGGACTGGATCGCGGGCGCGGCTGCGGTGCGTTCTTCCGGGCTCATGCCGCCCAGCGTCTTGAGAGCGAGGCTGACCCAGCCCTTCTTGCCGAGCGCGTCGAGCCGCTGCTCCTCCAGCGCGTCAAGCGTGGCGGCCTCGGCAATCGCGGCCAGCGCGGCCAGTTTCTGGGTGGTGATGTCGGTCATGGCCTGTGGTGTCTGCGGGGCGGATGGTTGCGCGCGTCCGCTAGCGGCAAATCACCGAATTTGCAAAGTGCGCTTGCGCAGGGGGGCTAGGCGACAGGCTGCTCTCGCGCCCCGCCGTGCAAGCCCTGCACCGGCTGTCCCGCAATCGCCACCCGCCCGCGCGCTGCTGCGGCGAGGATCGGCTTGTCGAGCTTGGCATAGGCCGAGGGGCTCATCCCCATGAAGCGGCGGAAATCCCGCACGAAATGCGACTGGTCGTGATAGTGGCAGTCGAGCGATCCGATCCACCCGAGCGAGGGATCGAGCATGAAGCGCCCGAGGCTGCGCAGAAAGCGCTGGCGGCGCAGCAGCAGCTTGGGCGGAAAGCCGAAGGCGCGGCGCGACAGGCGCTCGATCGAACGGATCGTCATGCCAAGACAATCCGCCAGTTGCCCGACCGCGACCAGTTCCGGATCGAGCAGCGCCTGGCTAAGGGCGGCGATCGCCGGATCGGGCGGCGCAGCGGCCGCGAACAGCGCCTCGACATGGCGCTCGATCAGCGCCAGTTCCGCGGCATAATCGCCATCGCTTGTCGCAAGGGCATGGGCGAGCGGGACGAAGCCGGCGAACACCGGATCGGCGGCCGCGTCGACGAAGCGATCAGCATAATCATCGGCCTGCGCCGCGAACAAGGCCGCCCAGCCCGCCGGCATCAGCCCGATGCCCCAGCATCGCCCCGACTTCATGCGGAACCGCATCGCGCGACTGGTCGGCCCGGTGACCGTAAAGTCCGGGCATGGTTGCGGCTCGCCCGGGCCGATCATCGTCTGGGTCTCGGCCCCGGCCAGAAACCGCAGATTGGCCCATTCGGGGTGGAGGTAGTCCTCCAGCCAGGGCTCGCGCGGCGAACAGATGGCATCGGTGCAATAATAGGTGGTGACATAGGGCGCGAGCGCAGCCGAAGGCAGGGCGAAACGCACGTTCACCGAACTGCCGCTGGCCGCATGCATTCTCGCCTCTCCCCTACACCTTGTGATCCCTTAAGCGTCATGCCGCGATGGGCGCGATGCTTGCAATCCCTAACGGCAGGCAGCTGGGGGTTAGGTTGCGGAAAGACGGCCTGGACGGGGCCTCTTCACACACGGTTGCGCCACTTATCCCGCGTCGCGGGGCGGATCGAGAGTCTGCGCGGCGCTTTTCCATATCCGCGCGCGGGCTTCCATGAAGGAGGTCAGGATCGGGTGATCGAGCGCGGCATATTCGCTCGGGTTCATGGTCATGAACTCGCGGAACTCGCGGGTGAACTGCGCCTGATCGTGATAGGCTTGATCCATGGCCTCGGTCCATCGGCCGGGGCGCTGGAGCATGAAGCTGGTGAGGCTGCGCATGAAGCGCTGGCGGCGCATCAGCAGTTTGGGCGAAAAGCCGAAAGAGCGCTGGCAGATGCGCTCCAGCGTGCGGATGCTCATCGAGCAGGCATCCGCCAGATCGGTGACCGATTCGTGTTCGCCCTCGACCAGCTCGGCATGGATGCGACGGATGCGGGCATCGTCACGGCTCGGCCGCATCGCCTGATCCATCGCGGCGACGATGGCGGCGAACTGGTCCTCGTGCCCCGCCTCGGGATCGCACAGCACCTGTTCGAGCCCCCTGAAGCGCGCGAAGGCAGGGTGGGTCGCCCCGTCGCAGATGAGATTGGCGCAGGCGCTCGCATCGGCCTCGATGAAGCGTGCCCAGCCCAGCGGCATGAAGCCCACGCCCCACATCCGCACCGGCCCGAGATCGAAGCGGCACGGCAGCGAGCTTGGCCCGGTGCCGACAAAACGCGCCCCATCGACCTGCTTGCCCCCGATCGCGGCCCGCGGCCCAGCTCCGCAGAAAAAGCGGATATTGCCCCATTCGGGCTGGAGGTAATCGGTCAGCCGCTCGCCGGGGCGGGCGATATCGAGCGTGAGGTGGTAGAAGGTGGTGAAACACCCCTCGAACCGCGCGGGCGGTTCGCGGAATTCGGCCGTCAGCCGATAGGGCGCGGCAACGGGGGCTGAGGCGATGCTGGCACCCGGCACGGCGATGTGTCGTTCTTCCCCCATGGCCACCGCATGCCGCAGGTGACGCAATTCTACAAGGCAGAGGCTGCGTTCCTGCGGAGCTATGCAAGCGAGGCGTGGCGCAGAAGTCACGAAAAAGGGCGGGCCTCCCGCTGGAGAACCCGCCCTGAATTCATGCCGGAAGTCCGGAAAAGCGGCTTACGCCGGAAGCGCTGCCCCCGCCTGCTTAGGCAGGCAAAGCTGCCTTCGCCTGAGCGATCACGGCCTTGAAGGCACCGCCTTCGTTCATGGCGAGATCGGCCATCGCCTTGCGATCGAGCTCGATGCCGGCCAGCTTGATGCCGTGCATGAACTGCGAATAGGTCAGGCCTTCGACGCGGACGGCCGCGTTGATGCGCTGGATCCACAGAGCGCGGAAGGTCCGCTTCTTCACCTTGCGGTCGCGGTAGGCGTACTGGCCTGCCTTCTCGACCGCCTGACGGGCGATGCGGATGGTGTTCTTGCGGCGGCCGCGATAGCCCTTGGCCTGCTCGAGGATCCGCTTGTGCTTGGCGCGGGTGGTAACACCGCGTTTGATGCGTGACATGTGAGTATATCCTTATCTTGAGGATGCGCGGGCCGTCAGGCCGCTCGCATCAATCGAGGCCGTAGGGCGCCCAGCGCTTGATGGTCGGCGTGTCGTTTTCCGACAGGACCGAGGTGCCGCGGTTGGTGCGGATATACTTCGCATTGTGGCTGATCAGGCGGTGACGCTTGCCAGCGACGCCATGCTTGACCTTGCCGGTGGCGGTGATCTTGAAGCGCTTCTTCACACCGCTCTTGGTCTTCAGCTTGGGCATTTTCATCTCCTAATCGAGACACGTCGGAACCGGCCATGGCAGCCCTTGTCGCCAGGCTGGCTGATTGATTCGTGTCAGTGAAGTGCGCGCGCTTAGGCGGCAGGGGCGCGAAAGGCAAGGGTTTTGGCGGGTCATGCCTCAAGCGGATGGTGCAGCAAGCCCACGGCCTGCATTGCCCCGCGCGACAATTCGCCTATGGGTGCGCAAGTGACTCCGACCCGCACGACCCAGCCGCCCAAGCCCGCGCCGCATGGCAGACTGTGGCGCTTCGCCCGCGCTGCCGCGATCTTCTTTCGCGGTTTCGTCGAGAACCCGAGCATGGTCGCCTCGGTCGTCCCCTCCTCGCAGGCGACGATCGACGCGATGCTGGCCAAGGTCGATTGGGACCGCTGCCGGCTGTTCGTCGAATATGGCCCTGGCGTCGGCACCTTCACCACCCGCATCCTCGAATGCCTGCCGGAAGACGCACGGCTGCTGGCGATCGACACCAACCCGCGCTTTGTCGAGTTCCTGCGAAAGACCATCGACGACCCGCGCCTGGAGGTGGTGCTGGGATCGGCGACGGATGTCGAGAGCATCGTCCGGGCGAGCGGCCATACGCATGCCGACTACATCATTTCGGGCCTGCCCTTCACCGCTCTGCCCAAGGACGTGGCCGAGGGGGTCGTCGCTGCGAGCTATAATGTGCTGCGCGAAGGCGGGGCCTTCATGACCTATCAGTTCCTGCCCACCGCGCGCGAGCTCACCGAGGCGCGGTTCGACAGGACGGACAAGGGCCTCGCCCTGCTCAACGTGCCGCCCTGCGTACTGGCCTGGGGCTGGAAGCTGCAAGACCCTGTCGCCGCGCGCGAAGCGGCGGAGTAGCCCGGCGGCCAAGCGCCTCAGTCGGGGCCGGCCAGCCCGGTAAGACCGAGCGGGGCATAGTCGCCGATCGCCAGCTGTTCGAACACGCCCAGCCCCGTCTCGCCGTCCGGCCCCTCGACGCGGCAGAGCATCTGCACGTGGAGATTGTCGGGCCGCGCCGGATCGATTTCGGCCAGATCGATATCCTCGCGCTCCACTTCCAGCGCGCCGTGATCGAGCCCGTGACCCCAGCGCGGGCTGGTATAGCCAAGGCCGCGCATCTGGAACCGCGCCAACGGCTCGAGCCGGAAGCGCTCCGCACCGACCATCAGCTCGCTCGGCCCCGGCCAGCGGGTGCCGGGGGCAAGCTGGGTCGTCATGTGCGGATCGTGGCGCTCGGCGAAGCTCTCCGCCGTGGCCCCGTCCGGCGCGATCACCGCGCGGGTGTTCCACGGCGTGCCGTCGGCATGGGCGTTGAGGTGAAAGAACAGGCTGCGCCCGGGCAGGTTGATCGGGGTCCACTGCCAGAAGAACTGCGGCACCGAACGGCCCGCAAATTGCGGATCGGCCGCCCCGATCGGGCGCACGCCCCAGCTGCGGTCGCGCGTGCCCATGCTGCCGGGCGCGAGGATCTCGCGCACGCCGTCGACTTCGATCCAGCCCTCGTAATGCCCGTTCTGGGTGAGGCGGGTGTAATCCATCACCGTGCGCGGGCCGACCCTCCAGGTGAAGCGCGGCTCCTCGATCGGAAAGGCGCGGCCGGTGAAGGTGAGGTCGGCCGCGATCCCCCCTCCCCCATCGGCGCCCTCGACGATCACGCGCAGGGATTGCAGCGGCTCGACGATCTCGATGCGGATCGGCCCGCATTGCAGCTCCATCCGCTCCATCCCGAGCTTGCGGCTGGCGTGGATGCAGTGCTGGACCCCGCCTCGCACCACACTGAAATGCGCGTCGGCAACGTCGAGATGGGGGTAGACGCCGAAGGCCACCGCAAAGAAGCTGCTGCCGTCGGGGCTGTAGCCGTTGAAGAAATAGCGGTCGTAGAAATTGCGGTCCGTGCCCGAATAGGCGACCGGATCGGGGGTCTGGTGGATCGGGTAGTCGTCGCCCCGGCTCAGAACCATCGCATCATCCCTTCTGCATCATGTCGAGACTGCCATGCGCGAGGCACAGCGCGCAGGCGCCCCGCACCATGGACAGGAAATTGGCGTCGCCGCGCTCGGTGCGCACCACGAAAGCGGCGCTGAAGACCGCGGTGGAGACCCCGTGCAGCGCCCCCACGACATAGTCGCGCCAGATCGCATCGATGGTGAGCGGCACCCCGCGCGCGGTCATTTCGGCGCAGTAGAGATCGAGCAACTCGCGCTCGTGCGCGCGGCGCAGGCTGTCGCCGATCCCGCAGCCGAGGAAGTAGCCGATATCGGTGAGGCCGTTGCCGATGGTCAGCGTCTGCCAGTCGAGCACCGCGATCGGCTCGGCCCCGCCCCTGATGTCGAACAGCAGGTTGTCGAGCCGGAAATCGCCGTGAACGAGGCTGGTCTTCTCATGGACGCGGTCGGTGGTGGCGGTGATGGCGGCCAGCTCCTCGCACAGCGCCATATACTCGGGCTCGAGCACATCGCGGTAGCGTTCACGGAAGACCGCCTGCGCCTGCGGGTAGAGCGCCTCCACCTGCGCCGCGGCGGCAGGATCGGGCTGGAGCCAGTCGCAATCGAGGATGGCGGGGTTATTCCAGCTCGGCGCATGGAGCGCCGCCGCCTGGCTGACCCCGGCGCGGGCATCGGCGAGCGAGCAGCCGGCGATCTGGTTGCCGCCGCGCGCCGGACCGAGATCCTCGAACAGCAGGCAGAAGCTCGCCCCGTCATCGGCCATTGCCGCGAAGAAGGTGCGGGGCGTGCGGATCGGCAGCTGCGGGGCAAGCTCGCGGTAGAAGCGCACTTCCTTGGCATAGAGCCCCAGCATCGCCGCCGTGCCGCGACTGGTGGGATCGGCTGCGGCAAACTTGCCCGCGAGCGTCTCGGGCGCCTGCCCGCCCGCAAAGTCGAGCGTGAAGCGCACCGAATCGCCGACCTGCCCCGTGCCGATCGGCTCCCAGCGCCAGCGCTCCGGCACGCGGCCCAGCACCGCGCCCCACCAGTCATTGGTGATATCGTCCGGATGCGCCGGAAATCCGCTCATGCTGCCCTCTCCCATGCCCGGGATAGCAGCGGCGCGGCGCGGGGCAATGGCCTTGTCGGATCAGCCCATCGCCTCGAGCACATCTTCCAGCCGCGCCGGATCGCCCAGCGCGATCACTGTCCCATCGCTGCCAGCGTCGAGCGGGTTGCCCTGCCAGTCGGCCATCATCCCGCCCGCGCCCTCGACCACCGGCACCAGCGCGGCGTAATCATGGAGCTTGAGCCCCGCCTCGATCACGAGGTCGATATGGCCGGATGCGACGAGGCCGTAATTGTAGCAGTCCCCGCCATAGACGATTTTGCGTTCGGCCACGCTCTTGGCGACGGACATGAAGGCGTCCGCCTCTTCATTGGTGAAGGCGTGCGGGCTGGTGGTGCCGAGCACCGCGTCGGCGAGATCCTTGAGCGGGCGCGTGGCGGCAGGCTTGCCGTTGAACAGCGTCGGCTGGCCGATGCGCCCCACCCAGCGTTCCCCGCTGACCGGCTGGTCGATGATGCCGAGCACCGGCCAGCCGTCCTGCAGCAATGCGATCAGCGTGCCGAAGATCGGGCGGCCGGCGATGAAGCTGGTGGTGCCGTCGATCGGATCGAGCACCCATTGGCGGCCTGCGCCTTCGTTGCGGGTGCCGTATTCCTCGCCGATGATGCCGTCGCGCGGGAATTCGGCCTCGATGAGCTTGCGCATCGCGGCCTCGGCGGCGCGGTCGGCCTCGGTGACGTAAGTGCGGTCGGCTTTGCGCTCCTGGCTCCATTGCCCGCGGAACAGCGGCCGGATCGCGGAACCGGCAGCATCGGCAAGCCGCAGAGCGAGGGCGAGGTCCTTATCGGTCATGGGAAGCTTTCCAGATAGCGCGGCGGGATCGCCGGATCGGATGCCATAACGCCGACAAACCCGGCTGCAAGGGCGATCCCCAGTGCCCCGACGCTTAGCGGCACCACCTTGCTCTTCACCCGCCACGCAAGCGCGCAGGCGGCATGGGCGAACAGCGCGGCGACGCCGAGGAAGTAGTAGGGCACAAAGAAGCCCGCGTAGCCCGCATGGAAACCGGCGGCGGCGAAGTGGTAGTTGGTGTCGAGCCCCATCACCAGCCGCCCGCCCCACACCGCGCCGACATGGTTGAGGATGAACAGCGCAAGGATCACGCCCGAAATCGCCTGCCAGCGCGCCAGCCCCTGCCGCTTCTGCGCCCGGGTGCGCCAGATCATCGTGAGGCCGGTGCCGAGCTGAAACGCCAGCGCCAGCATCAGCAGCACCTCGGCCAGCGGATTGCGGTAGAAGGGCCGCAGCGCCTCCATAACGGCGATATGCGCCACCTGCCCGCCAAACATCGCGAGATGGTTGCCGATATGGGCCGCCGCGAACACCGCGATCAGGAGTCCGCTCGCCAGATGGAGCCCGCGCAGGCGCAGATTGCGGTCGTCAGGTACGCTCATGACTGTCCCAATAATCGAAGGCTTCGGCCTGTCGAGCCTCGATGAAGCGGCGCGATTCCGGCCCCTCCCACTCCACCGGGAAATCGGGGTAGACCTGGGTCCGTGTGACGAACCAGCCCTGACCCGGCAGCCCGTCCGACTGGCGCACAACCAGCACCGCAAGGCCGGGTTCGCCCGCGAGCCCGTCCGCATCGATCCGGTCAAGCACCTTGCACAATTGCCGCATCAAGGGCCGCGTGAAGGTGTGGCCGAGGATCGCGAGAAGCCCGCCATAGGTGAAGACCTGCCGCGTGCGGGCCGCCTCGATCAGCAAGCCGCGCACTTCGGTGGGATCAAGCATCAGTCGAACAGCGAGCTGACCGAGCTTTCATCGGCAATCCGGCGGATCGCCTCGCCGATCAGCGGGGCGATGGTGAGCACGCGGATGCGGTCGGAGGCCTCGGTCGCCTCGGTGGGCCGGATCGAATCGGTGATCACCAGCTCCTTCAGCGCCGAGCCATTGATGCGCGCCACCGCGCCGCCCGAAAGCACGCCGTGGGTGATATAGGCAGCGACCGACTTGGCCCCGCCCGCCAGCAGCGCTTCGGCCGCGTTGCACAGCGTGCCGCCCGAATCGATGATGTCGTCGATCAGGATGCAGTGACGGCCCGAGACGTCGCCGATGATGTTCATGACTTCCGATTCGCCCGGACGGTCGCGACGCTTGTCGACGATCGCCAGCGGGGCGTTGTCGAGCCGCTTGGCCAGCGCACGCGCGCGCACCACGCCGCCGACGTCGGGCGAGACGACCATCAGGCTCTGGTCGCCGTAGCGGGCCTGAATGTCGGCAGCCATGACAGGCGCCGCGTAGAGATTGTCGGTCGGGATATCGAAGAAGCCCTGGATCTGTCCGGCGTGAAGGTCCGCTGCCAGCACGCGGTCAGCCCCGGCCTCGGTGATGAGGTTAGCCACCAGCTTGGCCGAGATCGGGGTGCGCGGGCCGGGCTTGCGGTCCTGCCGGGCGTAGCCGAAATAGGGCACCACCGCGGTGATCCGCTTGGCCGAGGCGCGGCGCAGCGCATCGATGCAGATCAGCAGTTCCATCAGGTTGTCGTTGGCCGGAAAGCTCGTCGGCTGGACCACGAACACGTCCTCGCCGCGCACATTCTCGTGGATCTCGACGAAGACTTCCTCGTCGGCAAAGCGCCGCACGCTCGCATCGGTCAGCGGGATTTCGAGATAGGCCGCAATGGCCCGGGCAAGCGGCAGGTTCGAATTGCCGGACATGATCTTCATGGCGCGCGAATCCCCGTAGGCAGGTGGAGCCCACCGCCTAGCCCAAGGTCACGGGATTGCAACACACGAGCGCGGGTTGTCGTCAGGTGCGCGGGGGACGCGGGAAAAGCACCGGGGTGCGCGCGACATAGGCCTGCCATGCCGGATCATTGCCCCAGCGCTTTTTCGCGATGGCATCGAGCAGATTGATCCCGCTCACCCGGGTCAGCAGCAGGGCGACGAAGACCGGCGAGAACACCACAAGCCAGCCGGTGCCCGACAGCTCCGGCAGAGCGATCACCAGGATCCCTGCCCACAGCGTGATCTCGCCGAAATAGTTGGGATGCTGCGACCATGCCCAAAGCCCCGAGGTGATGAACTTGCCGTGATTGGCCGGGTCCGCACGGAAGCGGCGCTTCTGGTCGTCGGCGATCACCTCGAAGGCAAAGCCGATCACCCACAGCAATGCGCCGGCCCAGAAGAAGGGGCCGATCTGCGCCGGGGTCGGATCGGTGATGATGACCAGCGCGGCAGAGGCGGTGAAGATCACCCAGCAGGCCTGCAGCGTCCACGCGACGAGAAAGCGCGGCGGGTTCACCTTGATCTTCTCGAAGCGCACATCGGTGCCGCCTGCGGCATGGATGCGGGTGAACAGGAAGCTGCCGAGGCGCAGCGTCCAGATCCCCACCATCCCCGCAACCGCGAGACTGGTCAGCTCCAGCGCCCCGCGCACCTGATAGGTCGCCGCGCAGGCCGCCGCGATCACCGTCAGATAGGTCAGCGCGCCGGTGGTGTCGTAGAAACGGTCGGACTGGAACAGCGCGGCGGGCACGAAGGCCAGCCAGTTCACCCCGAAGGCTATAGCCGCGCAGGTGAACACCGCCGGATAGCCGGCCAGCGGCACCGAACCGCTGCCGGCGAACCATGCGAAGACAAGGCCGAGGATGCTGGCCACCAGCACCACCATCAGGCTGCGCGCTGCATGCTGGAACTGCACGCCGTGTCTCCCCCTTCAGGCGATCCGCGTCACGCCAGTGCGACGTGGCGCTTCATGTGATGATCGACGTTGCCGAACTCGGAATCGAAGATCGTCAGGCGCTTGAAGTAGTGGCCGATGGCATATTCATCGGTCACGCCGTTGCCGCCGTGGATCTGCACCGCTTCCTGCCCGATCAGCCGCGCCGACTGGCCCACGCCGACCTTCGCCGCCGAGACCGTGCGCTTGCGCTCCTTGTCCGAGGAGCCGAGGCGCAGGGTGGCAAGATAGGTCAGCGAGACGGCGGTTTCGTAAGCCGTGTACATGTCGACCATGCGGTGCTGGAGCACCTGGAAGCTGCCGATGGGAACGCCGAACTGCTTGCGCTGGCGGCTGTATTCCACCGTCATCGCATGGGCGACCTTCATCGCCCCGCAGGCCTCGGCGCACAGGGCGGCGATGGCCTCGTCGGTGACCAGCTCGATCAGCGCAAGGCCTGCGCCTTCCTCGCCGATCAGCGCCTCGGCGGGGACCGAAACCTTCTCGAAATAGACTTCCGCGGCGCGGCGGCCATCGACCGTCACGTAATCGCGGGTGGTGATCCCGGCAGCGTCCTTGGCGACCACGAACACCGAGACGCCCTCGCGGTCACGCCGGGCGCCGCCGGTGCGGGCGGTGACGATCAGGTGGCTCGCCCAGGGCGCGCCGATGACGACCGCCTTGTGGCCGTTCAGAACATAGCCGCTGCCATCCCTGGTCGCGGTGGTTTCGAGATCGGCATAGTCATAGCGCCCGCGCGGTTCGGCATAGGCGAAGGCGAAGACGGCGCTGCCCGCCACGATCCCGCCGATATGCTCTTCCTTCTGCGCGGCGGTGCCAGCGTGCTTGAGGAAGCCGCCGGCGCACACCACGGTCGGCACGAAAGGCTCGACCACCAGGCCCTTGCCGAACTCTTCCATGATCACCATCGCATCGACCGCGCCGCCACCAAAGCCGCCATCGGCTTCGGAGAAGGGCATGCCGAGGATGCCGAGCTCGGCCAGCTGCGCCCAGACCTCGGGCCGCCAGCCCGCCGCCGAGGCGATCGCCTTGCGCCGGGTTTCCCAGTCATATTGTTCACGAACCAGCCGCGACAACCCGTCGCGCACCATGTCCTGTTCTTCGGTGAAGTTGAAGTCCACGTGTTCTCTCCCGTCCTCTGAGGCGCTTACAGGCCGAGGATCATCTTGGTGATGATGTTGCGCTGGATTTCGTTCGATCCGCCATAGATCGAGGTCTTGCGCATGTTGAAATAGGCTGCCGCGGCGTGCTGCGCGTGGGCGGGGCCGACCGGATATTCGTTCGAGCCCGTGTCATTGGCGATCTCGCCATAGAAGGGCGCGCCATAGGTGCCGACCGCCTCCAGCGTCAGTTCCGTGAGGCGCTGCTGGATTTCGGTGCCCTTGATCTTGAGGATCGAGCTTTCCGGCCCCGGCCCCTTGCCCGCCTGCTCGCCCGCGAGCGTGCGCAGCTCGGTGATTTCGAGCGCGGCGAGATCGATTTCGAGCTGGCTCACCTTCTTGGCGAAGTCGAAATCCTTGATCAGCGGCTCGCCGTCGAGGGTCTCGTGCGCGGCAATATCGCGCAGCTTCTCGATCCCGCGCTTGCTGCGCGCCACGCCGGCAATCCCCGAGCGTTCGTGGGCGAGCAGGAACTTGGCATAGGTCCAGCCCTTGTTCTCGACGCCCACGAGGTTCTCGACCGGCACGCGCACATCGGTGAGCCAGGTTTCGTTGACCTCATAGCCGCCGTCGAGCAGCTTGATCGGCTTCACTTCCACACCCGGCGACTTCATGTCGACGAGGATGAAGCTGATGCCTTCCTGCTGCTTGGCGGTCGGATCGGTGCGGCACAGGAAGAAGCCCCAGTCGGCATGCTGGGCCAGCGTCGTCCAGGTCTTCTGGCCGTTGATGATGTAGTGATCGCCGTCACGCACCGCGGTGGTCTTGAGGCTGGCAAGGTCGGAACCTGCGCCCGGTTCCGAATAGCCCTGACACCACCACACTTCGCCGCTGCGGATGCCGGGCAGGTGCTTGGCCTTCTGCTCTTCATTGCCGAAGGTGTAGATCACCGGGCCGACCATCGAGACGCCGAAGGGCAGCGGCATGAAGGTGTTGGCGCGGGCGTTTTCTTCCGACCAGATGTAGCGCTGGGTCGGGGTCCAGCCGGTGCCGCCATATTGGGTCGGCCATGCCGGGACCGACCAGCCCTTGCGGCCGAGGATCTTGTGCCACGCGACCATTTCCTCGCGGGTCATGTCCTCGCGCATGCCGAAATCGCCCAGTTCCTTGGGATGGTTCTCGGCGATGAAGGCGCGCACTTCGTCGCGGAAGGCCTGCTCTTCGGGGGTGAATTCGAGGTTCATGGGGCTCGCTCTCCGTCAATAGGTCTCTCTTTGCCACGCCTCTTGTCACGCCGAGAGACCGGCGAAAAGGGGCAATATGTTGCGAAATGTGCGCCGGGCGCGACATGATTGCACGCGGCGCAATCCGGCCGACCGCACAAGCAAGAATGTCGTAGCGTCGGGTGACACCACGGCATTCGGGCAAGATTGCGATGTTGTGCAGGTCAGGCGATGCGGTGTTCGCCGCGAATCCACCGCACAGTGCCGCTCGAAGCGCGCATCACCACGCTTTCGGTGGTGAGGATCGTCTCGCCGGTCGGCTTGCGCTTGCGCTTCACTCCGTCGAGCAGCGAGCCCGAGGTCACGCCGGTCGCGGCAAAGATGCAGTCGCCCTTGGCGAGGTCTTCAAGCTTGTAGATGCGATCGAGATCGGTGATGCCCCACTTGCGCGCGCGGGCCTTTTCATCGTCGTTGCGGAACACCAGACGGCCGTTGAACTGCCCGCCGACGCAGCGCAGCGCGGCTGCCGCCAGCACGCCTTCGGGCGCACCGCCTTGGCCCATATACATGTCGACCGTGGTTTCCTCGTCGGTTACCGCGATCACGCCGGCCACGTCGCCGTCACCGATCAGCACCACGCCGCAGCCCAGCGCGCGCAGCTCGGCGATCAGCGCGGCATGGCGCGGACGGTCGAGCACGCAGACATTGATCTGCGCCGGATCGACGCCCTTGGCCGCCGCCACCGCGAGCACGTTCTCGGTCGGCGACTTGGCGAGATCGATGATACCTTCGGGATAGCCCGGGCCCACCGCCAGCTTATCCATATAGGTGTCGGGCGCGTTCAGCAGGCAGCCCTCTTCCGCCGCCGCCAGCACCGCGAGCGCATTGGGCCCGGCCTTGGCGGTGATGGTGGTGCCTTCGAGCGGATCGAGGGCGATGTCGATCTTCGGGCCTTTGCCCATCCCGACCTTCTCGCCGATGAACAGCATCGGAGCCTCGTCGCGCTCGCCCTCGCCGATCACCACGGTGCCGTCGATATAGAGGTTGTCGAAGGCGCGGCGCATCGCTTCCACGGCGGCAGCATCGGCGGCCTTTTCATCGCCGCGTCCGATCAGCTGCGATGCGGCAATCGCCGCAGCTTCGGTGACGCGCACCATTTCGAGCACCAGCACGCGCTGGATCGCATTGTCGCTGGCGGCTTGCTTGGCCGCGCCGGCATCGGTATCGGTCGAGGAGTTCATGCGCAATTCAGCCTTTTATCGCTCTGGTCACAGCCTGACCATGTATCGCCCCGGCGCATAAGCGGATGGAGACGGGTTTGTCGAGCAATGCCATGCCCGCTGTGTCGGGTTTTCACACTGTCCTCACCATCGCCGCACTGGTGATGGCCGCTCCAGTGGCCGCGCAGGATGACAGCGCCGCGACTCCGGCTGCGACTCCGGCAGGTTCGGGAGCGCAAGCGACAACAGAGGTTCCCGTGCGCCCTCGTGTCAACCTGATGGTCACCGTGCCGCGCGGCGAGGTCAATCAGGCGCAGGCCAAGGAATGTGTCGACCGCGCCGATGCGGGGACGATCAGCGGCGAGATCGTGGTGTGCCGTGAAGTAGGCGAGGACACCTCGGCCCTCACCGGTGACCGCGCCGCCTCGCAGAAACGCTATGCGCAGGAAACCGCCTTCAAGGGCGCCCCGCGCGCGCCGGAGGCTTTCGGAATTGCCGATAACGGCAAGGGCATCGGCTTTGGCGGCCCGCCGCCGCCCGCGCTGATGATCGACGTTGCCGCCCTGCCCAAGGCACCCGCCGGTTCCGACGCGGACCGGATCGCGCGCGGCCTGCCGCCGCTCAACGAGAACCCCAATCTCTCCGAGGAAGAGGAAAAGGCGCGGCGCGAGGCGGCCGGGATCAAGACGGTCGTTCCGCCCCGCCCCGGGAAGAAGAAGCGCAACTAGCGCGGATGCTCGCGATCACCCTCGGAGCCGCGCTTCTGGCAGCGGTGAGCGGTCAGCCGGAGTTCGGGCCGGGGCCAGGGCCGATGACAGGGTCAACGCGATTTCCCCACCGCCCCCGGCAGGCCCCTGCCACCGCCAAACCCGCGCCCGAGCCGGAGCGCGTGCCGATCGATCTCGGCCCCGATGCGCCTACCGCCGAGCCGCCGCAGCAGATCGACATTCTCGCACCCGCGCAGGCCTCCCCGGCCGCCGATGCGATCGAGCGCAAGGAATGCGCCGACCAGACCGAACGCGGGGTCGTGCAGGGCGAGATCGTGGTGTGCCGCGAGCTTCCGGCCGACACTTCGCAGCTCTACAGCGGAAGTCACGAGGCGTGGCTGAAGGACTATGCCGCGCGCACGCAGAACGCGGGCACGCTCCCTCCGCCCGATGTTGCGGGGCCGGGAATCTTCCGGGGCCCGGCGACCGTCAGCGGACTGTGCTTCATCCCGCCTTGCCCCAAGGATCCTGCGCTCATCGTCGACGTCGTCGCAATCCCGCCCCCGCCCGAGGGTTCGGATGCCGAGCGCGTGGCCAAGGGCCTTGCCCCGGTCGAGAATGACGCTGCCCCGCTGTCAGACGATTCGCGCCGCCGGGTGGAAGCGGAACTGGGCCTGCCTGCGGTGCCGGAGCAGCCAACTCACCCCCGCTCGCCGTGAGCCTGTCGAAGGGCGGACGGACAATGGTTCCGCGACTTAGAGCGGCAGGATCGGCAGCACCAGCGGCTCGCCCGTCAGGCTTTCCGAACCTTCGAGCAGCGCCAGCGCGCGGCTGACATGGGCCTCGGGGCCTTCGTGGGTGACCATCGCCACCATCACCTCGCCCGCATCCGCCCCGCGGCCCTGCTGGATCAGGCTTTCGATCGAGACGGCGCCGTCGCGCATCGCGGCGGTGATCTCGGCCAGCACGCCGGGACGGTCCTTGACCATGAAGCGGATATAGGTGCGTTCCGTGCGGTGGCCGGGTTCGGCCGGCGGGAGCGCGGCGAGCTGGCTGCTGGGGATCGAGAAGGGCGCGCCCACCTCGTCGCGGGCAATGTCGATGAGGTCGGCAGCGACCGCGCTGGCCGTGGGGCCATCGCCCGCGCCGGCGCCCTGAAACAGCAGGCGGCCGGAGAAATTGCCCTCGGCCACCACGGCATTGGTGGGGCCGTCGACCGCGCTCAGGGGGTGGCCCTTGGCGACAAGGCAGGGGCGCACGCGCTGGAGCAGGCGCGGGCCGTCGGGGGTGTCCTCGACATCGGCCTCGCCGATCAGACGGATGACGAAGCCCAGCGCATCGGCCTGAGCGATGTCGGCGGCGCGCACCTGAGTGATGCCCGAAACCCGCACGCCCTTGAAATCGACCCGCGTGCCGAACCCGATCGCGGCGAGGATCGCGAGCTTGTGCGCGGCGTCCACGCCCTCGATGTCGAAGGCCGGATCAGCCTCGGCAAAGCCCAGTCGCTGGGCCTCGGCGAGCACGTCGGCAAAGTCCGCGCCGGTGCGCTCCATGGTGGAGAGGATGTAATTGCAGGTCCCGTTGAGGATACCGTAGACCTTGGTCAGCGCATTGGCCGAGGTGCCTTCGCGCAGGCCCTTGATCACCGGAATCCCGCCCGCCACCGCCGCCTCGAATTTGAGGGCAGCGTTGTGCGCCTCGGCGGTTTCGGCCAGTTCGAGACCGTGATGCGCGATCATTGCCTTGTTGGCGGTGACCAGCCCCTTGCCCGCCCCCAGCGCCGCACGCGACAAGGCCAGCGCGGGGCCGTCCGATCCGCCGACCAGCTCGACCACCACGTCCACATCCTCGCGCCGGGCGAGCGCGGTCATGTCGTCCTCCCACGCGAAGCGGGCGATATCGACGCCGCGATCCTTGCCGCGATCCCGCGCCGAGACCGCGACCACCGTAATCGGGCGACCGGCGCGCGCGGCGATCAGGTGCGCATTGGTGTCGAGCAGCCGGATGACCCCCGCGCCCACCGTGCCGAGCCCGGCGATGGCGATACGCAGCGGCGCAGAAGCGGTGGTGGTCAAGCGGCCCTCCTCAAGCATTGGAATGGCAGGCGCTTACCCGCCCTGCCTCGCCGGTCAAGCCGTCAGGATGCGGCGGGCACCTTGGTGATCCGCCGCTCGCACGGCCCAAGCGACTGCTTGACGAAGGCATAGTCGCCCGCTGCCAGCCGCCGCGCCACGGGATCGCGCGCGAGGTTGGCATTGCTCGGCAGCTGCGCGGGCAGCGAACAGGCGAGGCGGAACCAGCGCAGCGTCTCGGGCACGGGCGGGCGGGCGGCCAAATCGATGATCTCGCCCCACGAAACGCCCCACTGCACCTGCTGGCCGGGCCGGCGCAGGATCGTGAGCGAGACCGGCGAGCGGTCCTGCGTGGCGAGGAAGATCTGCGTTTCCGATTCGCCCGCGAGCGTCCCCGGCACCGCCAGCGCATCGCTGATCCCGGTGATCCGCGGCGGCACGTCGGCGCCGTAAAGCTCGGTCAGGATCGGGCGCAGCCGCGCTTCGAGCGCGGGCGTATAATCGACCTGCGCCTCGGGAGCGACCAGCCGCACCTCGCCCGGCCGCCCCTCGACCGGATCGGCAAACAGCAGGAATTCGCGCTTCTTGAGCTTGGGCACCTTGCCCTTCGCATCCAGCGGCACGTCGACCAGATAGACGAAGCCCGCCCCCAGCGTGCCGCGCCCGGCGATCAGCGCGAGGGTATTGGCCTCGACATAGAGCCGGGCGAATCCGGGTGCGAGCCCGGGCGCACGCTCGGGCGGTAGTGTGGTCGTGTTGCGAATCTGCGCGCGGATCACCAGCGCCGCAGCGTCCGAAAGGCTCGCCAGATCGGCATAGGTGGGACCGGTCGCGACGGATTGTGCTGGCATCGCAGGAGCTTGCACCGCGCCCGCCACCGGGGCCAGCACCGCCCCCGCCAGCACCACCGGCACAAGCGCCAGTCGCTTGAAAAAAGGTGTTAAATTGCCATTAACCTGTTGCTTCACTTGGGGCCTCGTCTGACCGATTGTTGCGCATTGTCTAGCAGGCGTGATTGCACATTGCGCGCAGTGAATCCGTCATGAACCGATAAAGCGTTTGATTGGGTAGGGGATGCCCGTTAAAGCCCCGAGGACTGGCCGAGTGGGGTTGGGGACATTCCTCACCCGGACAGTAAGGTTGTGCCCTGTGCGGCTTCGTGTTTTTGCGAATCGGAATCAGGGCGTGCCAGTCGGGGATAGACAACGCGGGTCGGCGCTTTTGGCGCACTCGCTGTCATATTTCCCGGTGTGGGAGGACCGAAATTTACGGGATCTGGCTGCCGGCGTGCTCCGCCGATGGTCAGGAATTGTGCCGGGTCGATGCGCCCGGCTAGTATGGAGAGAAAGCGCTGGATGTCCTACGCTAGCCAACAACAAGGATTGACTGGCACCAAGCTCGTTGCACTGATCATCGCGCTTGCGATCGTCGGTGGTATCGGCGCGGTGATGGTCATCGGCCTTGCGATCAACGCCATCAAGAAAGAGATCGAGCGGGTCACCACCGTCGATATCGAGGAACCGCCGCCGCCCGAGGAACCGGACGAGCCGCCGCCACCGCAGGAAGACACGGCTCCGCCGCCGCCGGTGGCTCCGCCGCCGCCGATCAGCATCGCGCCGACCCCGCCGCAGATCCAGACCCAGCCGACGATTCCGCCGCCGTCTCCGCCGGCTCTGCGGATTCCGCCGCCGGCTCCGGTTGGCCCGCCGCCGGCCCCGCCGGCTCCGTCGAAGGCGCGTGGTGCACGCACCAAGAACGAGCGCAGCTGGGCGGCCCGCATTCAGGAAAACTATCCGGCCCGCGCCCTGCGCGAGGAAATCGAAGGGACCGTGGGCGTTCGCGTCACCGTTACCCCCGATGGCCGGGCAGCGAATTGTTCGGTCACCGCTTCGAGCGGCTCGGACATTCTCGATGCGGCCGCATGTCAGGGCATGGAGCGTTACGCCCGGTTCGAGCCGGCGCTTGACGATGCCGGCAACCCGACCAACGGTGGCTATTCGACGCGCATCACCTATCGTTTGAACTGACGGATCAATCCGGCCCCGGCCTTGTGGGAAGGCCGGAGCCCCCAGGAACATTCTTTCAAGAGGACTACTCGCAATGAACCTTTACACCCTTGCCGCCGCTGCCGGCGAAGCGCCCAAGAACCAGTTCGGCTTCGTGGAAGCCATGAAGGAAGGCGGCCCGGTTGCCTGGTCGATCCTTGCTGTCATGATCATCATGTCGGTCGGCACCTTCTACATCATGTTCACGAAGATCTTCGAGCAGAACAAGATCATGAAGCAGTACAACACCGTGCAGACCAGCTTCTGGCGCGCGGCCAGCCTCAAGGAAGGCGCTGCCAAGCTCGAGAAGGACGGCGCATGGCGCCAGATCGCCGACGACGCTGTCAAGGCCCAGGAAGACCACGGCAAGATGACCGACGCGCTCGAATCGCATGACTACATGCACGGTTCGCTCCAGCGTTCGGAAGATTCGATCAACTCGGTGCTCGCGGGCGGCCTGCCGTTCCTCGCCACCGTCGGTGCGACCTCGCCGTTCGTTGGTCTGCTCGGCACCGTGATCGGGATCTACCGCGCGCTGATCAACATCGGCATCGAAGGTTCGGCCTCGATCGACAAGGTCGCCGGCCCGGTTGGTGAAGCGCTGATCATGACCGCGATCGGTCTGCTCGTCGCTGTGCCTGCGGTGCTTGCGTTCAACTGGCTGCAGTCGCGCAACCGTCGCATCACCCAGCTGCTGTCGGGCTTCTCGACCGACATCCTCGCCTACATCAACTCGAACGGTGCCGTGAAGCCGACCCCGGTCGCTGCCGCTCCGGCCAAGCCGGCTGCCAAGCCGGCCGCCGCTCCGGCCACCAAGGCCTGATCGCCATTGCCGCAAGACGGCGGGAGCCTGCCCTCACCGGCACTCCCGCCGCTTCCCGGCCTAAGTCCCGCCCTGGCGGGGCCGCAAGCCGGGTCGCCCAAGGGCGAACACACGCAGTCATTGCTTTGACAAGGTAGGAATTCACAATGGCGATTTCGACGGGAGGCGGGGGCGATACCCCCATGTCCGACATCAACACCACGCCGCTGGTGGACGTGATGCTGGTGCTCCTGATCATCTTCCTCATCGCGGTCCCGGTGGCGATCCAGACGATCGAAAAGCTGAAGATCCCCGTGTTCGAATCGGTTGAATCGAAGAACAAGGTGGAGAACCTCCAGCTGACCGTCAGCACCACCGACGCCGCCGGTCGGAGCGCCGGGGAACCGGGCTTCGAAGGCGCCGCGCGGAGCGGGGAATGCCGGGTCTACTTCAACAACATCACCCCTGTCTCCTCGGAGGAGCTTTACGATCAGGCGTTCAACCGCCTCGACAACATCGTGAAGAACGCAGGCGGCGTTGAAGCGATCATGGCGGATCCCGAGAAGATCCCGCAGGTGCACATCCGTGCCGACGTGAACGCGCCGTGGCGCTGCGTCGCCGGCACGATCTACAATGTTCAGGCCGCCGGCTATCCGACCGTCGGGTTCATCTCGAACCCGGTCGAGCCCGGCATCTGAGCCTGAGGAAGAGGAGTAACTGACATGGGTATGTCCGGAGGCCAACTCGACGGCGAACCTATGATGGACATGAACATGACGCCGTTGATCGACGTCTTGCTCGTGCTGCTGATCATGTTCATCATTACCATCCCGGTGGCGACCCACTCGGTCGACATCGATCTTCCGCAGGGCAACCCGCCGCCGCAGGACATCGTGATCGATCCGGTGAAGAACAAGCTCGTTCTGACCCAGGCCGACCAGATCCTGTGGAACGGCACCGCGGTGGATTCGGGCCAGCTGGTCACCCTGCTGGCCGACACCACCCGCATGTCGGTGGAGCCCGAACTGCAGTTCGAACCCGAACCGCTCGCCAGCTATGATATCGCCGCCAAGGTGCTGCAGATCATCAAGAGCTCGGGCGTGACCAAGTTCGGTTTCGTCGGCAACGAACGCTACCGCAGCTTCGGCAAGGCGCCCGCCTAAGGGCCACACCAAGCGCACATCAAAGGGCGTCGCGAGCAATCGCGGCGCCCTTTTGCTTTGGGGCTCGCACGCAGTCCCACCCCCTCCCGCAGGTGGGAGGGGAGCGAGACTTGGCGGCTTTTCCGCCTAGTCGCAGCGGGGTGGGCATCCGCCCCGCGACGGCTCTCCTGAAAGAGGCACCCCGCCATGCGTTATCCGGTTGCACAGCGCATACCGGTACGCGTTAGGCAACCTCTTGTTTATGGGTTACAATTCTCCCCGCAGCGGGCGCGGCCCCTTCGCGCCCCCTTGCTCAAGGAGATGCGACCATGCCCCATGCTGTTGCCCGCCCCAATCTCTACGCCCCCCGCCCGCGCCCGATCGGCGAGATGAATGTCACCCCCTTCATCGATGTGCTGCTGGTGCTGCTGATCATGCTGATCCTCGCGATCCCCGCGCCGGTCCACGTCACGCCGGTCGATCTACCGAGCGATCGCGCGGAGCCCGAGCTGCCGGTGCTGGCTGACAAAACCATCGCCATCGACACCGCCGATCGCCTGTCCTGGAACGGCACCCCGGTTTCGCCCGAGGCCCTGCGCGCGCAGGTCGCCGCGGCCAGTGCGCTGGAGCAGCCCGCCCTGCTGCGCTTCGCCCCCGATGCCGATGCGCGCTACGACACCGCCGCGCGCACCATCGCGCTGATCAAGGAAGAAGGGGCCAGGAGCTTTGCCTTTGTCGGCAATGAAAGGCACCGAAACTTCGGAATCTAGAGCACTATCCGGCCATTCCGGATAGTGCTCTTGCCCCCCTAGGGTCGGCTTGACCCCGCAATGAAAGGGCCTTGCCTGCGCTAGCAAGGCCCTTTTGGGCCCTTTTCGCAATGTTTCACGTGAAACATTCCTCGTCCTCGGGGGGCATATCGGGGCGCATCGCGGCGGCGATCAGGCCTTCGGCTTCGAGCAACAACTCGTCATCCACCGCCCCCTGCGGCACGGCCTCGCGCCCAATCATCGTCATCACCGGCACCGCCAGCGGCGAGACCCGTTCGAGCTCGACATGGACCAGCTCGCTCTGCGATCGCTCCAGCAGACCGGCGAGCCGCCCGACATCGGTCATCCGCGCCCGCGCATCGGCCCAGGCCGCCTCGATCAGCACGTGATCGGGCTCGTATTTGCGCAGCACGTCGTAGATCAGATCGGTCGAGAAGGTCACCTGCTTGCCGCTCTTGCGCTGGCCCGGATGCTGGCGCTCGACGAGGCCCGAGATCACCGCCACCTCGCGGAAGGCGCGGCGCAGGAGGTGGCTTTCGGTTACCCATTCCACGAATTCGCCGGTGAGAATATCGGGCGACAGCAGCGGCGCCGGATCGGTAACCGGCTTCAGCCCCCACACCGCAAGGCAGTAGTCATTGGCCACAAACCCGCCCGGCAAGAGCCCGCGATCCTCCATCCGCCGCGTGATCAGCATCCCCAGCGACTGGTTCGCGTTCCACCCCTCGAAGGTGTAATAGGCGGTGTAGTGCTTGCCCGCGTGCGGGAAGCTTTCGACCAGCAGTTCGCCCGGAGCAGGCAGGCGCGAGCGATAGTCCTGCATCTCCAGCCATTCGCGCACATCATCGGGGAACCGCCCCCACCCCGCGCGGTCGGCCAGCATCGCCTGCACCCGGGTGGACAGGTGCGTGGTGAGCGGCAGCCGGAGGCCGCCGTAACTCGGGATCGTGGCGCTTTTCTTCGCGGCGCGGACGACCACGTCCATATCCTTCACGCCCTCGACCTCAAGGCTCATGCCGGCAAAGAAGAAGGTGTCTCCGGGCGAAAGCTGCGCTGCAAAGCGCTCCTCGACCTTGCCGAGGCTGCGACCGTTCCTGAAGCGCACGGTGAGCATCTCGGAATCGACGATGATCCCGGCATTCATCCGGTGGCGCTGCGCCTGATTGGGGTGCGCGAGCCGCCACGTCCCGTCCTTCGCGCGCACGATCCGCTGGAACCGGTCATAGGCCTTGAGGGCATAGCCGCCATTGGAAACGAACCCCAGCACGCGGCTGAAGGTCGGCGCATCGACCCAGCTATAGGCGAGGCTGCTCCTCACCTCGGCCAGCAGCGCATCCTCGTGGAACGGCCCCGCGCAGGCGCAGGCCATGATGTGCTGGGCGAGCACGTCGAGGCTGCCGGGGCGGAAGGCCTCGCCATCGCGTTGGCCTTCGTCGACCGCGTCCTTGGCCGCCATCGCCTCAAGGAATTCGAACCGGTTGCCCGGCACCAGCACCGCTCGGCTCGGCACATCGAGCCGGTGCCCGGCCCGTCCGATCCGCTGGAGCAGGCGCGAGGAACCCTTGGGCGCACCCATCTGCACCACCAGTTCAATATCGCCCCAGTCGATGCCGAGATCGAGGCTCGCGGTGCACACCAGCGCACGCAATTCGCCCCGCGCCATCGCCTCCTCGACCTTGCGGCGAGCCTCGGTGGAGAGCGAGCCGTGGTGGATGCCGATGGGCAGGTGATCGGCGTTCTCCTCCCACAGGCACTGGAAGATGAACTCGGCCAGAAAGCGGGTGTTGGTGAAGACCAGCGTGGTGCGATTTGCCAGAATCGCCTCGTAGAGCTGCGGGATCGCCCAGCGGCCCGCATGGCCGCCCCAGGGCACGCGCTCCTCCTGCGGCAGGAGAATTTCTACCTCGGGCTCGGCCCCCTCCTCGCCGATGACCAGATCGGCAGCAGCGATTTCGCCAGCATCGCCGGTCTGGGGCGCGAGCCATTCCTGAAAGTCGCGGGGGTTGGCGAGCGTTGCCGAGAGCGCGACACGCTGCGCGGCGGGGGCCAGCGCGTGCAGCCGCGCCAGTGTCAGCGCAAGCAGATCGCCGCGCTTGTCTGTGGCAAAGGCGTGGACCTCGTCGATCACGATGCGCTTCAGCCCCGCGAACAGATCGGCGCTTTCGGGATAGGACAGCAGCAGCGAGAGGCTCTCGGGCGTGGTCAGCAGGATATGCGGCGGACGCTCGCGCTGGCGTTTCTTGCGGTCGGAGGGGGTGTCGCCGCTGCGGGTCTCGACCCGGATTGGCAGGCCGATCTCCTCGATCGGCGTGAGCAGGTTGCGCTTCACATCCTGTGCCAGCGCCTTCAGCGGCGAGACGTAGAGGGTGTGCAAGCCATCGGGTGGCGCCTTGCCGCCCGCAAAGTCGCACAAGGTCGGCAGAAACCCCGCCAGCGTCTTGCCCGCGCCGGTATCGGCCACCAGCAGCGCGTGGGTGCCATCACGGGCCTTCTCCAGCATGGCCAGCTGGTGCCGCCGCACCCGCCAGCCGCGCTGCGCGAACCAGTCGGCGATTTCGGGCGGGAGGACGGGGTTGGTCACATTACTCGTTGGCCGCCTGGGCGACAGCGGCATCGGCAGCAGCTTCAGCGGCTGCAATAGCATCTTCCCCAGCTTCGAGCCCCGCCTCGATATCCTCGACGGTGTAGCCGGTCGCCTCGGCCACCTTGGCCTTTTCCGCTGCCGACAACTCGGCAAAGCTGCGCACCTTGGGAAGATCGGCCATCTTCTCGACGCTGCGTCGCTCCATGTCGCTGATCAGGCCCATCACTGCGGGCATGGCGCCGAGGCTCGATGCCATCATCCGCGGGTCGCTCGACATCAGGAAGGATTCGCGGGCGTAACGCTGGCCGGTGGGGGTGGCGAGGAAGGCGTCGATCTCGCCCAGCTCCCTGGCGCTGAAGCGGATCGCGTAGAGCTCGGCCATGGCCTTGCGGATGCCCGGCTCCATCAGCGCGACCATCTCGCGCATCATGTCGGGCAGCATGGCGATTTCGCGCTTCTGGCGCTCCTTCCAGGCCGGATCGAACAGGCTGGCGAGAGCATCGGCCTGATCGGGCGACAGATCGAGCGCGACAGGGTCGATACCCAGCCCGCGCGCCAGCACCGGAGTTGCCCCTCCGGGTGCCATCGCCATCATCTGGCCGAAGGAACCGCCCATCATCTTGTCGATCACCTCGCCCATCGTGCCGGCGGGCATGGCCTTGGCGATCACCGCTTCGGCGGCGGGCAGGCGGGCCTGCTGTTCGGCGGTGAGCGGCTCGGCTTCGAGCATCCCGCCGAGCGCTGCCATGGCATCGTCGAAGCCCTTGGCATCGTCCTGCGCGGCAAGCGGCTGCGGAGCGAGCGCGAGCACGGCGAGGGCGCTAGTGGCGGCGAAAATCCGGCGACGAATCATGGTGATGTTCCCTGTGGCTACAGCGGCTTAATGCCCGACGCTTTCCCCGCGTTCCAGCCCCGAAGCAGCCAGCTGCGCATCGATCTGGGCGAGAAGGCGGGCGAGCCCCTCCTCGCTGTCGCTTTCGGCGCGGGCGACCAGCACGTCCTGCGTGTTCGAGGCGCGCAGCAGCCACCAGCCGTCGGCGGTGTTGACCCGCACGCCGTCGGTGGCGTTGACGCCCTCGACCTCGGGGCCGGGATTGGTGGTGAGGCGCTCGGCGATTTCTGCCATGGCCGCGAATTTGCGCACCTCGTCGACCTGGAAGCGCAGCTCGGGCGTGTTGAGCATCGGCGGAATGGCCGCGCGCAGCTCGGTCACCGATTTGCCCAGCCGCGCCGCCGCCGCCAGCAGCCGCACCCCGGCATAAAGCGCATCGTCGAAGCCGTAGTAATCATCCGCAAAGAACACGTGGCCGCTCATCTCGCCTGCCAGCGGCGCGCCGGTTTCCTTCATTTTGGATTTGATGAGCGAATGGCCGGTCTTCCACATCAGCGGCTGCCCGCCGAGTTCGGCAACGCGATCGAACAGCGCGCGGCTCGCCTTCACATCGGCGATGACCGTCGCACCCGGGCGGGTTTTGAGGACATCCTCGGCATAGATCATCAGCAGCTGATCGCCCCAGATCACGCGGCCCGTGCCGTCGATCGCTCCGATCCGGTCGCCATCCCCGTCAAAAGCCACTCCGAAATCGAGCTGCTTGTCCGCGACGAGGGCCCGCAAATCGGCGAGATTGGCCTCCACGGTCGGATCAGGATGGTGGTTTGGAAAATGTCCATCGACTTCGGTAAACAGCAGATGGTGTTCTCCCGGAAGGCGGGCAGCCAGTGCTTCGAGCGCGGGGCCAGCAGCGCCATTGCCGGCATCCCAGCCGACCCGCAGCTGTTCGAGCGACTTGGTCTCGATTCCAGCCAGACCCTGGAGCAGGCGCTCGACATACTCGCCCATGATGTCGCGCGTGGAGACTTCACCCTGTCCGCTGGCAAAGGCGCCGTCTGCTGCCAGTTTCCCGAGCTTCTGGATATCGGCGCCAAAGAACGGGCGCCCCAGAAATACCATCTTGAAGCCATTATAATTGGGGGGATTGTGGCTGCCAGTTATCTGAATGCCGCCATCCACCTCTTCGGCTGAGGCCTCGGCGTAATAGAGCATCGGGGTCGGCCCTAGGCCGATCCGCACCACATCGCATCCGCTCGCGCTGAGCCCTTCGACCAGCGCATGTTCGAGCATCGGCGAGCTGACCCGCCCGTCATATCCCACCGCGACCGTCCTGCCCCCCGCCTCGCGCAGCAGCGTGCCGAAGGCCCGCCCGATCGTGCGCGCATCATCCGCGCCCAGCGTTTCGCCGATGATCCCGCGAATGTCATATTCACGCAGCACGGTGGGGTGGAACTTGTGTTGCATCACGAAGGCACTCCTTGTCGCAAAGGCTTGCAGGGCCGCGGGTGGGAGCCGCTTGTGCCGCGCCCTCTCAAGTGGCGGAAAGGCGCTGACAATTCGCCTGTTCCGCCGCTCCACATGCCAAACGCCTGCTACGCGCTCGTGTCAATTCCGCGATGCTGCCTAGGGCCGGCCTAAGCCTCGCCTCCCCCGCGCGGCCCGGGAAGCTCAGCAAGCAGCAGATCGCGCGCAGCATTGGCTTCCTGCATGGCCGAATTGGAGCCGCCGATATCGGGGTGCACCAGCGCCGTCAGCCGCCTGTGCGCAGCGATGATCTCCTCGCGCCCGGCGCCTGCCTCGACCCCGAGCAGCTTGCGCGCCCGGAACAGCGCCTGGCTGCGGGTGGAGGCGGGCCGCAGATAATCCCACGGCCACTTGCCCAGCGCCCAGCGGCAGAAGATGCTGAGCACCGCCAGCAGGAGCAGCGCGCGAAGCATCAGGCCAGTTCCAGCTCGCTCTGCGGGCGGGTGAATTCGGGCAGGTTCAGCGTCTTGACCAGGCTGCGCAGTTCCTGCCGTGCGACGAGGTGGCTGGTGCCCAGTTCGCCCAGATGGCCCTTGTCGAGCAGGGTCAGCCCCGAGGGGAACAGCTCGCGGTAGATCACGCGTTCCGAAAGCCCCTGCGTCACCCGGAAACCGACGCGCTTGGCCATTTCGGTGAGGGCATTGTGCAGACGCGCCTGGTTGCGCGCCTCGACGTGGCCGGTGCGGTTGCGCACCACGATCCAGTCCATCTCGGGGCGCTGCTGCTCGATCGTCATCCGGCTGCGCTTCAGCCGCGCTTCCCAGATCAGTTCGGCAAAGAAGGACAGCTTCTTGACCTTGAAGGTCTCGGCATCGACCTGCCCGATGAGATCGAAATCGACGAAACTGTCGTTCATCGGGGTCACCAGCGTATCGGCGTGCTCCACCGCAATCCGGGCGAAGGGATCATCGCGCCCGGGATTGTCGATAATGAGAAAATCGCAGGTCGCCTCGAGCCGGCTGATGGTGGTGATCAGTTCTTCCGGCGTGGTGCCGCGGAACACTTCGCACGCGGGCGTCGGCAAGGTCAGGCGGCGCTTTTCCAGCGTCGCGAGGCGGTTTTCGATATAGCGATGCGTGGTGCGCTGGCGCGGATCGAGATCGAGGCACGCCACCCGTGCGCCCAGATAGGCGAGCGCGACCGCCACGTGCACTGCCGTGGTCGATTTGCCGGTGCCGCCCTTCTCGTTGGCGAAAACGATGCGATGGGCCTTGCCGGGGATGCGCCGCGCCGGGGCAGTGCTGGCCATGATGATCGAAAACCTCTTGTTTCACGCTTTTGCCCCGCCGCGCCGGTGCCATGCTTTAAAAAGCATCTGCCCGCGTCTAGGGGTGCGGCCAGTTCTAGTGGCAGGGGAAGCCCCGTGCAAATTGCAACGACCCGCGATGTGTTGAGAAATGCCGTGGCGCAGCTGCGGAACGGTGGTGCGCGCATCGCGCTGGTGCCCACGATGGGCGCGCTGCACGAAGGCCACCTCACGCTGGTGCGCCGTGCGCGCGAGGTGGCCGATCACGTGGTCGCCTCGATCTTCGTGAACCCCAAGCAGTTCGGCCCGAACGAGGATCTCGACGCTTATCCGCGCCAGCTGGCCGAGGATGCAGGAATGCTGGAAGGCGAAGGCGTCACGCTGCTGTGGGCGCCCACGGTCAGCGAGATGTATCCGGCGGGCTTTGCCACCAATATCAGCGTTGCCGGGGTGAGCGATGGGCTGTGCGGCGCAGCGCGCCCGGGTCATTTCGACGGCGTGGCGACCGTGGTGCTCAAGCTGTTCAACCAGGTGCAGCCCGATGTCGCGCTGTTCGGGGAGAAGGATTACCAGCAGCTCGCGGTGATCCGCACCATGGCGCGCGACTGCGATCTGGCTTTCCCTGCGGCCGCCAACATCATCGGCGTGCCGACCGTGCGCGAGCCCGATGGCTTGGCGATGTCGAGCCGCAACCGCTACCTTTCACCCGAACAGCGGGCCGCCGCCGCCGCACTCCCGAAGGCCATGCGCCGCGCGATTGCGGTGATCGAGGGCGGGGGCGATGTTGCAGGTGCGCTCGCCGCGCTGGAGGCCGAGGTGATTGCGGCAGGCTTCACCAGCATCGATTACGCCGCACTGGCGGATGCGGCGAGCCTCGCCCCGCTGGCAAAGCTGGGCAGCACCCCCGCACGCCTGCTGGTCGCGGCCCGGATCGGCGGGACGCGGCTGATCGACAACATGGCGGTGAACGTGCCAGCCTGAGCCGCGCGCCTTATTGACGCAAGCCGGCCTTCGGTGGCATGGGCGCAATCCTGAGCCCGAGCGGGTATAGCTTAGTGGTAAAGCTCCAGCCTTCCAAGCTGGCTATGCGGGTTCGATTCCCGCTACCCGCTCCACGCTCCCGTTCGCGACAGCTCCATAGCGTCTGGACAGCACCCTAAAATCCCTGATATTTCTGGCGCAACGGTTCGTGTGCGTTCACCCGCTTTCATGCCCTGCCACAAGGCGATGGGGGTATTCTTGAGGGGGTATCCGACACCAGCCGCACCCATACCCCCGCTTGTGGGGGTATCGAGACAGGAAGGGCGAGCGCAGCCATGCCATTGACTGACGTTGCGATACGTAATGCCAAGCCGGGAGAGAAGGCGATCAAGCTTTCAGACGGGAGCGGGATGTTCCTGCTAGTAACACCGGCTGGCGGAAAGCTCTGGCGGCTCAAATATCGGCTGGACGGTAAGGAGAAGCTGCTCGCAATGGGGGCATCCGCCATGATCGGGGATTCCTTTGACGGCATCAGCCATGCTGACGAGCTTCGGCTGTCGCATCGGCCGCCAGCAGCTTTTCGGCGAGCACATGGTCGGCGACCTTGTCAACATCCACACCGGCCCTGCCGTCGGGAAGCAACACTGGACGAACATTGATACCAAGCCTTTCGCCCGCGCGCGCCAAGGCCTCCGCCAGAGTCAGGCGTCTGGCCAGTATCTGCAGGAGCAGCACGGGGCCAAACCGGGCGGCCATCTTCCACAGCGACTTGCGATCCTGTTCGACTCTGGCCCAGAATTCGAGCACCTGGAGCGAAGCGGGAGAGCGGAACAAAAACAGGTTTGCGCCTGTGAACTCGCCGTCCCGGAAGCGTAGCCAGGTGCGGGAACAGGGTCCGCAGGCTGCCTCCACCAGCGATCGTTCGACAAATCCGATGGCCAGATCGTGCTTGTTCGCGGCATCGAGCATTTCATCAACGAGATGCCCGGAGATGAAGACATTGTCTGACGTTGTGACCAGCACGGGCCAGCCAGGACGAATCGCTGCAAAGGCATCAAGAACCGAACCGCTAATTGTCCGTCCGGAAACGCAGGCAGTCACACGGTCACTCTCCCGCAGCCAAGCAAGATCGTTGTCGTCAAGCTGCTGTTCGATATCCTGTGCCAGCAGTAAGACTCTGCCGATAGATTGGGTTTGGAGCAAGGTCCGGGTTACTCGAGCCAGCATCGCCTCGCCCGCGATCCGGACGAGCGATTTGCTGGTCATGCCGAAATGATGGGCAACCGGATCGATTCCCGGACGCTGGCCAGCCAGCACGAACGCCGTGCATTGCGGCGCGACCCGCGCCGGGCCGGAACTCTTGTTCTCTGGAATGACGCGTAGGGCCGTATCTTGCATCGCGGCCCCATGCACCGCCTGCCTATCGACAAAGTGGCCTTGAGATTTGATTTTGCAAATCTTCGCTGACTGACGGAGCGTCGGCCATTCGGTCGCGATGCACCCCGAGGCCTCTGTCGGGAACGATAGTCAATTTCCGCTTTTCGTGATTGATACAATCGTTTTAATGCGCATTGAGACAAAAGAGTGACAATGGGAAAGGGCCGCTAACTCCCATGCAGATTCTCATCATCAGCGCCAATCTGCCCAGCTGGCCCTCGCGGCGCGCTGGGGATTGGCTCGAAATCGAAGCGGACAGGTTTTCCAACGGAGCCGAGACCGACCATTACGCTATCCTCCGCGATGGCATCCTCGCCGACGGCTCGCGGCTCCTTGTCGGATATGACGGAGAGGACATTTACGCGGGACAGGAACTGCTGCGTGGCGCCGCTGGCTGGCTCATCGGGGGGGCCTTGATGCTCAGCCTGACGGGCGCGTGGCTGATGACTATGGTGATCCGCAAGCGGGTAGATCTCATCTCCCGCTCTGCGCGCAAGATCATGATGGGCGATCTCAATGTGCGGGTGCCCTTGACCACCAATAATGATGAACTTGATCAGCTGTCTGTCACGATCAATGCCATGCTGACGCGGATCGAAACGCTGTTCGCCGATATCAAGCACGGCTCGGATCACGCCGCTCACGAACTGCGAACGCCGCTCACACGCCTTGCGGGGCATCTCGACCGTGCGCGATCAGCCGGGCTGTCCGAAGATGGCGAGGCGATCGATGCGGCGATCCTGGAAGTCGAACGTCTGGGAAAGATCCTCGAAACGATCCTTCGGATATCGCGCATCGAAAGCGGGCGTTTCGAAGCCTCGTTTCGATCGCTGGACCTGGTCGAGATCTTACGCGAGGCTGCGGAATCCTATGCTCCCGAGGCGGAACGCAAGGGGATGAAGATCGTCATCCGAGCCGCGGACAGCGCGATCATACAGGGCGATCCCGATCTGGTTTTCCAGGCCGCCTGCAACTTGATCGACAACGCAGCGAAGTTCGGTGACATTGGCGGCAAGATCGAGCTCGGGGTAGAGAACAAGCCGGAAGGCTGCCTTCTCACGATCAGGGACTTCGGGCCGGGTCTAGGGCCAGGCGAAGCAAGCAAGGTTACGCAACGGTTCTTCAGGGGCAATGCCGCCCTCGATACCCCTGGGAGCGGACTGGGACTCGCCGTAGTAGCAACCATTGTGGCTTCGCACGGGGCGACGATTGCATTCAGGAATGCAGAGCCAGGGTTGGCGGTGGAGGTATTCTGGCCCTCAACGGGGACACCGGCACATGGTTACTGGCCGGTCACGGTTTAGGTGACCTGACCGCAAATCTTGATACATGGCCTCGTAAAAGGAACACCTGTTCCAGGCTATCCCTCTGAATTATCTCGTTTTACCTGCCCTTCCGCTATTCGCGACATGGGTTCATGCCTCCATCAAGGGGGATCGCCATTCGCCCGTTATGACTTCCTTTGCGGAACGCGGTGATCGAAGTTGCTGACCCGGATGAGCTCCCAAAGGTGTCGCTGAAAGGCGAATATGCGAACGGCAGCTTCTTGCGGAACTAGGCCTACAAACTGGCGGTCGCGAACGACCGGATCTGGGGCGAGAGCTGCCGTTGCTGATTGGCTTATTGGACGGCGACCTTCCGCCACTATCCGACCCAAACGCGCAATTCGGCTACCAGCCCATCAGCTGTCATTGGTCTTGCTATTCCGAAGCCCCGACGCTTCCGAAACTGCGACTACTAACTTCAATAATTCTAACAGGGGGCATCACTGCCACGATCCGCGGTCACTTAGCGCATCACTTTAGGGTTGTTCGTGGGAAGGAACCCCAGAATTCCGGCACTTCGGGCGCGCCAGACTGTGAGGTGTGCGAGTCGAGTCGACTGTTAGCGACTAAGCCGGAGAGATCGAAAAAGGGGGTATTTTCGGGGGTATCAATGCAGGTCGTTTTCGAACTTCATCTATTTTACAGATACCTCTGAGACTTTCGAGATTCCCGCTACCCCCTCCCTTCCCGAAAATCCTAGAAAAGCTCTCGGAAATCCGACCTGACAGAAGCGCAGGTGTGACGGACAGATGGCATGCGTAGTCGCCGGACGGGGCACAAGCATTGGTGCTAGGCCAAACACGGCCTCTCCTGGCCGTGATCAGAAGCCTGCGGTGGGAATGGCGATCGTCACGACTGCGTCGCCGATTTCGACCGGCGGCCCCGTGATGCCGTAAAGCGCATAGCCATCCACCGGTGCGTGCAGTCGCTGCACTTCATTGCCGGTGTAGTCGCGGATGATGCCGACAAGCTCACCCTTGGCAAGCGGTCGGGGGCGCGGGTCTACAGGATGATAGACCCCGACTTGGCCAGCGCTGAGCGAAGTGGTTCCTTCGAATTGACGCAGCGGTGGGGGCATGGCGCTGACGGGTCTTGCGCTCATGTGAAGGATGGAGAGTGCGTTCTCTACCCCGGCCACGATGGCCGCAACATGCGCTTCCTCGCGGCTGCCGTTCTGGCCGATCTCGACGAGAATGTTGGGCTTGCCCATCGCCACGCCCTGCCGGTTGAGCGAGCGTCCGGTGTCGATCTGCGCCTGTGTTTCCATGCTGTAGCGCACGATATTGGGAAAGCCGAAGCCCCGCGCCACTTGCAGCGCGAGAGAGAAATCGGTGGCGAGCGGCCCGCCATAGGCGCCGACAAAGGCATCGAGGAACTCGGCACCATCGCCGCTGTGCACATCCATCAGGAAATCCGAGCGTGCCACCACCTCGCGCGCGATGAGGTCGGCGATGCGTTCGGTCTGCGTGCCTTGCGGGTTACCGGGGAAGACGCGGTTGAGGTTCCTGCGGTCGACCGGATTGACGTTGGGCGAGCGCCCTTCGAAACCATTGATGTTGGCGATGCGCACGATCACCAGCGTGCCCGAAAGCGTTGCCGGATCTACCCGCTCGGCAAGCCGCTCGGCGGCGAGGATCGAGGCAAATTCGAAGCCGTGGACACCCGCGACCATCGCCAGAACCTTGCCCGCTTGCTTGCCGTGGATCACCGTCACGGGGATGAAAGTCGCGCCGTCGCTGCCTTCAGGCACGATAATGCGGAAATCTGTGCGGGTACCCGGGGCGAGGGTTTCGCCGGCGATGGCGAAGGGCTCAGCCTCCCCGGCCAGAGCAGCGGGCGGCAATAGCGCAAGCCATAGGCTGACGAGCAGGAGGCGGAGCAGGGTCATTCCGCAGCCTCGTAGCGCGGCAGGTCATCGAAGACCATTGGATCATAGGGAGGATCGCGGAAGAACAGCGGATAGTGGAAGGCGCGGAGCTTGCCGTGGAAGGCGCGCACGCGGTCCTCGTAGGCGATCATGGCGCGCGTGTCGGTGCCGGCGAGCTGCTCGAACCCGCGCTCGACCAGCGCCGTGGGGGAGAGGAACGCGGCAACCCCCGCCGACCGGTCGCGTACCAAACGCCCGTTTCGGTAGGCTTTGGCGAGTGGCTCGGCGCGCATGTCGGCGACCTGCTGGAAGGCGAAATACCACTTCCATTCAAACGGCTTCTTCACTTCGGCAATTGGCGTCCATTCCGGATAGCGGGCGAGAAACGGCTTCATGGTCGCCTGCTTGGGGATGTCCCATGCATCGTTCACCGCCTCCCGCTGGAGCATCAGGATCTCCGCCCCGTCGGGCACGGGCGTTGCCGTCTCGATGCCTGCGCGCGCAACCGCCGGGATCAGCAGCGCCAAGAGTAGCCAGATGCCGAAGAGCGCTGCGAGCAGCACCGGAGGGCCTGCGCGCAGCTGTCCGACGACCTCGACGATCACCCACCATACCAGCAGCGCGCCGATCGCCAGCGCGCTGGCTGTCAGCACCTTGGCAAGCCCAGCGCTCTCCAGCAACGCGCCGATCCAGAACGGTGCCATCAGCGCCAGCACCAGTCCTGCAAACCGCACGCCGGCGCGCGGGAGCCACAGATGCGACGGCTTGCCCACGGTCGCCACCAGAAGGTCATGCCGCCCGGCAACACGCTCGCCGCCGCGCAGATCATGGAGCAACAGGATCAGCAGCAGCGGCGCGACTGCGGCGGCGAGGAAGGCAAAGTCGAACCGCCCGATCAGACCGAAATCGGCATTTGTCGTATCGGCTTCGTGGATCTGCCCTTCCAGCGCGAGCATCCGCACCCGGTGTAGCCACGGCGCCGTATCGCGCTGTCCGAGCGCCGCGAAGGCGAAATCGGACGGTGGTGCATAGGTCAGGTGAAAGGCGGCATAGGCCGCGCCGCCCCAATCCTCCTGCTTGGCGATGGCATCGGCGCGGTCCTTCGCATCCTCATCCAGTAACGTGGCGATTGTCGCGCGCTGCTCGCGCACCTCGGCAATGCCGAAACCGGTCGCCGCAGCCGACAGCACGAAAGCCAGAACGATCCAGAGCAACGCCCCCCGGTCGCGGGCGAGGAAGCGCAGTTCGCGCATAATGGCATTCATGGCCGCAACCTTCGCGCGCCGACCGCAATGACGCCGCCGAGCGCCAGCAGCCAGCCCAGCATCAGCCCCAGCGGGAGCGCCGCCCGCGCCAAGCGCGTCTCGGCCGGATCAGGTTCGAAACGGAAGGTGTCGAGGAGGCGCCATGATGCCGCGTTGACGCGGGTGCGCTGCTCTGCCTCCGGATCGGAACTGCGCGCGGCATCGTCGGCATATTTCAGCGCAGTGGCGTGCAGGTGGTTGAGGCCCTGTACGAAGTCGAAGCGCAGCGCCTCGCTTTCGCGCAGGAAGCGGTGATGGGTGGCAAGGTCCGTGCCCGCCAGCGTGCGCGAGGCAGCGCCCACCGCCAGGGTCGGAGAGGCAAGGCCGAACCAGGTCACGATCCGCGATTGTGCCGCTTCGGCTTGCATCCGGGTCTCGGCATAGTCGTTCATCAGGCCGGTAAGCTTGGCTTCGGCATGGCCTGCCACCACGCCGCGCCAGTTCATCGGCAGCTCCTCGATGCTCTCGGCCCCGTATTGTTCGAGCACCTGTTTCTTGAGCGCCTCGAAGGCCGGATCGGCGGCATTGTGACCGTCGCCGAGTTTGCGCTCTTCGGCGAGCATAACGAGGTCGCTCTCGATCTTGCCCGGCGCGTCGACCGCGGCGCTTCCGGCATTGATGCCAATCCGCGGCACAATCAGTGCGACCATGAGCCAGGCAAAGACCAGAAGGCCCAGCGCGACGCTCCGCTGGCGCACCAGCAAGGAGACCGCGAGCACCAGCGCGCCCCAGACCGCGAGGTAGAGGGCATAGCCGGCCACCAGCAGAGCGGCCGCCAGCGGCGCCTCGCCCGCGCTTACGGCATAGGCGGCCAGCAAGGCGAGCGGCAGCAGAAAAAGCCCGACCACGCCCGCTATCGCCAGCGCCTTGCCGCCGGCGATGGCGAGGCCCGACTGTCCCTGCGCCAGCATCACCGCCAGCGTTCCGCTCTCTCGCTCGCGCAGCACCATGCCGTGGCCGATGATGATGAGCAGGAGCGGCAGCAGCAGTTGGTAAAGACTGGCTGGGGTCAGCGCGGCGAACCCGCCGAGGTCGGCACCCGCGCGCGTGTCTGCGAACATCGCGGTGTTCTGGCGGTGCCCTTCAAGGAAGATCGATTGGCCCGTGACCGCGTCCACCCCCGGATCGAAGGCGGCGAGTGGCGGCGGTGTGCGGAAGGCGTAGTGGCCGTAGTGAACCATCCGGTGCGGGTGGCGAGCGGGCTGCGCGAAGAAGGCCTGCTCGGCGCCTGCCTGCCGTGCGGCGCGGCGCTCGGCCTCCTCGGCGACGCGAAGGGCTGTGAGCATACTGGTTGCTGCGACCAGCGCGGCAATAATCAGCGCTGCGACCAGAACCACGCGCGAGCGCGCCCACAGCCGCCATTCCTCGCGCGCGATGCGGGTCAGCGAGCTCATGCCGCGTCCCGCTCGGCGAAGGCGGCGTGGACGGTCTCGGTGTCGATCCGCCCGCCCGGGCCGGCTTCAAAGCTGCCGACCAGCCGTCCGCCGCGCAGCAACCCGACGCGGTCGGCAACCTGGCACGCACCGTAGACATCATGCGTCACCATCAGGACCGTGCGGCCGGCGCTTGCCAGCGCCTTCACCATGGCGTGAAATTCGTCGATGGCGACCGGATCGAGGCCCGAAGTGGGCTCATCGAGCAGGAGGATCGGCGTGTCGCGCAACAGAGCGAGCGCAATCGCAGTCTTCTGGCGCATCCCCTTGGAGTATGACTGCATCCGCCTTTTGCGCGCCGCTTGCGGTAACGCCACCTGATCGAGCGCTGCGTCCATCGCGGCGCGGTTTACCTTGCGCCCGGCCAGATCGAGGAAATAGCCGAGGTTCTCGTAAGCATCGAGATGGCCGTAGAGCGAGGCCGCCTCGGGCAAGTAGGCGATCTGCGCACGCGCCGCCTCGACACTTGATCCGACCGCCTGCCCGCCAACCAGCACTTCACCATTCGAAGGCGCGAGGAATCCGAGGAAGGTCAGGAGCGTCGATGACTTGCCCGCGCCATTGCCGCCGAGCAGAGCATAGACCTCCCCCGGCGCGACCGTGAAGGACACGTCGTCGAGAACAGCGGTGCCGTCACGTACCAACGAGAGCGAGCGGGCTTCCAGCGATGGTTTCATGACGTTACTCGTTTTGGTGGTCAGAAGGCAAAGCTGGCCGTCACCCGGGCATTGCGCGGCGTGCCCGGCTGGACCCACAGCTGCGAGAAGGAATTGCTGTACCAGGTGGTATCGAACAGGTTGTCGATATCCAGCCGCAGGCGCACGCCCTCGGTCAACTCCGCCTCGGCAAACACCCGCGCAAGTGTGTAGTCGGGCAGTTCGAAGGTGGTGCCCACCTCGCCCAGTCGGTCGCTCACATGCAGCACCCCGCCGCCCAGCCGCACATCGCGCTCGGCAATCCGGGTGGAATAGGCGAGCTGCACGTTGAGCGTGTGATCGGGAATGTTCAGCAGCCGGTCTCCGGCGCGGATCAGCTTGCCGAAATCGGGATCGGCCACGTCGTTCTCGACCTCGGCATCGACATAGGCATAGGATACCCACAGATCGAGGCCTTGGGCGATTTGGCCGTTGAAGTCGAATTCGAAACCCCGGCTGCGTGCCTCGCCCGCCGCCAGCGTGAAACCGGCGTTGGTCGGGTCCGCCACGAGAATGTTGCCTTGCTGGATCGCAAAGACGCTGGCGGTGGCGTTGATGCGGCCATTTGCGGAGGCATACTTGATCCCGCCTTCAAGCGATTCCGACACGTTGGGATCGAACGGATTGCCCGCGAAGTCCGCGCCGGAAAGCGGACGGAAGTTCTCGCCATAGGTGGCGTAAAGCGAGATTTCAGGGCTGGCCCGCCACACGGCGCCGACTTGCGGGCTGAAGCGGTTTTCGCCGGTGCGCGTCACCCGATTGGCAAGGGCGCGATCGGTCAGGCGCTGGTCGTAATCGTCGTAGCGCCCGCCAACGCGCAGTTCGAAAGCCTCGGAAAAACCGATCTGATACTGGGCATAGACACCGGTCGCCTTCTGCACCTCGACCCGATTGGTCAGCGGCGTGGGCGTGGGCAACGGGAACCTGCCATAGACAGGGTTGAAGATGTCGATCGCCTGAAGCTGCTGCTCGGTCGGGTTGCTGGCCAGCGAGGGGGATCGCACGCGCAGGAACACCTGATCGTTCTCGAAGCGGTCGGTGTCCGCACCGATCAGCACTCGATGGTTGATGTCACCGGTTGTGAAATTGCCCGCCAGTTCAGCGCGGGCGACGAAATAGGTCGCATCATAATCGCGCAGACGACGTTGCCGGGTGAGCGTGCGCCCGTCACGCAGCAGCCGCTGGCGGCTCGCGGTCAGCTCGGCTTCGGTCGAGGTGCCGAAGAGCGAGGTGTCGCGGTAATTCACCCCGAACAGTGCGCTCCAATTGTCGCTGAAATCGTGCTGCAATTCGATCTGGTGGCCGAGCACCTGGGCGATGTTCGGACCTTCGCCCGGTTCACCCAGAAAGCGACTGCGCGGGATAACGCCAAGCTGGCCGTTCACCGCGACCACGCCGCGATCGAAGGGAATTTCCTGCCGGGCATATTCGAGCTCGTAGACGATCCTCGTTGCCTCGCCGAGCTTGACCGCGACCGAGGGCATGAAGCCGAAACGCTTGGTCTCGATGGTGTCGCGGAAGCTGCCTGCGTCCTCGTAGAAGCCGACGAAGCGCACCCCGACCGCATCGCCCAGCGTGGTCTGGAGGTCTGCGTCGGCGCGATATGTGTCGAAAGAGCCCGCCAGCAACCGGACCTCGCCCGCGCTGTCGAACTTGGGGCGCTTGGTCACGAGGTTGACCGTGCCGCCCGGCTCGCCCCGCCCGAACAGCGCCGCGCGCGGCCCCTTCAGGATCTCGACAGCCTCGATCCCCGAAAGATCGCGCGGGCCCGCAAAGCCGCGTCCGGCGTTGAAGCCGTTGACGAGGTAGTTGCTCGGCAGGTTCTCGTCCCCGACGAAGCCGCGCACGGCGAAGGCGTTCCACAGCCCACCGAAATTGTTCTGCCGCGCGACGGATGCCGACAGGTCGAGCGCGGAATTGAGATCGAGCGCGTTGATATCGCGCAGCTGCTGCGGCCCGATCACCTGCTCGGCCTGGGGTATCTCGAGCGACTCGAACTCGCCGCGATAGGCCGGACGGGTGGCGGTGATCAGGATCTCGCCTTCGCGACCGGCACCGGGATCATTTTCGGCGCCGGCGTTTTCGGCGAATGCCGGGGCAGCAAGAGCAATGAGCGAGGCGCCAAGGAAGGGCGTGGCAATTCGGGCAATGTGAACTGTCATGAGGATTCCTGTCGAGGAATAGGGCTCGGCATCGTGTCAGCTGGAACCGAAAACCTGTTTTGGAGGGCATGCCCTCAGTGACATGAGGATATGTTGTCTCGTATCATATTTGCGTGCACAGACCCTGTCAACTCGGCAACCGGCCCATCAGCCATCATGGATTGAGCAATTCAGTTGCGCCCGACTGTGAGGGTCGATGGTTATCGACCAGGTTTGAGAGAGCGAAAAGGCCGGTGATGTCTGGGGTGTCTGTACGGTCCCGATCAAAAAGAGGCGGATTTTGCGGAGACCTCTGCGCCTTTCGAGATCCCCGCAACCTCAACCAACGCGCCCCCTGACGAACTCGGTTTGCAGAGCGGTGAAGGCGTGGGCCAGCGGGTTGTCGTCCATGTCGAAGGCGTGGATTGCACCTACCACCTCGTCATAGGACACCGTAACCCCGGCCTCCTCCAGACGGCGAGCATAGCTGCGCACCTCATCGAGAAAGAGATCGCAGGTGCCCACGCCGATCCATGTCGGCGGAAGTCCCGATAGATCGCTCCGCCGCGCTGCCACCGCGTAGGGCATGGCCTCGGGGGCGTGGCGGGCGCCGAGATAGGCGGGCCAGGCAAAGCGGTTGCTCGTATTGCGCCAGATACTGTGGTTGACCGCGTCCAGCTCACGGCGGCTGGCGGTGCGATCATCCAGCATCGGGTAGACCAGCAGTTGGGCGGCCGGCTGAACGCCGCCTTCATCATGCAGGCGCTGAACCAGATTGGCCGCCAGGCCACCGCCCGCGCTATAGCCGCCGATCACGATCTTCGCCGGGTTGATCGCCAGCTCCCCGGCGCGGGCCAGCGTGCGGTGCCATGCGGCGTGGCCATCATCCAGAGCGGCAGGAAAGGGCGCCTGCGGGGCCAGCCGGTAGGCGGGGCAGATCACCGGCACGCCCAGCGCCTTGGCAAACAGTGCAGCCTTGGGAAAGATGTCCTCCGGCTGTCCGAACACGAACCCGCCTCCGTGAAACAGGATCAGCGCGCCATCCCCCTTGCGCTCGTCCGGCGTGATGATCGCCATGCGCTGGCCGGCCGCATGGTCCCATGCGAGGCTGACCCCGGCGGGATCGAAGGGTGGGCGCACGTAACGCCCCAACAGACGCAGAAGGCGGTAGGTGAAGCGGTTGACCACCAGCTTTCCGAGGCGCTTGTCGAGCGCCGCCAGTTCCGGTGCGATCGGCGGTGGATTGGCGGAACTGTGCGCCGGGCCATCGGCCTTGTTGCTGGTCGTCATCGATCCCCCCTCGCCCGTGTTTGCCCGCATCGTAGACGCGCGGGCGCCGGGCATGCAAGCGGCGCGCCTCCTGCAAAAAGCACAGGTCTCCTCACTTCGGGCATCGGCTAGGCAGAGAGAAAGATTGCAGGCAGAAAGAGCGGCCATGACCCAGCAATACACCTCGGAGCTCGCGCTCTTCATCAATGGCAGCTGGCGCAGCGGCGAGGGGCGCGAGACGCTCACCGTGCGCAACCCGGCCTCGGGCGCAGGCATCGCCGATCTGCCCGTCGCCACCGCAGCCGATCTGGACGAGGCGCTCGCCGCGGCCGAGCAGGGCTTCAGGGCCTGGCGCGCAGTCGACGTCGAAACCCGCGGCGCCATCCTGCGCAAGGCCGCAAGTCTGCTGCGCGAGCGGGCGGAGATGATCGCGGTGCTGCTCACCACCGAGCAGGGCAAGCCCAAGGCCGAGGCGCTCGGCGAGATCATCGGCGCAGCCTCAATGTTCGATTTCTACGCCGAGGAAGCCCGGCGCGCCTATGGCAGGGTGCTGGTGCGCCCCACCGGCCAGCGTGCGATGGTGATCAAGCAGCCGGTCGGCCCGGTGGCGGTGTTCACGCCGTGGAACTTCCCGGTCTACATGCTGGCCAAGAAGCTTGCACCTGCGCTTGCCGCAGGCTGTTCGGTGATTGCCAAGCCCGCCGAAGAATGCCCCGCCTCCACCTCGGCGATGATGCGCTGCCTGGCCGATGCCGGCGTGCCCGCCAGTGTCGCCCAGATGGTTTACGGCGTGCCCGACACGATCAGCCGTACGCTGATCGCCTCACCCGTGATCCGCAAGGTCAGCTTCACCGGCTCGACCGCGGTGGGCAAGCACCTGATGCGGCTTGCGGCCGACGGAGTGAAACGGATCACCATGGAGCTTGGCGGCCATGCGCCGGTGCTGGTGTTCGATGATGTCGATCTTGCCAAAGTGCTCGACATGCTGGTGGCGCAGAAGTTCCGCAACGCCGGGCAGGTGTGCGTCTCACCGACGCGCTTCTATGTGCAAGAGGGGATTTACGATGCCTTCCTTGCGGGCTTTGCCGAGAGGACAGCGGCGCTCAAGGTCGGCAACGGGCTGGAGGCCGGGGTGCAGATGGGCCCGCTTGCCAATCCGCGCCGACCGGCGGCGCTCACCGGCCTGGTTGGCGATGCCACCGCGCAAGGCGGGCGGCTGCTGGCGGGCGGCAGCGCCTATGGCGATGGCTTCTTCTTCCAGCCGACCCTGATTGCCGATGTGCCGAATGACGCCGCGATCATGAACACCGAGCCTTTCGGCCCCGTCGCCGTGACCCGCCCCTTTGCCACGCTGGACGAGGCCATCGCACAGGCCAATCGCCTGCCCTTTGGTCTTGCCGCCTTTGCCTTCACCAATGATCTGCGCACCGCCAATCTGGTCGGCGATGCGATCGAGGCCGGGATGGTGGGCATCAACAGTTTCGCGATTTCGGTCGCGGATGCGCCCTTTGGCGGGGTCAAGGAATCGGGCTTCGGCAGCGAAGGCGGGCCGGAAGGGCTCGATAGCTACCTTGTCACCAAGGCGATCCACCAGGCCTGATGGCCGCGCCGCCGATCAGGCGGACACGGCCTTCAGACCCGGCCGGCATCAGAACTCGATGCTGAACTCCACCCCGCCTTCGCGGTTGGCGCTCACCACACCGAAATAGAACACGCCCGCATCCAGCGTGTTGGTGATGCGGTTGCCCTTGTTCAGCAGATCGCGGCCATAGACGGCAAGCCGCATGCGCTTGAAGGTATCGCCCGTATGGATGAAGGCGAGCGATGCATCGAGAGTGGTGTGCGCGGCGATGATATCGCGGTTGCGTCCCGTCGTATCGCGCCGCGGCGAGGTGAAGAACTCGTCGAGATAGGCGAGGTTGGTGTTAAAGTTGATGCTGTTGCGATCATCCAGCGGCCGATCGTAATCGAGCCCGACGTTGGCCGTCCATTCCGGGGCGCGGCGGAAATTCGCGATCCCGGTGATGTCGACAAAGCGGCCCGGGTTGGCGAGGTCGGGGATCAGGAAGTCCTGATATTTTGCCGAGAGATAGGCCCCTGATGCCCGCAGGGTCAGCTCCGGCGTAGGCCGGGCGATGACTTCCAGTTCGACACCCTTGGTCCGCGCGCTGGCGGCGTTGTCGACGATGGTTTCGGTCCCGCCCCCCACGGCCGGCCGGATGATCTCTTCCTGCTTGTCGTCGTAGTTGACGATGAAGGCGGCGAGATTGAACTGCACCTTGCCATCGGCAAAGGCGGTCTTGGCGCCAACTTCGAAGCTGTCGACGGTTTCGGGCTCGTAGGGCCCGATTGCCGCAGCGGTGGTGGCGCGGCCGTTCCAGCCGCCCGAACGGAACCCGCGCGACCAGCTGCCGTAGAGCATCGTGTCGTCATTCGGCTTCCAGTCGAGAATGACGCGCCAGGTCGGATCGCGCCAGGTCTCCTTGCCCTGCGCCGCAAAGGGCACGGCAAGGGTCTGGTTGAGCTCGAACTCCTTGGTTTCGATGGTGTAGCGACCGCCTGCGGTCAGGCGAACATTGTCGCTCAGCTTGAAGATGCTTTCGGCAAACACCGCGAAGGATTCGAGATCCTGCGAAGCGGTCGCGCTCTGGATCGGCACATTGATCGCGGTCGGTGCGGGCACCTGCGGCGGGAACAAGGGCACGGCGAGATAGGCCAGACCGGCGCGCGCGCCGTTGAACAGGTTGGGCCGGATCGAATAGCTGGTGTTGAGGTAGTAGACCCCGGCGACGATATCCATCCAGTCAGTGATGTCGCCCGCGACACGGATTTCCTGGCTGAACTGGCGATAATCCTGATCGCGCGCGGCGACGAACAGCGGCACGCCCACGCCCGGCACTCCCGTGTAGGATACCGGCGGCGTCCCGGTGTTTTCCTCGAGCAGCTGGTCATTCGATTTGCGGAAGCCGGTGATCGAGGTGAGGTTGAGGTTGCCGAGCGTGGTGTTCATTTCCAGCGAGGCATTCCAGCCTTCGAAGAAGCTCTGGAACGGGATGCTGGTGTTGGCCAGGCGGAAATTCTCCGTGGCCTGCCGCACCGCGCCCTGCGTGTCGCAACCCAGATCGCCGAGGCCGATCGCGCGCGTGTAGTCGCAGATATTCCCGCCCGCTCCGAACGGCAGCCCGGTGGCACGGGTCAGGTTGATCGCTGTCGGAAACTGCGATCGGTCCTTGTTGTAGCCAACCGTCGCCAGCGCAGTGAAATTGTCGAGCTCGAGCAGCGCGGTAAGGCTGAGGTTGTACATGTCGCGGCCATCTTCGCGCTTGCCGGTGTAGCGATTTATGGTCGGCGAATCCGAGGTGCGGCGCAGGCCAGCGAGCTTGATCGACAAGGCATCGCCGATCTTGGGCAGGTTGAGCACGCCTTCCAGATCGAGCGCATTGAAGCTGCCGTAACGCGCCTTGAACTTGCCGCCGAGCTCACCCGTCGGGCGTGTGTGGCGCACGCTGATCGTGCCGCCGATGGTGTTGCGACCGAACAGCGTGCCCTGCGGCCCGCGCAGAACTTCGATCGATTCCAGATCGTCAAAGTCGATATTGGCCCCGGTATTGGTGCCGAGGAACACCCCGTCGATCACCACTCCGATCGCCGGGTCGAAGGTCTTTTCAAGATCGGCAAAGCTGATACCGCGGATCGAGGCGCCCAGCGCCTGACCACTGAAGTTGATGCGGGCAAGCTGGACGTTGGGCAGCAGGCGCTGGAGGCTGTTGACGTCAGTGATGACAACATTCTCGATCGTCCTGGCCGGAACCGCGCTGATCGCGATCGGTGTATCCTGCAGGGTTTCGGTGCGGAAACGTGCGGTGACGACAATTTCCTTGATCGAACCGTCAGCGGCCTCTGCATCCTGCGCCGCGGCATCATTGGACTGCGCGAAAGCTGTGGTGGCAGTGAAGGCTGTGCCCAGCAAGGCTGCCCGGCAAAGCGCCACACGCGCGCTCCTGAAAAACGTCATCGCTCTCTCCCCTGACGAACCGGATTTATCGGGCTTTTTTCCGCAGCCCGGCTCAAGCCGCGGGTGCCCTTTATTGCAATAAGTGCACCGCTTTTCCGCGCCGCTCACAACTGTCCAAATTGAGTGGAGGCGATCGCGGGCGATTATGCGGCTACGGCAAAAGAGGAATTCCCGATGCCCCGAGAATCGTTCGCCTGATATTTCTGGGGGCAGTCGGTCATCGCGATATTGCTATAACTGCAAGGAAATCACCCATCCCCACCGCTGAAAGGTAGGCCCGCGCCATGAATGCACCCGGCAAGATTGCTTCACCGCAAGGGGGTGATCCCTATGGCCATCCCGGCTTTGATCCGGTGCATGAAGAACGGCGCGGCGTGCCGCTGACGATCGAGGGGGATCTACCGGCCGAGCTTGACGGGGTGTTCCTGCGCAACGGAACCAATGCGCGATTTCCGCCGCGCCGCCGCCGCCACATGTTCGATGGCGAAGCGATGCTCCACATGATCGAACTGCGCGTAGGCGAGGCGCGCTATTCCAACACCTATGTCCGCACGCCGCGCACGGCATGGATCGAGGCCGCCGGGCGCAACCCTTTCATGGGAATTGCCGACCTCACCAGCGGCGGCAAGGGCGCGCTGGCCGGTCTGATGCTGGAACGCCTGAAGACGCGCCTTGGCCTGCTGCCGCGGATGAGCGCAATCGAGGCCGGCAGCAACGGTACGGCGGTGCTGCATCATGACGACAGGCTCTATTGCCTGCAGGAAACCGCCCTGCCCTTCCGGCTCGATGTGGCCCGCGATGCGCAGGGTTGGCTGGCGCTGGACGGTCGCGGCCGCAACGAGACGTTCGGCGGACAGCTCGACTGCCCCTTCAGCGCCCACCCCAAGACCGATGCAGCATCGGACACTGTCTTCTCGATCGGACAGGATTTCACTACCGGCAAGACCCACCTGACCCGGCTTGGCCGCGGGGGCACGATCACGACGAGCACGGTGATGGAGGACAAGCCGGCCGCCTTCTTCATCCATGATTACATCCTGACAGACCGGCACATCATCTTCCCTGACAGTTCGCTGCGCTTCAATCCCGCAGGGCTCGCCGGGCCTGACGGCAGCGTCGCCAGCTTCGATACCGACCGGCCGCTGCGGTTCGGGATCATCGCGCGCGATCATCAGTCGGGCGATCCGGTGCGCTGGTTCGAAACCGCCCTGCCAGGACACATCTGGCACATTGCCAATGGCTGGGAAGCGGACGGTGCGCTCCATGTCTATGCCCCGGTGTTCCGCGACTATCCACCCTTCATGCCCATCCACACCCCGGCCGAGCCCCATTCGCAATTCGTCCACTGGCGGCTCGATCTGGAAAGCGGCGCGGTGAGCGAGCGGGTGCTGCTCGATCACCATTATGAACGCCCCGGCATCGACTGGAGCCGCCACGGCCAGCCCGCCCGCTACACCTGGCTGCTGGATGAAAGCGGCGGCGTGATGGGCAAGGGCGTGCTCAAATATGATCTGTTTGACGAGCGGGAGGCCGGATACCTCGATTATGACGGTCTGCTCGGCGGCGAGCCGGTATTCGTGCCGCGCGCGGATGGCACCGCCGAGGATGACGGCTGGATCGTCGATCTGCTCGCCGATGGCGTTCGCGCGGTCCTGATCGTGGCCGATGCCGCAACCATGCAGGAGCGCTGCCGCATCCCCCTGCCGCAGCCCGTGCCTTTCGGGGTTCACGCCCTGTGGCTGGACCGCGCGGCAACCGACGCGCTGATTGCAGGCTAGGCGGCCCCTCATAATGCTAGCAGAAGCCCCGCCCCCGCTGTGGCAGCTTCCGCCCAAATCGGAGAACCCCACATCATGACCCAGCCGTTCTTCAACCACCCCTATCTGTCAGGCCACCATGAGCCCGTGCGCTTCGAGGCGACCGCGCCCGATCTCATCGTCGATGGCGGATTGCCGGAAGATCTGGCCGGCGTGTTCTACCGCAACGGGCCGGAGCCGCTCTATCCCACCCGCGAGGGGGATTATCACTGGTTCGACGGGGACGGCATGGTCTACGCCATGCACTTCGCCAACGGGCGGGTCTCCTTGCGCAACCGCTGGGTGCGAACCGAGAAGTTCGAGCTGGAACAGGCCGCGGGCCGCCGCCTGTTCGGGATGTTCGGCAATCCGATGACGGCCGACCCTTCCGTGCAGGGCAAGCATTACAACACCGGTAACACCAACATCATCCTGCATGGCGGCAAGCTGCTGGCACTGATGGAGGGATCGCAGCCGGTCGCGATGGACCCCTTCGAGCTGTCAACGCTGGGCGTGCATGACTATGACGGCACCATCGCGTCGACCTTCTCGGCGCATCCCAAGATCGATTATGCCACCGGCGAGCTGGTGAATATCGGTGCCAACATCAACGGCTTCACCGGCGCGGCCGAGCTGCAATATACCATCACCACCCGCGAAGGCGTGGTGCGGCACGCAGCGATCATCCCGATCCCGCACATGGCGCTGATCCACACCTTCCTGCTCACAGAGAACTGGGTGGTGATCCCGGTGATCCCGCTCGATTCCGATCTCCAGCGCGCCATGCGCGGCGGTCCGATGACGGCGTGGAACACCGGTCGCCCGACCAAGCTTGCCCTGTTGCCGCGCGAAGGTACGGCGGCGGACGTGCGCTGGTTGGAATTCGATCCGCGCCACATGTTCCACGAATGCAACGCGTGGGAGGAAGACGGCAAGATCATCGCCGATGTCGCTGCCGCCAATGGCACCGCGCTCTTCCCCGATCAGGACGGCAACTGGCTGACCCATGCCGAAACCAAGCTGTCGCTGCGACGCTGGACGATCGACCTTGCCGATGCAAGCATGCGCGAGGAAACGCTCAATGATCGCGACATCCAGTTCCCGCGCCCCGACGACCGCTTGATGACCCGCAAGACCCGGCATGCCTATGGCAACATGAATCTCCATTCGGTGGACGGGCGGGTCGATGGAATGGACGCGGTACTACGGTTCGACACCCAGAGCGGGAAGGAAGATTTCTATCACTTCGGCCCGGGTTCGGCAGCGGGCGAGCTGGTGTTTGCCCCGCGCGTGGGGGCGACCCACGAGGCCGATGGCTATGCCATGTCGCTGGTCCACCGCGCCAATTCGCCCACCAGCGAGCTGGCGATCTTTGCCGCCACCGATATCGCCTCAGGCCCCATCGCCACGGTGCGGATCCCGTTCCGCGTGCCTTCGGGCTTCCACTGCAACTACTATTCGGCGGACAACCCGTTCTATCTGGCGGCAGCGGGCAGCGCCTGAGCCTCGGCCTGATTTGCCTCGGCCAGGCTCGGCCGGTGCAGGACCAGCGCCGAGAGGCCAAGCCATGCGGTGAACATGATGAGGTAGGGCCATCGGCGCGGCCACAGCTTGGCGACCAGGAGGGTTGCCGCAGCCGTCCCGGCCAGCGCCGCCAGTTCCGATCCTGCCAGCGCAGCGCCCGTCCCGCTCAGCGCGGTGCGGATCGCTGCGCTCGCCCATTGTGCGGGCAGGAGCGCCAGCAGCCAGTCCGGTAGTGCGCCCGGCTGGGCCCAGGCGACAAACAGCATCGCCCCCTCCCCGCCGACCACAGCCAGCGCGATCCACCAGCCCTTGTCCTGTGCGCTGCGGGCAAACAGGGCGCCGCGCGCGGCAAAGCTGATGGCAGCGATGAGGAGCGCAAAGGAGAGCGCAGCCGGATGGGGCCAGCCTGCGATTCCCAACCCCTTCGCGAGCGCGGCGAGTGCGATGCCGGCCAACAGGGCAAGAACGACCCCGGTTGTCAGCCGCCCCGCAGCCGCTGCACCGATCATGCCTGCGCCCATCATGCCGATCGCCATGAGGGGGCCAACCGGAGCGGCCTCCGACAGCAGTATGGCGCAGACCGGTGCAAGCCCACCCGCAAGGGCTGTAACCAGCCACGCCGTGCGAGGCGCGCCGGGGTGATCCGTGACCGTGAACGCGCCCTTCAACTCTTGTCTCAGAACAGGCCGCCTTTGCGTTCCTGGGCCGCAGCGGGCGGGCGCATGAACCCGAGATTGGGCGAGGCAAACCGCGCGATATTGGGCGCGATCAGCGGCAGCTCGGTTGCCGACACGCCGAACCATGTCGCGAGAGTGGCCGAGAACTCGTCAACCGACACGGCTGGCAGCAAGCGGCCCTGCCCGACCTGATCATCGCTCGTCAGGGAAACCCGCGGCGCACGGCCGTAGAACCGGCCGCCCTGCACATTGCCGCCGACGATGAAGTGATGCGCACCCCAGCCGTGGTCCGAACCATCGCCGTTGGAGGAGAGCGTGCGCCCGAAGTCGGACGCGGTGAAGGTCGTGACATTGCCCGCCACGCCCAGCTCGACGGTCGCCTTGTAAAACGCGTCCATCGCGAAATCGACCTGCCCGAGCAGCGCGTCATGCGTGCCGATCAGCCCGTCATGATTGTCGAACCCGCCGAGCGACACGAGGAACACCTGCCGGGTCACGCCCAGACTGCCGCGAGCCGCGATCATCCGGGCGACGACCCGGAGCTGGTCGGCCAGCCGGTTGCCGGTGCCAAAACTGGTGTTGAGCGTCACCCCGGCCAGCGCGCTATTGACGAAGGTGCCGAATTGCAGCGAGCGATCATTGATGCGCGCATAATCGGCGGCCATGACATTGCCGGTGCCGGTGCGCAGCAGGCTCGAAAGCGTCTGCGAAGCGGTCGCCGAGCCGAACACCTGCCCGGCCTGAACCGGGGCAAACAGCGTCGCGCCCGCGGGCGAGACCTGGTAGGGGATCGCGTTCTGGCCGCTCAGGAACACCGCATTGCCGGTGGCATTGATCGCGGTGAACATCGAATTGGTGTTCGACGACAGCGCAAGATCGCCCATCCGCCCGCCCCAGCCGGTGCGCGAACCTTCGGGCTGCGAGCTCTGCCAGGTCGATTGCTGGTCATTATGCGAGAACAGCTTGGCCGGACGCGGCACCACGCCCGCATCATATTGCGCCCGGGTCAGCGGGGCGAGCAGCGGGCCGACATTGAGCAGCGGAGCCATCACGCCCTGATCATACAGGGCCTTCAGGCGCGGCATGGTGGGCGCGATCGCATAGGTGATGTCGTCGGTCAGGGTCTGGCCCGAGGGCGGGGTCAGCACGGTGTTGGCGAGCGCGGCCCGGGCGAGCGCAATCCCGTTGGCGGCTTCCGATCCCGTGGTGCCGCGGATCGTCTGGTAGCGCGCGTAATTGGTCGGGTCGAAGGGGATCAACGTATTGGCGTGATCGTTTCCGCCATAGAGAAACACGCAGACCAGTGCCTTGTAACCGCCGGCATTGCTGAAGGCGGCCGCCTCGCTCAGGCCCGCAAGACCGAGCGCATAGGACGAGGCCGTCCCCATCATCGCCAGCTGGCCGGTGCGCTGCAGAAAGGCGCGCCGTGCGATCTCGTTACCCTTGCCGATAAACATGCCCGCGTCCCCTGCCGTCTATTTCTGGATGAGGTAATCGGTGGAAGCGAGGATCAGCATCACGCCGATCCGCACCCGTTGCAGCTTCACGTCGTTGGTCGATGTCGCCGTCACCGTCACGCTCTCCATGGCGGTGCGCACGGCATCGCGCACGCTTGTGCTGAGTTGCCGGCCGGTCAGCAGTAGGTCGAGCCGATCGAGAAGCGCGAGTGAGTCCTGCGCAATCGCGATCTCGTTCGCATAGTCGAGCACCAGATCGGCCACAGGGGCGCGCTGGCCCTGCACCGCGCGTTCGAGAAAGTTGATATAGCCCGCCACCGAGGTCTCGTTGACCAGCTGGAACTCCGGCGCCAGCAGTCCGCGATTGGCGATTTCGGTGTTGGCCGGGAAGTAGCCGGGGCGGAAGAAGTTGAACACCGATGGCGATCGCAACGGGCTCTGGCCCAGCGCCGTGGCGGGATCGGTCAGATCACCGATCTGCCAGTTGCCGTTGTTCGAACGCCCGCCAAAGGTGCGCGCCAGCTGCGCCAGCCGCAGCACCGGCTCGCGCAGCTTGCCGAAATTGGCGTTGCTGATACCTGCCGGATCGAGCGCCTCGTTATCGGTGAGGATCGCCTTGAACACGGCTGCAAGATCGCCACGCCGGCCCGCTCCGTTATTGGCAAACACCGCGGCGACACGCCCGACATAGGCGGCCGAGGGGTTGCTCGTCACCAGCCGCTGGATCATCTGCTTGGCAAAGAACGGCCCGACATTGGGGTGGTTGAACAGGTGATCGAGCGCCAGGCGCAAGCTTTCGGACGCGCTCGTGCCGGCGGGGATCGTCAGGCCGAGGAAGGTCTTGGCCCCGGCCTCGTGGAAGCCGTTTGTGCGCGGTGGTTGCCAGCGCGTCGAATCGGCGGTCATCGGGCGGCGGGCATATTCGGGATCGGGAATCTGCCGCGTCCCGCCGACTTCCGGCGTGGCGGTGAGCCCGAAAGCATCGAAGTCATATCCGGTAAACACCCGCGCCAGCCCGGAGACATCGGCGCTGGTATAGGTCTCGATCGGATTGCCGCCGGAGAGCTTCTGCGTGCCATCGGGATTGAGCTCGAACAGGCCGATGGTGAAGAGCTGCATCACCTCCCGCGCATAGTTCTCGTCCGGCACCCGGCCGTTGGCATCGGCGCGCCGGTTGCCGCGGGTGTTGAGGAACACCCCCATCGCGGGGTTGAGCGTGATGTCCTGCAGCAGATCGCGGAAATTGCCGAAGGCGCGGCGGTTGAGGATGTCCCAGTATTCCGCAATCGCGGGCCCGCGCCAGGTCATGGCAATCCCGCCAAGCCCGACCACGAAGAACTCGGAAAGCGCGAAGGCGACACGCTTGCGCACGCCATTGCCGCCCGACAGTAGCTGCGACCAGGCCATGTAATCACCAGTGATCAGGCCATCATAGAAGCGGTTGGCATCGACCCTGTCGAAGCCTCGCGCGGCGAGAAAATCGCGGCCGCTCTGATCATTGGCGATGCCCATCTGGCGATCGAGCCACGGTTCATAACCTTCACTGCGAACCTCGGTGATCGCGCCCGTGGAGGCCAACAGCGAGGCCTGGAGCAGGAACCGCGCCGCCTCGGCATCGGTCTGGGGCTTGCGCACGGTGGAAACCGGCGGGCCGCCGCCTGTGCCGGTGCCTGAACCGCTGCCGCCGCCACCACAAGCGGCAACGGCCAGCGCGAGCGTGCTGACAGCAGCGGCTTTGACCGGAAGCGGCGCGGCAGGCGCGGGGGAAGGTTCGGGCTGCGGCAGCGGCCGGAGCGCATCCGCGTCGTTCAGAGTGGCTTCGGGCTCACCGCTTGGACGATACATACATCCCCCTTTGTTCAGCCGGCAAACGTGCGAGAGCCCCTCAACCCTTCGCACGTCTGGGCAGAAATCTTATCGGGGCTTTGCGGCCACGAAAGCAAGCCGGATTTCCCCTGATTATGTGGCAGTCAAAATCACGCAGGCAGCGAAAGATGCTTGGCGCCGAAAACCGATTGCCAGCTCTCGATCTCGTCCACCACCGCTTCGTCGAGCGCGTGGATCAGATCGGCGGCCGCGGCATAAGTGAGCGCGCTTTCCGCGCCTGACAGCAGCAGGTTCATGCGCGCCTCGATCTCTCCGAGCTTTTCCGCCGCCACCCGCGAAATCGCCCCGAAACGTTCGAAATCGCCGAAATAGCGGATCCCGGAGAGGTTGGCACCGAGGGTCGGGAAAGCGACGCCGAAGAAGGTCAGTACGGGCGAGATATCGTCAGGCAGGTTCTTAGGCACCACCCCGGCAACCGTACCGAGCTTCAGCACCAGATAGGTCGAGACCGAGACGACCGCGAGCGTGAAACAGGTCTCGGCCACCCGGTCGAGGCGGTGGTGAACGGTCTCCAGCCTATGCGCCTTGCCCTCGTGATAGGCACGCTGGGCGCTGACATGGGGCAAGGCTACGCCCGCCAGCCCCGCGCGCAGATAATCGCGGGTCACCCGCACGCGCGGCAGACCGACCGAACGCAGCGCATGGCGGGCAAAATGCTCGGGCCATTCGCCGCCCGCCCCGCCGCCCTTGCGCGGCCAGCGACCGGTGGGCCGCGACACGCCCAGCAATAACAGACCCGGGGCATGGCGCAGATATTCGGCAACGCGTCGCAGCTCGAACCAGCGCCGGTGCCAGCCGCGCCGCGATCCCGCTGCCGTCATCGCGACAATGCCGACCAGCAGCAGCAGTTCTACCGCAGCAAAGATCCATTTGAAGTCCAGTAACTGCGCCGGAAGGAACAGGATGCCGATCATCACCGCCAGCGCCGCCAGCACGAAATTGACGCACATACCGCTGCGATAGGCATCGGCGAGGTGGCTCGCGATCCCGTCGGCCCAGGCAAACATCGGCAGGACTTCACCGCGCAGCCGCGAAGCCACTTCGGGATCGCTGCGGGGGATGGCGTCGGTCGCTGCCAGCAGGCCGGCCGCGCTCCCCCCGGCAATCGCCTCGGGGGCCTCGTAATCGATCTTGAGCGAAGCCAGCGCGCCCGGCCCGCCGCCGAACACGCGCTCGATCCTGCGGTAAAAGCCGAAAGCACGGCTGCTGCTGCCACGCCAGGTCTCGCGGTCAAGCAGTTGCGGGCTCCAACCCTCGGCCACGACGGCCGCGCGGATGATCGCCTCGAGCCGGGCGTGATCAGGCGCATTGTCGCGTGGCTGGGCCAGCTCCTCGGGGCGGGTGAGGATCGACCAGCTGTCAGGCGCCGCGGGATCGATCAGCAGCACCGGCGTGCCCATCGCCAGCGCGGTAATGACCGTATGGCCGGTGCCCCCCGGGAGATTGGCAACCTTGCCGTCCCACACCGCAACCACGAGATCAGTGCGCTCGATCATCACCCGCCCGGCGAGCGCGACATTGTCCGATGCCAGCGCCTCGAAGGCACGGGCGGCAACGCGATCTTCGGGGGCGGCAAGACTGGCGAGCCACAGCGCCTCGACCTCGGCATCGCGGTCGGCCAGTTCGAACAGGTGGGCACGCGCGGTGATCGCCCGGATGGCCGCAGCGCGGGCCTCGACCGCCGGATCGGCCGCAGGCTCGCCCCGGCACAGGGCGCTAGCATCTTGCGGCGTGGCGGGGTGGGCGTTGATCGCAAGATTGAGATCGGCACCGAAAGGCAGCGGCACCACCAGTTCCCAGCCGCGTGCCAGAGCCAGATCGGCCGCGATCTGATCGGTCCCGTCCACCAGCAGGCTGTGCAGGCGCAGCCTCCCGCGGGTGCCCGGCAGAGCCGCAGCGGTCTCTTCGATCCGCGCAAACAGCGCGGCCAGCGCTGCGGCGATACCTGCGGCATGGGCGCCGAATGACGGGTTGCTCGCGCGGTGGCCTGTGATCCCCAGCGCCAGATGCGGCTGCCAGCTATCGGGGCGATGCCACGCCGCCTGGGAAACGGAAGGCAGGGAGGGCATTGGCAGACGGTCTCCTTGCCGGGTCAGGCGGGCAGGCTCCCGCCGTCTCTAACGCGGCCAAGTGCCTGCTTACAAGGCCCGAGCCGACGGTTTGACGCTGCCCTGCATAAAGCGCATTATGCCAATGTGATACCCAGAGCGCGGGAGGGGAGCGATGCGGGTAGCCTTGCTGTTTGTTTCCTGGCTGTTGGCGATGGTGACGGCGGGGTTTGCGGCCCCGGCGAGCGCGCAGATGCCGACGTTGGTTCCCTACATCTATGCCGATATCCCTGGCGACCGGATCGCGCGTGCGCAGCGCGACAAGCCTGCAGATCAGATCGCGGCGGAAACAGCTGCCGCCGATGCCGCCGAGACGCGCTGCGATGCGGGCAACAGCGCCGGTTGTGCAAGCCTCGGCCGCGCCTTCCTCTATGGCGCAGGCCGTCCGCAGAACCGCCCAGTTGCCGAACTGCTGCTGCGACAGGCCTGCGACGCGGCGGAGGCTGCCGGGTGCCTTGATCTCGGCGTGCTGCTGCGCTCGATCAAGGAGGTCGTTCCGCGCGCGGAGGGCACGCAGATGCTGGCGCGCGGCTGCCGGCTCGGCAATCTCGACGCCTGCAACGAAGAAGCAGGCGCGGTGGCCGCTGGCACTGATGGTCGGGATGGTGACCTCAGGAAAGCCCAGGCGATGCGCCGCGCGGCCTGCGACAAGGGCAGTGACAAGGCGTGCCGCTGGCTCGGCTCGGAACTGGCATCGAGCGATGATCCCGCTGTTCGCGCCGACGGCTTGGGCCTGCTCGAACGCCAATGCCGCAGCAACGATACGGACGCCTGCAACTGGATCACCCAGGAGCTTGGGCGGCAGGCACCGGTTCCCACTGTGTTGAGGGTGGAGATGACCGACAAGGGCTGCGCGGCCGGGTCTGCCAATCTGTGCAGAGAGCTTGGCTATCTCCGCTTTGCCGAGGCCAGCGGGCCGCCGGAAAGTCGCAGCGCTGCGCTCGCCGCCCTCGATCGCGCCTGCGCGCTTGAAAACGGATATTGCAATACGCCCGCCAACATCCGCAAGCGTCCGGTGCTGGCCGAAAGCTGCGCGCGCGGGGTGCAGGCCGATTGTCTCGCGCTTGGGCAGATCTACGCCGAAAGCAGAACGCCGCTCTATTCCCCGACCGAAGCGGCGCAATTGCTGGGCGGAGCCTGCGAAGCGGGAATCGCCGAAGCTTGCGGCGATGCCGCGCGTGCCAAGACCAATGACGATGTCTCCGAAACGCCCGAGGACAATGCACTTATCGCGTTCTGGCTCGATCTCGGCTGTCAGGACGGACAGCGTGATGACTGCGCGGAGCGTGGCACGAAGCTGCTTGCTGGCGAACCGAACCGCGAGGATCGCGCGCGCGGCTATGCGCTCCTGGAACGCGCCTGCGCGCTGCGCTCGGAGGAGGCCTGCAAGGATCTCGACGAGCGCTCGTTCGCCGATCCCGCCGCACCCGTCCTGGCGGTCGACTGGCGCTACCGGCCGCCGCTGACCCCTGAGGAAGAAGCCGAGGAAAAGCGGCTCGAGGAGGAAGCAAAAGCGCGCGAGGAAGCGGACCGCTGCACCACCTCGCAGGTCAGCTTCCGCGGGTCGGTGTGGACCGACAGGCTCTGCCAGCAAACGATCGTGGCGATTACGCGGGGGCGCAATGCACGCCCCGGCGAAGCGCCTTGGCAGGCGTTGTTCTGGCGCCCCGAGGTGTTCAATGGCAGCCGGATTTCGCGCGCAAAGCAGGTCGAATGCGGCGGCGCACTGGTGCGTGATGGCTGGGTGCTGACCGCGGCCCACTGCGTGGTCGACGAGAAGAAGCGGTTGACGCTCACACCCGGCCACACCGTGCGGCTCGGCGTCTACGACGCGCAGGAATTGCAAGGCGAAAGCTACGGCATCAGCCAGGTCTTCGTGCACCCTAACTACCATGAAAAGGCGCGGGTCTTCGACATTGCGCTGGTGCGACTGAACACCGCGCGCCGCATCCGGCGCGGCACTGTCGGCCCGATCCGGACGATCCCCTTCGACGATACCCCGCCGGAGCAGCGCATCATCAGCGCCGGCACCCCGGTGTTTGTCTATGGCTGGGGGCTCACGAGGTTCGAGGGCACCACCAGCAACCGCCTCAAAGCTGCCGAACTCAAGACCGAGGCCCCAAGCGAGTGCGAGAAGCGCACCAGGACCGACCAGGCCTTTATCAAATCCTCGCTGATCTGTGCCAAGGCGGCAGACAGGTCGCAGGCTTGCGACGGCGATAGCGGCGGTCCGCTGGTGCGCTATGAACAAGCGGAGATGCGCAGCCCGGTGGTCATCGGGGTGGTCAGCTCAGGCACGAAATGTGGTGAGAGCGGGGTCGCCAGCAGCTACACGCGGGTGGGCAAGATGACCGACTGGATCGTGCGTGTGCTGCGAGGTGTCGAGCGCCCGATCGCTCCTCGGGCGACGCGGTAACGGACAAGAGGCGGAAAAGCGGGTTGCTGCAATGATTCGGGTAAGAGCTTTCTGGATAGCGCTGGGCCTGGCGGCCGCGACAGCTCCGGCGGTGGCAGAGCAGCCGATCCCGAATGTCTATCCTGAGGAGAGTGCGATCCAGCGCGCCATTCCCGATAAGCCGCCCGGCTTGCGCGCGCGCGAAGAGGTCAGCGCCGCTGCTGCACAAGCGGCCTGCAATGCCGGCGATCAGGCTGGCTGCGCGGCGCTGGGACGGGCCTACAAGTTTGGAGAGGGCATGCCGCAGAACCGTCCGGTGGCGGAACTGCTGCTGCGACAGGCCTGCGACGGGGCCGAAGCGGCGGGATGTCTCGACCTTGGCATACTGCTCAGAACCCTCGAGCAGCCCGGCCCGCGCGAAGAGGGGTTGGTGGTGCTGGGGCGCGGTTGCCGGCTCGGCAATCTCGAGGCCTGCGCCGAAGAGGCGGATGCGGTTGAGCGCGGCCCCGACGGCGACACGGACAGGGCCAATGCGCTGCGCCGCGCAGCCTGCGACCGGGGCGGCACCACCGCCTGCCGGATGCTCGGTTCTTCCCTCGCCTCAAGCGAGAAGCCGGCCACGCGCGCGGATGGCCTCGGCCTGCTCGAACGCCAGTGCCGCAGCGGCGATGAGTGGGGCTGCGAAAGGCTCATCTTCGAGCTCGAACGGCAGAAACCGCCCCCTGCCGCTCTGATCCAGGAGATGACCGAAGTCGCCTGTCTCTCCGGAAACGCCGATCGTTGCAGCGCGCTGGGCAAGCTGCAATTCGAAGCCGCCAGCGGCCCGCCCGAAAGTCGCGCGGCGGCGCTCGCATCCTTCGACCGCGCCTGTGCGCTCAGCGACACCTATTGCAATCTCGCAGAAAACATCCGCAAGCGCCCGGTGCTGGCTGAAAGCTGCGCAAAGGGCGTGCAAAGCGACTGCGCAGCACTCGGAAAACTCTACAGCGAAGAAAGCTCGCTGCTCTATTCCCCCGTCGAAGCTGCAGAATTGCTGGGCGGTGCCTGCGCGGCAGGCGTGGCCGAAAGCTGCAGCGCGGCGGCGCGGATCATCGCCTATGACAATCGTCCTGACACCCCACAAGACGAGGCACGGATGGTGCAGTGGCTCGATCTGGGCTGCAAGGGCGGGGCGTCGGGCGATTGCGAAAAGCTCGCCAAGCGCCTGTTGGAGGGCGAACCGACCCCGGAGGATCGCGCCCGCGCCTATGCCCTGCTGGAACAGGCCTGCACCAACCGCCTGAAGACGAGCTGCGAGACTCTCGACGAGCTGGCCCGCACTGACGCCTCGGCTCCGTTGCTGAGCGTCGATTGGCGCTACAGCCCCCCGCAATCGCCCGAGCAACTCGCCGAGGAGCGGCGCCTCAAGGAGGAATTGGATGCAAAGCAGAAAGCCGAGCAGGAAGCCAATCGCTGCTCCATAACGGACGTCACGTTCCGCGGGGTGACCTATCACGACCGGCTGTGCGATCGAAAGAAGGCCAGGGTCACCTTTGGCCGCCTGGCGAAGCGCAGCGAGGCGCCGTGGCAGGCGCTGCTGTGGCGGCCCCAACAGATGGACGGCCTCACGCTCACCCCGGGCCAGCGGGTGGAATGCGGCGGTGCACTGGTGCGGGCGGGCTGGATCCTCACCGCCGCGCATTGCGTGGTCGACGGCAAGAAGCGCTTGCAGCTCACGCCGGGCCATGAAGTGCGGCTCGGCGTTTACGTGGCGTTCGGGGAGGAAGGGGAGATCAGACCGCAGTTCCCAGGGGAGAACGAAGGGGAGAGCTACCGCATCCGCGATGTCTTCGTGCATCCGCGCTATCATGAAAAGAGCCGGACCTTCGACATCGCGCTGATCCGGCTCGACACCAGCCGCCCTATCCGGCGCGGCGAGGTGGGCGAAATCAGGGCCGTCCCGTTCGACCAACTGGCGCCGGATCAGCGACAGATCACCCGCGGCACGCCGGTTTTCGTCTATGGGTGGGGGCAGACGAAATTCGAGGGCGACACCAGCAATTCGCTCAAGACCGCCGAGCTGAAGTTGGAAGCTCCGGGGGATTGCGAAGCCAGCACAGGCACCGGTCTGGGTTACCTCAAGGGCTCGCTGCTGTGCGCCAAGGCAGCGGACCGCTCGCAGGCCTGCGACGGGGATAGCGGCGGGCCGCTGATCCTCTATGAAAAGTCCGGCCCGGTGGTGATCGGGGTGGTCAGCGCCGGCACGCGCTGCGGCGAAACCGGGGTCGCCACCCGCTACACCCGCGTGGGGAGCGCGCTCGACTGGATCGCGCGGGTGCTGCGCGGCACCGAGCGTCCAATCGAACCACTGGCAAGACAATGATCGACGACAGACGAAAAGCAGGGATGTTGCTTTGGTTCGATTGACGGCTTTCTGGATAGCACTGGGCCTGACGGCCGCGGCAGCTCCGGTAGCAGCGCAGGAGCAGTCCGTCCCGCGCAGCTATTCCGAATCCGGCGGCATCGAACGGGCCGATCCCGACAAGCGCCCCATCCAGCGGGCGCGCGAGGAAGCGGCGGCAACCGCAGCCGAGGCTGCCTGCAATGGCGGTGATCTCGATGGCTGCGCCGCACTCGGGCGGGCTTACATGTATGGCCGGGGCAAACCACAGAACCGCCCTGTCGCCGAACTGGTGCTGCGCGATGCTTGCGCCGCCGACAATCTTCAAAGCTGTCTCGCGCTGGGGGAATTGCTGACCTCGCTTAACGAGGGCAAGCCGTTCGAGACCGGATACAAAGAAATCTCCCGAACCTGCGAGCGCGGTTTGGGTGATGCCTGCGATGCCCTTGCCGCGATTGTCGAAAACACCGTGCTTGGCGTGCCGCCCGGGGTCGAACCGGTTGCCCATGCCGCGAGCCTGCGGCGCAAGGCCTGCGATCTTGGCAGTGTTGCGGCCTGCCGCAAGCTGGCGGAAGCGGTGGGGCAAGATCAGCCGGAAGAGGAGCAGAAACGGGCAGCCACCATGCTGGACCAGCTGTGCCAGAAGGGCGACGGCACCTCCTGCGAAGTCCTGTTTTTCAAGCCTGAGCTGCAAGACCCGACCCGCAATCGGGATCTCCAGTATCGCGCCTGCCGCGGCGGTGTGGCCCACATGTGTCTCAGCCTTGCGGAAACGGTCTACAATGAAAGCAGTGGCCCGCCCGAACTGCGCGCGGCAGCGCTGGCACTGTTCGACGAAGCCTGCGCATTGCAGAGCTTCAACTGCAGGCCCGTGGAAGCCATCCGCGCTCGCCCCGGGCTGGAGCACGGCTGCGCACGCGGGGTGATGGCCGATTGCGGCACGCTTGGCGAACTCCTTGCCGATATGGAAACGCCGATAAGCGCGCCCGAACAGGGCATGGCCTTGCTCGGCAAGGCGTGCGAAGCGGGTGAAATCCGCTTCTGTTCGCCGGCAACCTCTGTGCTGCTGCGCCAGCTTGGACGTAAGGACCCCGCCAGCCAGGCAGCCGTCGAGCGCTGGACGCAGATCGCCTGCGATGGCGGCAGCATGGGAGAATGCGCCTACCTCGCCGATCTGCTGATCGAAGGCGATGATTTGCCGATGGACCGCGAACGCGGCATCGCGCTGCTGCGTTTCGCCTGCGAGGGCGGGTACCTGCCGTCATGCTCCTTGCTCGAGCGCGCCTATGAAGAGGATCCCTCAGCCGTCCTCCCGGTCGCCGACAGTCAATATCTCCCGGTCATGACACGGCGCGAAGAAGCAGCGCTAGAACGTGAACGCGATGCCGAGAGGGCAGCAGAGCATCAGGCGTGGCGCGCCAAGTTTTGCACCGCCTCGGAAGTGCGCTTTCGCGGCAAGATCTTCAAGGACAGCCTGTGCGCCCGATTGAACCGGGCAATTGGCGGCTTCCGCGTCAAGGCGGGCGCCACGCCCTGGCAGGCGCTGTTGTGGCGACCCGAAATGCTCGGTGAACGCAAACTCACCGCGCGCGAACGGGTGGAATGCGGCGGAGCTCTGGTCCGCCCCGGCTGGGTGCTGACCGCCGCCCATTGTATCGTCGATGCCGCGAATAACCCGCTGCTCACCCCCGGCCACCGTATCCGGCTGGGGCTGGTCAACCCCGGCGCGCCCGAAGGCATAAGCTACCCTATTCGACGCTCCATCCCTCACCCGATGTATCACGAGCGTAGCCGCGCCTTCGACATTGCCCTGATCGAGATCGATACCGCTGCGGGCAAAAGTGAGGAGGCTGTGCAGCCCATCGCCTCCATACGGCTCGACCCTCAGCCGCTCGCAACCCGCACAATCGCACAGGGCATGCCGGTCTATGTCTATGGCTGGGGAGTGACCTCGTTCGGAGGCGAGGCGAGCGACTATCTCAAGGGGGTCAAGCTCGGCCTCGAGGATCCGGTCGTCTGCGGCCAGCGCAACAGGTTCACCGGACCGTTGCTCGAAGGCGGGCTGCTGTGCGCCAGCGCGCCGGACCGTTCGCAGGCCTGCGACGGTGACAGTGGCGGACCGCTCGTCACCTATGGCGACAAGGACCGGATCCCGACTGTGATCGGCGTGGTCAGCGCAGGGGCGGCCTGCGGGACAACCGGGACGCCGAGCCGCTATACGCGGGTCGCCAAGGTGCGTGACTGGCTCGACAAGACCATGGGGCCACGCCCCGGCACAGTCACGCGGGCGCCGCGCGGGCAATAGGGGCGCAGCCCGGCAAAGTCGCCAGGCCGCGCCCTCGCAGTTCGATTACTCGGCCGGAGCAGCTTCGCCGGCAGCCGGAGCTTCGGCAGCATTCGGACCAACCGGGTTGCTGTTGGTGTCGGTGCCTTCCGCAGCGGTTGCAGCCGCCTCGAGAGCGGCAGCATCTTCAGACGCCATCGCGTCGGGCGCAGCCTCGGTGGCTTCGGCGGTCGCTTCGGCAGCCGGTGCTTCTTCGGTCGTGCCTCCGCAGGCGGCCAGCGTCAGCGCGGTTGCTGCGACAAACCCGAAGTTCACAATCTTCTTCATGTCCATTTCCCCTCATTACGCCCTTCATGGGCGCAGCGTGGGTATCACGAGCCGAGCCGGGAAAGCAATTCCCCAAGCTTGGGGTCGTTGCGGATCGGATCGAGCATCGGATCGATCGGCACCCACAGCATCCCGGGATCGAGCATATCGAGGGCCTCACCAAGCAGTGCCACCGCGCGATCCGGCTCGCCGCGTTGGGCCAGCACCTGCGCCAATTGGTAGCGGCTGTCGCCGAACTCGGCCTCGAGCGCGGCAAAGGCTGCGTCCGCCTGCGCCTTATCGCCCAGACGGTGCGCGGCAATCGCTGCGGCGGTCAGCGAATAGGCGCGGCCCGGCTCGGCCTTTGCGGAAGCCAAGGCTGCGGCAGGATCACCTTGCATCACCTGCGCGATGGCAATGGCGAACTGCGCGCTCGCCAGCTCGGGATTGAGTTCGAGCGCCCGCTTCATCTGCGTGATCACAGTGGGGTAATCGCGCGAGAACAGCGCGATGAAACCGGCCGAACGGAAGGCCCGGGCGTTGAGCGGATCCAGTTCGAGCACCTTCGCGATCATCCGCGAGGCCAACGCCTGGTCCTTCTTGGCATAGGCATGGAAATTGGCCGCGGAGCGCAGCACATCGGCGTCGCCGGGTGCAAGACGCTCGGCCTCGAGATAATGCGGCATCGCCGCCGCGCGCTTGAGCTGGCCGTTGTTGAGCGCAAAACCAAGCGCGAGATGCCCGCGCGCCAATCGCTTTTCGAGCGCAAGCGACCGCTCGGCGGCAGTAATCGCTTCGGCAAACAGCTTGCGGTTTTCCGCGCCATTGCTGGCCGCATTATTGGCGATCGCCGCCAGCATCGTCGATCGCATCGCGTGCGCGGCGGCATAGTCCGGGTCTTTGGCGATCGCCGCATCGAACTGCGCCAGTGCGGCACGATCGCTCTCTATCCCGGACGACAGATCATACAGCGCATGACCCCGCAGGAAGGCCTCGTAGGCGGCGATGTTCTGCGTGCCGCCGACCGCCTGCTGCGCTTCGAGGCTGCTGCGCGCCTCGCTCTCGCCCACGGTCTGGGCAACGAGTTCTAGCGCAACGGCCTGGGCGATTTCCGATTGCACCGCGAAGACATCTTCCAGCGCGCGGTCATAGGAGTTGGAAAAGCGCACCTCCCCGCCATCGATCTGCACCAGATCGACCGAGACGCGCACGCGAGTGTCGTCGCGCTGGACCGAACCGCGCAGGATATGATCGACCCCGAGCTTGCGCCCGACTGCGAATTCATCCTCGCCTTCGAGCGCCCCGGAGGAAGTCGGAGCGGCCACCCTCAACCGCGGATTGCGCACCAGCACCGAACGCAGCTCGTTCGAGAGGCCTTTGGCAAACCATTCCTTGCTGACATCGCCGGAAAGATTGGTGAAGGGCAGCACCACCATCGAAATCGCATCGGCCCCACCGCCGGACAGGAGACCGGACTTCCACACCCCGAACAGCGCCGCCGTGCCGGCAATCCCCGCACCGCCGATCATCAGCGCCCGGCGCGAGACGGCAAGGCGGGGAGAGGCTGCACCTGCCGCTGCAGCGACTGGTGCAGCCGCAGGCGCCGGAAGCGGCCCCTGCCCTGCCCGGGTGCGCACCGCGACAAGGATCCGGGCCGCCAGCGCATCGGTCGGATCGCCGCTCCAGCCGGCAATATCGAGCAGTTGGAACTGCCGGAACCCGAGCGGAGCCATCGTGCCATCAAGCGAGAGCGGCACGAGACAGCCGCGCTCGCGCCCGCGCTGCGCTTCGTCGCGCACCCAATGCGACGCGACCGAAGTCTGCGACCACAGGACAGCCACGCAATCGGCGGTTTCCAGCGCGTTTTCGGTGGTGGCGAGATAATTCTCGCCGCCTTCCAGCCGCCCGTCCCACCACACATCGAAACCCGCGCCTTCCAGCAGCGCGATCACCGGGCGGGCACGATCCAGATCGGTGCGCGAATAGCTCAGGAAGACGGAGGGCGCAGCGGCGGGCGCAGCATCGCCGCCATCACTTGCCATTGCGCCCGATTGTTCGTCCATGAGACCTTGCTACATCGAAATACCGCGTCCCGCAAAGCCATCGCGGTACTGCGCCGGTCGGCAGGGCATTATTCTTCGTCGAAATGTCCCGGGCTTCCCTTGTGCGGGGCCTCGTAGGTTGCCCAGTCGCCCGATTTGCCGGGGGCTGCGGGGGTGCCCGCGGGGCCCGGCGCCTCGCCCTGCCCCACGCGATGGAGATGCACCTTGGCGATCATGTTGGCCGTGATCGGCGCGGTGACGAACAGGAACAGCGTCACCAGCAATTCGTGCAGGGTCCAAGTCCCCTGCACCAGCTGGAACCAGACCATCGAACCCACAAGCATCGCCCCCAGCCCCAGCGTCGATGCCTTGGTCGGCCCATGCAACCGCTCCATCAGCGACGGCAGGCGCACCAGCCCCCAGCTGCCCACCAGCGCAAACCCCGCGCCCAGCACGATCAGCGCACTTGCGAGCCATTCGCCAAGAGAAGCCGCGCCGGTCATTCGATGATGTCCCCGCGCAAGAGGAACTTGGCGTAGGCCACTGTCCCGACAAAGCCGACCATGGCGAACAGCAGAGCCGCTTCGAAGGATGCCCGGCTTGCATTCGCAATCCCGCCCAGCACGATCAGACCGATCGCGTTGATCACCATCGTATCCAGCGCGAGAATGCGGTCTGCCTCGCCCGGCCCCTTGAGCAGGCGCCACAGGTTCATCACGAGCGCGAGGCCCAATGCCGCGAAGCCGAAGGCGAGCGCTCCCTCGATCATCGGAAAATTCTCCCCAGGCGTGTCTCGTAACGCGCCTTCAGCTTGGCGACCTCGGCTGCCGGATCGGGGGCGTGGAGCGCGTGGACCAGCAGATACCTGCCGCAGGCCGAGATGTCGGCGGACACCGTACCCGGCGTCAGGCTGATCGTGCCCGCAAACACCGTGATCTCCTCGGGGCTGGCGAGATCGAGCGGGATGGTCAACCATGCCGGCCTGAGATCGCGGGTGGGCTTGAACAGGATGATCGCGGCAACCTGGAAGTTGGCGATGATGATGTCGCCGATCACGAGGACAACATAGGCAAGGCCGGGAACAAGGCGCAGGCGTGGCCGGCCGGGCCACCATGCGGCGGTGAACAGCGGAACCGCTAGGCCCACCACCAAACCCAGAAACAGCGCGCCGAAACCGGGCTCGCCGGCCAGCACCATCCAGACGATGACGAGCAGCACCGAAAGGCCGGGATGCGGGATCAGGCGGCTCATGTCGCGGCCTCCCCCAGTACCGCGCGGGCGCTCGCAGCGGGATCGAGCACCTGTGCGGCGGCCGCCTCGGCATAGGCGCTGGCCGGCCCGGCCCAAAACGAGAGCGCCGCCAGCAGCAGCAGCGCGATCACCGGCGCAGCAGCATCGGCGCGCGCCATCGGCTGCGGTGATGCAGGCAGCGCCTCCGCCTTCCAGAAGATCGCGCTGCCTGCACGGGCAAAACCGATCACCCCGATCAAGGTGGTGCCGAGGATCACGCCCCATGCCCAGCCCCAGTGGGGCAGGGCGGTGACGGACTTGAGGATCAGCAGCTTGCCGATGAAGCCCGATAGCGGGGGCAGGCCGCACACCGCAATCGCGGTGGCCATGAACATCAGGCCGATAGTCTGACGACCCGCGAAATCGGGGCCGGGCGCGCTGTTGTCACCCGCCGCGCCGCGCGCCCGGGCCACCGCATCTGCCACCAGAAACAGCGCCGCCCCCGCAATTGTCGAATGGACGAGGTAATAGAGTGCTGCACCGAGCATCCCGGCCTGCCAGCCGGCGACTGCGATCAACAGCATGCCGGTGGATCCGATGATCGCATAGGCCGCCTGCTCGGAAAGGTTGCGCGCGGTGAACACCCCGGCAAACCCGATCCCGGCAGTCACCAGCGCGGCCGGCCAGAGGTAGGGCGCCGGCGCCCATGCGGCAGCCCCCGCGCCCTCGCCGAACACCTGCGGCACCACCCGGATCAGCGAATAGACACCAACCTTGGTGAGTATCGCGAACAGGCCCGCTGCCGCCGGGGTCGCCGTGTCATAGGTCCGCACCAGCCACAGGTGGAGCGGCGCCACCGCCGCCTTCAGGAGAAAGACGCTGGCCAGCAGCAGCGCGGCAATTCGCAGCAACCCCTGATCGGCGGGCGCGATAGTCGCGACGCGCAGGCCCATGTCGGCCATGTTGAGCGTGCCGGTGAGCGCGTAGAGCAGCCCCAGTGCGATCAGAAACAGCGCCGAGCCGACCAGATTGACCACAACATATTGCACCCCGGCCTTGAGCCGCGCACGCCCCTGACCGTGCAGCATCAACCCGTAGGAAGCGATCAGCAGCACCTCGAAGAACACGAAGAGGTTGAACAGATCGCCCGTCAGGAAAGCGCCGTTCAATCCCATCAGCTGGAACTGGAACAGGGCATGGAAATGCGCGCCCTTGCGATCGCTGCCCGTCAGAACGGCATGGAGCAGCGCGATCAGAGCAAGGCACGCGGTCAGCACCATCATGATCGCCGCCAGCCGGTCTGCCACCAGCACGATACCGAAAGGTGCGGGCCAATCGCCCAGCGCGTAGACTGCAATGGCACCGCTGCCCGCCGCGCCCATCAGCGCCAGCGCGCAGCCGAGCATCGCCGCACAGGAGGCAAAGCCAAGCGCCAGCCCCACGGCCCGATAGCGGCGTATCACCAGCAGGATCACCGGAGCGGCGAGCGCCGGGATCGCGACCGGCAGGATCGGGAGGTGCGCAGCCAGCGTCATTCGCCGCCCTCTTGCCCGTCATCGCCTGGCACGGCCTCGCCGTCGACATGATCGCTGCCCGTCTCCAGAAAGCTGCGCAGGGCGAGGATCACTACCAGCGCGGTCATGCCGAAGGTGATGACGATCGCGGTCAGCACCAACGCCTGGGGGAGCGGATCGGTATAGTCGGCTGCTGCCTTGTCCCAGATCGGCGGGCGGTTCAGCACAAGCCTGCCGCTGGCAAACAGGAACAGGTTCACTGCATAGGAAATGAGTGTGAGACCCAGCACCACCTGAAAGGTGCGCGCACGCAGGGACAGGTAGATGCCGCCCGCCACCAGCACGCCAATGCTGCTCGCCACGAGGAATTCGTAGGTCATGCCCCGCGCTCCCCGCGCTTCGCTAGGGCCTGCGCGGCATCGGCCCGCGCGGCACGCTGGGCAATGCCGCCCAATTGGTCGAGCGTCAGCATCACCGCGCCCAGCACGGTCAGGAACACGCCGGTATCGAACAGCATCGCGCTTGCCAGTTCGAACTTGCCGATCAGCGGGAGCGCAAAATAGTCGAACCACGAGGTGAGGAAGGGCGCGCCGAACGCCACTGCGCCCAGCCCCGTCGCCATCGCCACCAGCACGCCGGCGGCGATCATCGGCTCTTCGTCAAAGGCGCGGCGTTTGTCAGACCACGCATGTCCGGCAGCCAGATATTGCAGCAGGAAGGCGATCGCCACCACCAGCGCAGCGATGAACCCGCCGCCCGGCTGGTTATGCCCGCGCAGGAACAGATAGATGCCGATTGTCAGCGCCAATGGCAGGGCAAGGCGGCTGGCCATCACCAGCATCATCGGATGGCGCTCGGGCGAATGGGCGGTGTCCTTGCGCCAGCGTGCAAGCCGCGCGCCAGCACTGCCGGTTGCCGCGGTATCGAGCAGCGCGAAAATCGCGAGACCCGCAATGCCCAGCACAATGATCTCGCCCAAGGTATCATAGGCGCGGAAATCGACGAGGATGACGTTGACGATATTGGTGCCGCCCCCGCCGGGCTTGGCATTGGCGATATGGAAGGCGGAGATTGCGGAGCCGGCGTCGCGGGTCAGCATCGCCCAGGCAAGGCCGCCCACCAGCACCCCG
>Ga0315900_10000418_pt1 | contig 75897 bp, 78 predicted proteins | sample LakEriMetagenome_FD_203521 | JGI IMG/M metagenome (GOLD analysis project Ga0315900, IMG submission 203521) | Freshwater fungal communities from buoy surface, Lake Erie, Ohio, United States - Buoy 12 MA114 | ecosystem: Environmental > Aquatic > Freshwater > Lake > Lake biofilm | place: USA: Lake... | reverse complement strand
ATCATGCAAGAGCAGGGCGTGATGATCCAGCCCTACTGGCGCTCGCTCTTCCGCCACTTCGACGCCAAGGTGAAGGGCGCCGACATGCACCCGACATTCGAGCACCACCACTACAAGTGGTGGATCGCCTGATCCACGACAGCCCGGGCGCGCGGTCAGACCGCGCGCCCGGCGCCCCGAAGGGCACGACCCCCGCCGCCGCCCAGCCCCGACGCGGGCGCGACATGGAGGCCTGATGCTGCGTTTCCTTCTTCGGCGATCCGGTGTCATGGCGCTCACGGCGCTGTGCCTGACCTTTGTCGTCTTCTACCTCACGAACCTGCCGCCCAAGCTCGAACAGCTGGCCAAGACCGAAGCCTCGCAGCGGATGTCGGACGCCGAGGTCGAAAGCTGGATCGAACGCAACGGCTATGGCCGCCACGTCGTGCTGCGCTATGGCGAATGGCTGGGCGTCGTGCCGGGCTGGACACGCACCGAAGATGGCGTGACGCGCGGCCGCTGCATCCGCGGTGACACCGCCGCCGCCGAGGCACCGCGCCATTGCGGCCTGCTGCAGGGGTCGTGGGGCTTCTCGACCGTCTTCAAGGAACCGGTCGCACAGGTCATCGCCACGAGCGTGTCCGCCACCGGCAAACTCATGGCGGCCGTCATGCTCGTGATGGTGCCCGCCTCTCTCATCCTCGGAGTTCTCGCGGGCATGCGCGAAGGCTCGCGCACCGACCGCAGCCTCTCGACGGTCGCGATCGTCACGACGGCGACACCCGAATACGTCTCGGGCGTGATCCTCGTGGTCGTCTTCGCCTCCGCCACCGCCGGCATCTCGCCCATCCTCAACAGCTGGGGCTGGATCGAGGCCAAGACCCTCTTCATGGGCACGGCAACCTCGGCGATGGAAGACATCACCTTCTGGAACTTCACCCTCCCGGTCATGACGATCGCGCTCTACGCGATCGGCTACATCGCCCGCATGACCCGCGCCTCGATGGCCGAGGTGATGACCTCGCAGTACATCCGCACGGCCCGGCTCAAGGGCGTCTCGTTCCCAGGCGTGATCATCCGGCACGCGCTGCGCAACGCCCTCATCGCCCCCTTCACCGTCATCATGCTGCAGTTTCCCTGGCTCCTGAACGGCGTCGTGATCACCGAGACCCTCTTCAACTACAAAGGCTTCGGCTGGACCCTCGTGCAGGCCGCGGGCAACAACGACATCGAGCTGCTCGCCGCATGCTCGGTGGTGGCCGTCCTCGTCGTGCTCGTGACACAGCTCATTTCCGACATCGGCTACGCGGCCCTCAACCCCCGCATCCGTCTCGGCTGAAGGAGGGCAGGCATGGAACACCTCGGCACCGGCATGATCCTCGTCAAGGTCGCGGCACAATTCGCCCCGGTCTGGATCGCGCTTGTCCTGCTCTTCGCGGTCTCGATCGCCTTCCGCCGCCGACTGGCCCTCTATGGCCGCCTGTTCGAGAGCCCGATCGGCATGACGGGCTTCGCCATCGTCATGTTCTGGGTCTTCACCGCGATCTTCGCCGACCTCATCATCACCCACGACCCGCTGAGCCAGGTCTCGGGCATGAAGAACGCCCTGCCCGGTAGCCCGGTGCGCGGCGCGCCCGACAGCTGGTACCTCCTCGGCGGAGACAACCTCGCCCGCGACGTCTTCTCGCGCATGGTCATGGGCGCGCGCCGCGTGCTCGCCATCGCACCGGCCGCGACGGGCTTCGCCTTCATGGTGGGCATCATGCTCGGCCTCGCCGCCGGCTACTTCGGCGGCCGCGCCGACACGGTGCTGACCTTCCCCGCCAACCTCGTGCTCGCCTTCCCGGTGATCTTGCTCTTCTATCTCCTCGTCACCCCCGAGATCCGCCAAACCGGCATCCCGACGGTGCTCGCCGCCATCCTCTTCGCCTTCCCGATCGCCTTTCTCGTCGTACTCTGGAACAGCCGCTACCGCACGACCCCCGCAGCACGCAACCTGCGCGTGGGCCTCACCCTCGCAATCGGACTCTGGGCCTATGCGGGCCTTGCCTTCAATGCCGATCCGCTCGGCATCTGGTCGATGGACCCCAATCTTCTCAACGTCTTCGTCTCCGTCGTCTTCGTGAACGCCCCCACCGTCTTCCGCATCGTCCGCGGCCTCACGCTCGATCTCAAGGGGCGCGAATACGTGGCCGCCGCCCAGACCCGCGGCGAGGGGCCGTTCTACATCATGCTGTGGGAAATCCTGCCCAACGCGCGCGGACCCCTGATCGTCGATTTCTGCCTGCGGGTGGGCTACACCACGATCCTGCTCGGCACGCTCGGCTTCTTCGGCCTCGGCGTCAGCCCCGAAAGCCCCGACTGGGGCTCGACCATCAACGAGGGGCGCAAGCTCCTCGTGATGTTCCCCCACCCTGCCATCGTGCCCGCCCTTGCCCTCATGAGCCTCGTTCTGGGCCTCAACCTCCTCGCCGACGGCCTGCGCGAGGAAAGCCTCAGGGACTGACCGATGCCCGACCTCCCCCCCATCTTCTGCCTTGAAATATCCCGGGGGCGCGGGGGCAGCGCCCCCGCTCCCGTCGCGGCTGCCCGGGGTCCGCGCGCATGACCGCCTGGACACCCGACCAGCCCATCCTCGAGATCGAGAACCTCTCGATCTCCTTCGCCACGCGCCTGCGCGACATCCCCGCGGTGATGGATTTCTCGCTTCGCCTGATGGCGGGCGAGGCGATGGGGCTCGTGGGCGAATCGGGTTGCGGCAAGTCGACGGTCGCGCTCGGGATCATGCGCGATCTGGGGCGCACCGGCCGGATCGCCGGCGGGCGGATCCTCTTCAAGGGCCAGGATCTCGCGACCATGTCCGAGGCCGGCCTGCGCCGCATCCGGGGCAGCCAGATCGCGATGATCTACCAGGAGCCGATGGCGAGCCTCAACCCGGCGATGAAGATCGGCGCCCAGCTTGCCGAGGTGCCGATGATCCACGAGGGGATGGATCGCGTGCGCGCCTGGGATCTCGCGGCAAAGATGGTCGCGGATGTCCGCCTGCCCGACCCCGCGCGCATCCTGCAGAGCTATCCCCACCAGCTTTCGGGCGGCCAGCAGCAACGCATCGTCATCGCCATGGCGCTGATGTCGAAGCCCGCCCTTCTCATCCTCGACGAGCCGACCACCGCGCTCGATGTCACGGTCGAGGCGGGGATCGTCGATCTTGTCAAGGAGCTCGGCCGCACCACCGGCACGGCGATGCTCTTCATCAGCCACAACCTCGGGCTCGTCCTCGATGTCTGCGACCGCATCTGCGTGATGTATTCGGGCGAGGCGGTCGAGACCGGGCGGATCGAGGATGTGTTCGACACGATGCGCCACCCCTACACGCAGGCGCTCTTCCGCTCGATCCCGCTGCCCGGGGCCGACAAGACGGCGCGCCCGCTCGTGCCCATCCCGGGCAACTTCCCGCTGCCGCACGAGCGCCCGCAGGGCTGCAACTTCGGACCCCGCTGCAGCTATTTCCGCGCCGGCACCTGCGATGCGCCCGAGGGCATCGCGATGGCGCCCGTCGCGGGCGATGCCCGCCACGACAGCCGCTGTGCCCGCATGGCCGAAATCGACTGGTCCACCCCCCCGGCCGTGGCCGGGACCCAAGCGCGCGCCGCCCTGGGCGAGCCCGTCCTGCAGGTCGAGGGCTTGCGGAAATACTACGATGTCTCCTCGGGCATGTTCGGCACCGGATCGCGCCGGGTCGTGAAGGCCAACGAGACGCTGAGCTTTTCCGCGCGCCGGGGCGAGACTCTTGCCATCGTGGGCGAATCGGGCTGCGGCAAGTCCACCTTCGCCAAGGTGCTGATGGGCCTCGAGACCGCGACCGCGGGCGAGATCAGTCTCTTTGGTGCCCGGGTGGAGCGGATGCCGATCGAGCAGCGCCCGACCGAGACGGTATCGGGCGTGCAGATGATCTTCCAGAACCCCTTCGACACGCTCAATCCCTCGATGACCGTCGGCCGCCAGATCATCCGCGCACTCGAGGTCTTCGGTCAGGGCGGATCGGACGCCGCGCGCGAGGCGCGGATGCTCGAACTCCTCGACCTCGTGCGCCTGCCGCGTGCCTTCGCAACGCGGATGCCGCGCCAGCTTTCGGGTGGGCAGAAACAGCGCGTGGGCATCGCGCGCGCCTTCGCCGGGGGCGCCAAGGTCGTGGTCGCGGATGAGCCGGTCTCGGCGCTCGACGTGTCGGTGCAGGCGGCGGTGACAGCGCTTCTGACCGACATCCAGCGCGAGAACGGCACGACTCTGCTGTTCATCAGCCACGACCTGTCGATCGTGCGCTATCTCTCGGACCGTGTCCTCGTCATGTATCTGGGCCATGTCGTGGAAATCGGAACGACCGATCAGGTCTTTTCCCCGCCCTATCACCCCTATACCGAGGCGCTGCTGTCGGCCGTGCCCATCGCCGACACGCGCGTCACCCGCAAGCGCATCGTGCTCGAGGGTGACATCCCCTCGGCCATGAATCCGCCTCCCGGCTGCCCCTTCCAGACGCGCTGCCGCTGGAAGGCCCGGGTCGCGGGCGGTCTGTGCGAAACCGAGGTGCCCCCCCTGCGCGAGCTTGCGCCGGGCCATGCGATCCGCTGCCATCTCGCGGCCGAGGATCTCGCGCGGATGGAGCCGGTCATCACGCTCGGCGCAGAGACGGCGCGCGAGGATCAGGCCGAGATCGTCTGAACCGCCTCGAAGATCTCGAGCTCGGGCGGGCCGAGGTAGATCTCGGCATGCGACCCAGCCCCGCGATGGGCGGCGCGGAACGCCTCGGAGCGCGTCCAGTCGGTGAAGGCCTGCTCGGAGGCCCAGAGCGTGTGCGAGGCATAGAGGCGATAGCCCTCGCGCTCGGGCCCCTTCATCAGGTGAAAGGCGACAAAGCCCTTGACCTCGGGCAGATGACTGTCGCGCCCGGTCCAGATCGCCTCGAAGGCGCCCTCCTGCCCGGGCCGGACCTTGAAGCGGTTCATGGTCAGGAACATGAGGCCCTCCGTCTTGCTGCCTGCGCCGACTATCGCGGCACGGGCAGGCGCCGGTCAAGCCCGCGGCAAAGGTTGAGGGCGGGGGCCGGCGGGTCTATATCGGGGCGGTGACAGCGCGGGACGGGCGGCGATGAAACTCTGGGCAGGGCTCGGCAATCCGGGCGCGCAATACGCCGGCAACCGCCACAACGTGGGGTTCATGGCGCTTGATCGGATCGCGGCCGACCACGGCTTCGGCCCCTGGCGCAAGGGTTTTCAGGGGCAGATGGCCGAGGGCCGCATCGGGGCCGAGCGGATCGTGCTGCTGAAGCCCCAGACCTTCATGAACCTCTCGGGCCAGTCGGTGGGCGAGGCGGTGCGCTTTCACAAGATCGACCCCGCCGATGTCACCGTCTTTCACGATGAGCTCGACCTCGCGCCGGGGCGGGTGCGGCACAAGCGGGGCGGGGGGCACGCGGGGCACAACGGCCTGCGCTCGATCCACGCCCATATCGGCGAGGGCTATGACCGCGTGCGCATCGGCATCGGCCATCCGGGCCACAAGGACGCGGTCGCGGGCTATGTGCTGCACGATTTCGCCCGTACCGATGAGGCGTGGCTCGACGACGTGCTGCGCGGGATGGCGGACGGCGCGCCGGCGCTGGCCGCGGGCGATGCGGCGGGGTTCATGAACGCGGTCGCGCTGCGCACCGCCCCGCCCCGCCCCCCGAGCGGGACACGCCCGGTCGTGGCCCCCGCACCGCCCGCCCCCTCGACGCCGCCCGAGGCGAACCCGCTGCGCCGCCTCCTCGACCGGTTCTCGTGAAAGGTGATGCGATGACGACGATGGACCCTTCGCTGAACGTGCTCGGCGGCCCGCTCGAGCCCTGTTCGACCGCCCCGCTCACGGGGTTCTTCCGTGACGGGCACTGCAACACCTGCGCCGAGGATCGCGGGCGCCACACCGTCTGCGCGGTGATGACGGCCGAGTTCCTCGCGCTGTCGAAATACCTCGGCAACGACCTCTCGACGCCACGGCCCGAATACCGCTTTGCCGGGCTGAAGCCGGGGGATTGCTGGTGCCTGTGCGCCGCGCGTTTCCTCCAGGCGCATGAGGAAGGGGCCGCGCCGCAGATCCGGCTGGCCGCGACGCACGCCCGCACGCTCGAGATCGTGCCGCTGGAGGTGCTGCGCGCCCACGCCCTCGACGCGGGCTGACGCCTCAGGGGGCCGCGGCCTCGATCAGGCGGGGGGCGTCGCGCAGGCGCGCCACCTCGGCCTCGAGCGTCAGCACCCGCGCCTCGAGTTCCTGCACCGCGGCGACGAGGGGGGCGATGATCTGGTCGTATTCGACCGACATGATCCCCGTCGCGGGGTCGGTCGCGACCAGATCGGGAAACTCGGCCGCGACATCCTGCGCGACAAAGCCCATCGCCGGCCGGCCATCGGCCTTCATCCGGTAGGCGACGGGGATCAGCCGCGTCACCACCGGCAGACCGGCCAGCGCCGCGATGTCGGTCTTGAGCCGCCGGTCCGAGGTGTGGAAATAGACCCCGCTCCAGTGCTCGGCCGCGGTGACGCGCGTCGTCGTGCGGATTTCTCCCGATGCACTGATGCTCGAGGCGGCAAGGATCGCCATCGCGTTCATGTTGAGCGGCAGGACCGCGGTATGGTTGCCGAGGTTGTCGCCCGGGGTGTTCGTATCTTGCCACTCGGCGAAGTTCACGCCCGTGCTGTCGAGCGGGCTGAGGGCGGTTCCATCGGTGGTCGAGCGAGTCTGGGCGATGGCGGCGCCGCAAAAAAGGGCTGCCGAAAGAACCGCCACGAAGGTGGGCAGAAACGGGCTGCGGTCAATCTTCATGTGCGACAATCCCGGGGTAGCAATGTCCGGAAACTAGCAGAAACCAGCCCGCCGCGCCACAAGAATCGCGGAGGCCCCGAAGACCGATTCTGTCGCGCAATCGGCGGTTGCGCAGCCCCGGCTTGTCGCACAACCCCGAATCGTCGCCGATCTGCGAGTTGTGGGAAACTGTGGCATTTCTGCCGCTCTTCTGGGGCCGAAACGGGGCAAGGAGTGTGACAGGGGTCAATTTTCTTGTCTTTTCGTGAGCCCGACGGCACAACTTCACGCATTGGGGGAAGTAGTTGTCACCAATTCAATCGAGCAGCACATAACCAAGGATGGGTTTCACCATGTCTACCACCGCCACCGCCACGTTCGCGCGCGCCGCGCGCCGCGGCGTCACCCTGATCGAGGCGATTCTCTTCATCTCGATCGCGCTCGGCCTCATCGTCGGGGGCATCGTCTTCTACAACCAGGCCAACACCGCCTCGACGACGAACGACGCCGCCCGCAACATCAACGCGATGGCCTCCGAGATCCGGTCACTTTACAATGGCCAAGCGGATTTCACTGGGCTCGATGCGACAACACTCATAAATGCCGGCGCGGTGCCGGCAAACCTTGTCAACGGCACAACGATCAACAACGAATTCGCAGGGGGCAGCTATACGGTCGGCGTCGATCCCGCGAACGCCAACCAGTTCTTCATCCAGTCGAATAACATCGACACCGAGGTCTGCGCCCGGATCGGAGTATTCGACGACGACACCGACCAGGGCGTGGTCGGCATCGGTATCGCGCAGATGAACATGTATTCCGACGCGACTACGGTTCTCGCCGGTGCCAATGGCGCGAACTTCACCGGTGCACCCAACGACGCGGCGACGAAGTGCGAGGCAGCAGACAACTTGCGGATCACCTTCACCCGCTAACCGCCCGCTCCCCAGCGCCGCCAAGGCCCCGCCCCGCACGGGCGGGGCCTTTCAGCTTGCGAGGGCGAGGATCACCACGGGCGGCACGATCACGGGCAGGAAGGCCACGGCGGCGGCGGGCGGTTCGGCCCGGCCGGTATCGGCGAGGGCCGCGCCGAGCGGGGCCTCGGGGCTCAGCGCCCGGCGCAGCGCCGGGACCCGCAGACAGAGCACAAGCAGCCCCGCCACCACCCCGTAGGCCACGACCGTCGCCGAGCCCATCCCGAGCACGAGCGGCGGCAGCGCCAGCGCCGCGAGATCGGGCGGCGGCACCAGATGGCGGCCGATCGCCACCTGCCCCACCCAGCCCAGATGAGCGAGCACGAACACCGCCCCGCCCGCCGCCGCGCCCGCCCAGCCGCCCCAGCCCAGCGCCCCGCCGAGCATCAGCGCGGGGACGAGCACCGCCTCGGGCACCCAGGCCGTCTGCCGGTCAACCCAGGCGGCCGTCAGCGCCAGCCCCCCGAATGCCGCGAGGAGCGCCCCTCCCCCGAACCCGAGCAGCATGAGCACCGGCCACAGCGCGAACGCCAGCGCCGGGGTGCGAAGACGCGCGCGCGTCGTCGGGTCGGGTTCGAGCCAGAGGAGGCTCAGCGCCGCCCCCGCCGCCAGTGCCGCGGCCCCGGCCCCGGCGGCGATCGTGGCAAGAATCAGCTCGATCACTGGACCGACGCCGCGATCTGGCTTTGCAGGTCGTACATTCCCGCCACCACCCCGATGATGACGAGGAACACGACCACGAGCGAGAGCGTCCGCGTGGTCGCCATAGACCGCTCCATCCCCTCTTGCGTGGCGTCGAGCCAATCCGCCGCGAGCTGCGCCATCTGCTTGGAGAGGTCCTGCGTGCGCGAGAAGATCTTGATTGACAGCGCCATGTTGTAATCGGGCCAGGAGGTGCCCGAACGGTGCAGCGCCTCGCCGAAGTCGAGACCGTTGAGGATCCCCCGCCGGATCAGCACCAGCCGCTCGCGCACATAGGGGGTGGTGGTGGGCAGGATGCGTTCGATCGCGGCAATGGGCGGCATGCCGCCACGCATCAGCGCCGCGAGTGCGACCATGAACGAGATGCCCGTATAGACCCGGTAGAGTGCATATATGGGCAGCCGGTCGGCCAGGATGCGCAGGCGCCCCCGCCACCGCGCAAGGCTGAAGGTCACGGCCGTGAGGACGACGGCTGTCGAAATCACGAAGACAAGCGCCGGCCCCTGCGCGAAATCACCCAGAGCGGCCAGAAAGCGCGCCGCACCCTGCCAGTCCTCGACCGGCAGCAGCCGCCCCATCTGGGGCACGATCGAGCGCCCGAAATAGACGAGCATCCCCAGCACCATCAGGAACAGGAAGACGGGATAGGTCAGGCCCGACAGGATCGTGCCGACGATCTGGCGCTTCTTGCGCATGGTCGCGCAATAGGCATCGAGCTGGCCCGGGAAATCGTCCGAGTTCTCGATCGCCTCGAGGATCATGCGGTCATCGGGGGGCACGAAGGGGCGGATCGCCTCGCCGAAGGACTGTCCGTTGCGCATGGCGCGCAGCACCTCGCCAAGGATCAGCGCATCGGGTTCGCCCGTGCGCCGGCCTTCGTCGCTGGCGACCGTCGCGAGGAGTGCGATCGCCTCGGACTTGGCCATGCCCGCGCGCAGCAGCGCGGCGAATTCCTTGTAGAACTTGACGCGCGCCCGGAATCCGAACTGGATCAGCGCGAAGGCGATGGCGAGCCGGCTAGCCATGCCCGACCCCGGGGTGGCGCAGCACCGCGATGTCGCGCCGCAACCGGTCGGTCAGCGATGCGAATTCGCGCTCATAGGTCTCGAGCAGGTCGACCTCTTCCTGGATCTCGTTGATGTCGGCGATGGCAGCGCCGGCCTTGGCGAGCGCGTGATGCAAGACGGGCGCACCGCCAAGACCGCCCCCCTCGCGCGGGGCAAGCCAGTATTTCTCGGCCTCGAGTCGCGAGCGGTCCATGTAGATCTCGAGCAGGGCCGCATCGGGGCGGATCGTCTCGGCGACGACGGTGCGTCCCGTGAGGCCCGCCTGGCATCGTGGGCAGCCCCGCCCGCGGACGAACAGATCGCCCAGCCGCTGCCCCGTCAGCCGCGCGAAGCGGACCGCAAGATCCCCATCGAGTACCCCGTCGGCAACGGCCTCGGGAAAGCTCACGCGGCAGTGGCGGCACATCACCCCGATCAGCCGCTGATAGATGAGGCCGCCTACCGTGCGCGGATCCTTGAGATCCTCGCGATCGACCCCGAGGTTGATCAGACGGTTGAGGATCCCGAGCGCCGAGCCCGCATGGACGGTGGACCAGAGCGCATGCCCGGTCTTGGCGGCCTCCATCGCCATTTCTGCCAGCTCGGATGAGCGGATCTCGCCCAGCACGATCACGTTCGGATCAGACCGAAGCGCCGCCTTCATCGCGGTGCGGAAGGCCTCGGTCGCGCTGTGACCCGCGCTGATCTGGGCCTGGATCGCACCGTCGAGTTCGAGTTCCTTGGGATCCTCGGCGGCATAGATGCTGATCTCGCCGCGTTTCTCGACATACATCGCGTTGAGGCAACGCTGCAGGGTCGTCGTCTTGCCCGATGAGACCTTGCCCGCGAGGATGTACATCCCGTTGGTCTTGAGGCGCATGTTGCGCAGGTCGGCAACCTGTTCGGGGGCGTAGCCCAGTGCGTCGACATCGGTGTCGCCGCTACTGCCGACATACTTCAGGCGCATTACAAGCGCGCCGCGCTGATCCGATGTCGGGGTGTATTGCAGGCGGATCATCTCGACATTGGGCGGCAGCAGGCCAGAGCGGTTGCCGAGCGCGCCCTGCTGAAAGGTCGAATCCGTCCCCGTCGCGCCCTGGCCCGATGCGACCGCAAAGGCCGCCCGGATCATCGCCTGCCCGATCTCGGGCGACATCGCGACGAGTGCGCGCATCCGCCCGTTGACACGGATCTTGAGTTCGGTGTGCGTGGGCAGCACCCGCATGTGGATGTCCGACGCACGCTCGGCGGCAGCCTCTTCGAACAGGCGCGCCAGATCGCGCTGGCGCTCGAGATCGAGCAGGTCGCGCGCCGTCGGTCCGAGGCGGACGTCGAGCCGCTCGTAGATGGCCAGAAGGACGGGAACATCGGCCTCGCGATAGTGGCGGAAGGCAACCCCCGCGTGTCGGGCACGATCGAGGACCGACTTGACCTCGGCGGTATGGCGCATGCCCCGCGCGATCACCGCGACGCCGTTGCCGAAGACCGCGATCGACCGGCGCAGATCGCGAGAGACCTCGACGGGCTTGCCCGTGCCGGTGACCAGATCCCAATCGCCCGCCATCTGCAGGAAGCTTTCCTGCGCGCCGAGCGATGCGAGGTCGGGGATGATGACCTGCTGCTCCATCGGACTGCTCCTAGCCGGGAATGGCGAGCCGCTCCTCGAGGCCCGTACGGATCAGGCGCACGAAGGCGGGGCCGATTTCGAGGATCTGCGTGCCGTCGCTCAGCACGTCGCCGGCATAGACCCGCTCGATCTCGGCGCCAAAGGCGACCACGGCCCAGAAGGTGCCGCCGCTGCCGGCAACCTCGATCAGGCGGATGGGCACGGGCGAGGGCGGCGGAGAAATTGGCACGGGGGCAGCGGCGGCAGCTTCGGTGGCCGCGGGCAGGCCGGCGGCGGTCTGGGGCGCGCTCTGCGCCTCGCTGCCGTCCGACCGGCCACCCTCGACCATTCCGCCGGGAACCGACCCCGCATCCTCGCCAGCCTCGACCCGAGCGAGTTCCTGCCGCAGGCGCGCAACCTCGATCCGGCGGCGAAGCGCCTCGGGCGAGTCCGGATCGGAATCGCGCAGCGCGGCAAGTTCGCGTTCGAGTTGTTCGCGTTCGATCTCGCGGCGCAACGTCTCGGGGCTGGTCGCGGCAGCCTCGCCGGTAGCCTCGGCCAGTTCGCGCTCGAGCCTGATGCGCTCGATCTCGCGCCGGAGCTTTTCAGGCGAGGCGTCGATCTCGGCCTGCAACGCCGCGAGTTCGCGCTCTAGCTGGCCAAGCTCGATGCGCTGGCGCAGGGCATCGGGGGTGTCGTTGAAGGTGCGGAAGACGCCCGGCGCAATCTCGACCGGGGCATCCGGGCCAAGGGTCGCGAGCAGCGTCTTGATCAACTCGGCCTGACGGATCTGCCGCTCGATCAAAAGCAGGCTCTGGCTCAGTTCTGCCTGGCGGGCGATCATCCCCGACTGATCGAGCAGCCGCGCCGCCGCCTCGGTGATGGGATCGACCGCTGCTCCGGAAGTGTTGGCCTGCACGCCCGAGGCGGCGGCGGCAGGCGCGGCGGCCTCGGGCGTGGCCTGCGCCCATGCCCCGGTCGCGGCGACGAATGCACCGGCGGCCGCCCATGCCGTGAGGGGCATGAGGGGGCGAAGGGTGCGAGGGCGTCGGGGCATGGGCGTCTCCTGTGGTCTTCGGGCGGCCCGGGCATCAGCCGGAGGGCAGCGGGTGGTAGATGCGCACGACGAGGCTCCAGCTCAGGTTCGCCGGATCCCAGACGTAACTGTCGGCAACGAGTGCGGGCATGTCGGAGAGAAGGCGCACAAACGCCTGCGGTGCGATGGAACTGCCCAGTGCGAGTTCGTGAAAGGCAAAGGCAGCGGGGCCGCCCGGCAGCGGCGCCTCGCGCAGGGTGCCGAGCGGGCCGCGCGCCTCGAGCGCGTAGGCCAGTGCCAGCGTATCGAAGCGCGCGCGCAGCCGCGCCTCGATGGCGGCAGGATCGAGCGGCATCTCGGCCGTGTCCGAAGGCCGAGGCGCAAGCGCGACCGCGCGGCGCTGGATCGCCTGCAACTGCCCAGCCTCGGCGGAGATGGCCGGATCGGCAAGGCCATGGGCGCGGAACGTCGCCAGAAGCTCGGGCAGACGCCCGCCGTCGGGGTGCCAGACCGCGACCACCTCAACCCCGCCCGGGGTGGGCGTGCAGGCAATCGGGTCCATCCGCCACCCCGGTACGGCCAGGTGCAGCCCCGCTGTCTCGGCCTCGCAGGTGGCAACGAAGGCCTCGAACCGCGGTGCAACCGTCCATGGCGGAGGGGGAGGCGGTTCGATCGCGCGCGCCTGACGCTCGATCCGGGCCAACTCCTCGGCAAGGCGCGCCTGTTCGAGTTGCCAGAGGCGATAGGCAAACCACAGACCGCCGCCAAGGATGAGGGCCATGCCCGCGATGACGATCCGCGGACCCCACTGGCGGATCGGATTGACCGCGCGCAGCGCCTCGCCTTTGGGCCGGAGCGGTACCGCGAGCGAAAGGTCCGACGGATCGGCGCCCGGCATCGACCATCCGGGTGGGCAGACGATGCGCTGCCAGCCGGGCGCCTCGGCCGCGTCGGCGAAGGCGGCGCGGGCCTCGCCTTCATCGAAGAGGATCCGATCCTCATAGATGAGCCCAGCGCGCTCGGCGACGATCCACCAGGCGCGCCGGGTGCCATCGACGGCGCTGTCGAGGGCGAAGACCCCCAGCCAGTTCTGCTCTCCCGAAACCAGATCGAGGTTCGTAGCCCCGGCCCGCATCCCCCGGCGCGCACCGTGCTGGCGCGTCGCGAAACCGATCTGGCGGCCCTCGGCATGGGGTGCGTAGAGGTCGAGTTCGTCCCCGCCCTGCCCCGAGCGGCGCGCCTGCTCGCGCAGGCTCTGTCCCTCGGCCCGCAACTGCCAGAGCAGCCCCACCGCAAAGCGCGACCGCCCCGACCGGACGACACCGCGGGCGACAAGGACGAAGGGCCCGCCCGTTGGCCCCGGCGCAGCGGCCTGGGCTTCGAAGGGGGCGGGCGCCGCTGCGGCGGATGTCGACGATTTCGCCCTGCGCATCCGCCCTCCTGACTAGCGTGTGGTGCCCCAGCGGGCGACGATGCGCGGCGTGATCATGATGACCTGTGCGACCCGGTCGAGGCTTGCCTGATCGCCGCCGCCGCCGAAGACGTTCTGGATGATGCCGGTCTGGACCGTGTTCGAGGTGACGCGCTGGCGTTCGAAACCGGCAAGCACGAGCGTCTGCCCGTTCTCGAGGATGGCCTGCTGCGAGAGCGAGGTGCGCGAGATCTCAGGCAGTTGCACGATGGCCTCGCCCTCGCCGAAATTCTCGAGCGCGTTGAGGTCCGACAACTCGATGGCATATTCGACCATCACCTCGCGCGAGTTCAGGACGCGCGGGAGAAGGAACATCGAGAAGCCCGTCTCGATCGTGTCGGTGTTGTAGGTGACACCCGTGACCGCGCCGTCAGTGTTGGTCTGGGTCGTCGTCGATCGGACATAGCCCTGCGTGTCCGTGACGCGGATCGGAACCATGCGGTTGTTCGTCGTGGTCGCGCCGGTGCGGGTCTCGATGGCGACGCGGCCCTGGCGCGAAAGCGCCGAAACAAGCGCGCTGATCTCGAAATCGGGATTGAGGATCGCGACGTTGACGACACCGACGGCACCTTGCACCGCCCCGCCGCCCTCGGCCATCACTTCGCCGAAGGTACCCGAGGCGACATCATCCGCGATGCCCGTGCCGCTCAGCACGGCCGCGATGTCGATGCCCACCGCATCGTTGTTCGAGAGCGTGACGGTGATGACGTTGACATCGAAGCTGACCTGCTGGCCCATGATCGCGTTCATCCGCGCCACATAGTCGCGCAGGCGCTCGTGGTCGGGGATGCGCGCCGTGACGGAGATGACCCCCGTGCCCGATCCGATGGAGATGTTCGCCCCTTCGCCCACGAGGGTTTCCATCGTCGCGGTGATTTCCTGCCAGGGGTCCACCTCGCCGTCGAGCGAGACGTTGCCGACGCTGCCCGACAGGGCCGTGCGGGTCGACAGGAGCGAGAACTGGTATTGTCGCGTCACGAAGTCGCGAAAGACGATGCGGCGGTCCTCATAGGTCCACTCCACGTCGAAATGTGCGGCAACCTCGTTCAGCACCTCGGCCAGAGACCCCGCAAGCCTTGGGCGCATCGTCAGATCCCCCGCGCCCGTCGCACCCGCGGGGCGCGCGACGCGTCCGCCCGGCGCCGGTTCGGGGGCGGCCTGCGCCGGGGTCTGCTGCGCCTCCTCGCCGGTCGAGCGGCCGAGCGCGGCCCCGTCGGCGGCCGCGATGCTGCCTGCGGTCGGCAGGCCTGAGGGTCCGAGTGCCGTGACATGGGCGATCCCGGTGATCTCGCTCAGCCGCAGCGAGATGTCGGCAAGCGACATCGGCTCGCGCGAGATCAGGCTCACGGCGTCGGAGACCTGCATCTCGGGCGGCAGAAGGCCCGCCTGGCTCGCGCGTTCGGCGCTTGCGGCCATGAACACGGCATCCGACACCTGCGCACCGCCCGCGCGCATCCGTGGCCGGCTCCCAAGCGAGGCGATGCGCTCGCCCACGCGCGCGTCGATTGCCGTGATCTGGCCGCGCAGCGCCTCTTGCGTCTCGGTGCAGGCCGCAAGACCGGTGAGCATCGCCACCGCAAGGCCCCGACGGACCCACGCCGCCATTCCCTGTGCTGCGTCGGAGGCCATCATCGCGTCTCCACGGGAACGGTCACGACATGCACGACGCGGTTGCCGCGATAGAGCGTGACCGACAATTCGGGGTTGCCGCGGTGCACGGCATCGACCAGGCGCGTGACGGCATCCTCGAACCGCCCGGTAAAGCGGCCTCCGGCGCGGATGCGGTAATCGAGCGGGCTGTCCCAGATGAGCGTCCAGCCCGCGCTGCCAGACCATTGCCCCAGCGTGTCGCGCAGATATGAGCCGGCAGGAATAGGCCAGTCACCCGACCCCGACCGCGCTGCGCCCTGTCCGGTTTCGTCGGCCATTGCCGCACGCACACCGTGCAGCGCGCACAAGAGTGCCGCGGCCATGCCACCGATCAGGACGCGACGAAGGGGATCATCCGCCGCCTGACGCCGCCCCCGCCTATCCGGCGGGGAAGCCGTCCCTGTCGCGATGTTCGTGCTGGGTGCCATCTGCCTATCCTCAACTCGCGGGTTCGTCTGCGCGAACCTCGGTTTCTGCCGTGTCGGTCGGATCGCGGGATCGCTGCCTGTCATGCAACACCGCGGGTCAGTAGCAGCGCGTAAGCGCCAGGATGTAGCCGTCATCGGCCGCGAAGGGTGCGGTGTCGGCGATGTTGTCATCATCGACGTCCGCAAAGACCTGCCCCACAAGGCTTACACGCCAGGATGGGCCAGCGTCGGCGACCCTGACCTCGAGGCTGACAAGCGGGACGCCCTGGTTCGAGCGATAGGCGACCGGAATTGCGTATATCCGCGGCGTCATCGCCTCACCCGTCAGGGCAGCAGCAGGGCAGGCAGGTTTGGCGACCGTCCCGTCGTTCCGCACGATGGTCGCGCCGAGGATCGCCTCCGAGAGGTCGGCCCCCCCCGCCCCGTGCGCGGCCAGCACCATGCGATCCGCCGTCGCCCGCCCCGCGACCCCAAGGTCGGCCGCGAGAGCCGCATCCTCTGAGACTCCCAGCGTGCCGTTGAGCTGTGCAGCAGCATTGACCGTGAGCGCGCCGCCCAGCGTCGTCGGCCCCGTGACGCCCAGCGTGCTGCCCAGTTGCGCAGCCCCCGCGGCCGTGAGGGTGCCGCCAAACATCGTGTTGCCGGTGACGCCCAGCGTGCCGCCGACCGCAGCATTGCCTGCGACATCGAGCGCCCCGCCCAGACGGGTCTGCGGACAGGTGACAACGAGCGTGCCCGCCACAGCGGTGCCGGCGGGCGTGTCGCAGGCGATCTCGCGCAGACCCTCGATCCGGGGGGTGGTGCCCGCAAAGGCCACCCGCTCGATCCCTTCCAGGTCGGGAAAACGGTCGGCCGTGCCGTCGCCATTGCTGTCGAAGCCGGTGAAGACGATCGTGGAATAGACATCCTGGCTGGCAAGGCAGGCCTGAAAGGTGGCCGAGGTGCGCGGCAGGCCGGCCGCGAGGATGTCGTCGCAGCGGCGCAGGAATTCGCGCAGGTCGGTCGTCTCGAGCGTGTCGGCACCGGCAAGCGCCACGATCGAGGCGAACTGTCCCGGCCCCGGCAGGCCTGCGGCACCGGCAAACCCCGCAAGGTCGAGCGACCAAGCTCCATAGGCCCCCGTCGCGGTGTTCTCGGCGGTCACGAAGCCCGCTGTCGCGCGTTCCGCGTCGCTCACGACCCGGATGCCGCGCACCTGCGGCAGCGCGACTGCCGGACGGGCGGGGTCGGAATTGTGGGTCACGAGCATGACGTCAAGCTCCAGCTCGCCGTCCCCGGCTACGCCGTTGCGCCAGGGGGCATCGATCTGGCCGTCGTTGTTGGCATCGACCGCGCCGCGCGTCAGCGTCGGCCGGGGGTTCGCAGCCGCTCGATCGACCCCGCGCAGGAGCAGCGCGTAATCCTGCCCGAAAGCATTGCGGGCGGTCCTGCTGCCGCCGGTCAGCGGCTGGTTGAGGTAGGGGTCAGCAAGAAGGCCGGCTTCAACCAGCGGGCGGAGATCCGTGAGGGTCGCGAGCAGCGGCGCATCCGCGTTGGCCGCGCCGGCGAAGGCGACAGTGACGAGGTCACCGTAGTTGTTCGCCGCATAGCCCTGCGCCGCCGCGAGCATGAGCGCGAGATCGGCCGCTGCGGCCTTCTCCTGCGTGCGCTGCGTCTGGTCACGCAGGATCTGCCCGGTGAAACTCAGAACCCCCGCCGCGATCGAGAGATAGAGGATCCCCTCGACAAGGGTGACACCGCGCCGGCCCCCGAGGCGGAGGCGTCTCGCGAAATCGCGGGCGGGACGACGGATCACATTCGGCCTGCTGTAAAAATTAACCGCAACAATCGGACGTCACTAACCTTTTCAGATTAGACGTTTCCGACTCGCGGCGCAACAGCGCAGATTTTGGCGCCGAGGGGCGTGAAATCGGCTAGGCGTGCGGGATGGCGGCTGCTAGAGAGGGCGCGTTTTCGAGAACGGATTTGCCATGTCCGGATTTGCCGATGTGCCAATTGCGCCGCCGCCGCCCATGAATGCACCCCAACGGCTGGTGGATGTCGGATTTGCCGACCTCTATCTGTCGTCCGATCCAGATATTCCCGTTCTGGTGAGCCATCTGCGCCTTGATGGCCAGCCCGCCTCGGAGGGCCCTCTTGTCGTGTTGCCACCAACTCTTGCAACCGATGCCGCGCGGCTTGGCGCGAAGGTCGCGGCGATGGCCGGCACCGATGCCGAGTTCAGCGTCGAGCACGACGGGATCGCCTATCGCTGCGCGCGCATCGCCTCGCCCGCGACGCGGGAGGACGCAGCCGGCTGGGTGCTGCGCCAGATCCGCAACGACCGCCGCACCCTTGCCGATCTGGGCATGCCCGACTGGCTGGTGGGCGAATTGCACCGCGCCGGCCTGCGGGGCGGGCTGCTGCTCGTGACCGGTCCCTTCGCTTCGGGCAAGACGACGACGGCCGCCGCGTGCCTGACGGATTGGGTCGCGCGACACGGGGGCGTGGGCGTCACCTTCGAGGATCCGCCCGAGCGGCGGATCGCGGGCTTTCATGGTCGCGGTCCGATCTATCAGATCGCGGTGCCGCAAAACGGTTTTGCCGACGCCGTGCGCGCCTCGCGCCGCTGGGCCTATCGCTTTGCGCTCATCGGCGAGATCCGCAGCCACGAGACGGCGGCCGAGACGATCCAGCTTGCGCTGTCTGGGGCTACGATTGTCGCGACGATCCACGGGGCGGGGCCGGTCGAGGGGTTGATGGCACTGGCGAAGTTCGCCGCCGCCCCGGATGAGCCGCGCGGCCCGGACGATCGTATCGCCGCAGCGATTTCGGGCGTGCTGCACCAGACGCTCGCGCGCGACCGGCCCGAGGTGCGCTATCTGTCCTTCGCCGGCCGCAACGCCCCGGCGATGCGCACCAAGATCATCAACGGCCAGTTCCACCTGCTCGCGGATGATCTCGAATACCAGACGCGCCTGCGCGGCCTCGGGCGCGCGAACGAGAGTTTCTGACCCTCAGAGCCGGGTGGCAAGGACCGGCGCGAAGGCTGCCGGGGGGCTGATGGCGGGTGCGGGCAGGACCACGCCGTCGACCGAAAACTGCGGTGCTGCCGGGTTGGCGGGCAAGACGGGGCGCCACTGCCCAAAGGTCGTGCCGGGTGGGATCCGGCCCCAATGCGCCGGCAGGGCCGCGAGTGGAGCAAGACCGAGGCGCGTGGCCCCTGCGGGCGGATAGCTCAGCACCCAGCGCGCACCCGACGTGTCCGTGACGACGACGCTTTGCCAGGCTGCGAGGGGCTCGAACGGCGCGGGCATCGCGACGCGCAGCGGCCCCGCCGGGGCATCGCGCGCCGCCGTGATCGCGGCCAGGTGATGGCGGCGGAGATTGTCGGCAATCACGGCTGTGCCCGCCGGTTCTTCCCGGCGCAGATCGACAAGGAAGATCGCCGCGACAAGGGCCGTGATGGCGACAGCGGGGGGCACGAACGTCAGCATCGGACACCGTGGAATGCGAGAGGAGCGAAAGGCATTGGGCGCGATTGGAAGAAAATAGCACACAAAGGCGCCTGATGCACACCGTTTCGCGCCCGCCCTGGGCGCGCGCGGGGCTTGCCATCGCGCGCCGGTCGGGGCATGTCGGGCATGGTGGCAGGAAGGTCCGAGGGGTCTTGCGATGTCGGGAAATGTCCTCGGGGCGGTACTCAAACCCCTTCACCCCGAAGGCTGGCGGTTCGTCGGTGGCTTTGCCGCGGCATCGGTGCTGCTCGCGCTGCTGTGGCTTCCGCTCGGGCTGGTCGGGGCGGGGCTGACGGTCTGGTGCTATTATTTCTTTCGCGATCCGCCGCGCATCACCCCGCAGCGCGAGGGGTTGATCATCAGCCCTGCCGACGGGATCGTCTCGATGATCGTGCCAGCAGTGCCGCCCGCCGAACTCGGGCTCGGCCCCGAGAGTCGGATTCGCGTCTCCGTGTTCATGAACGTCTTCAACTGCCATGTGAACCGCATCCCGGTTGCCGGGCGGATCACCGCAGTCGCCTATCGCAAGGGACGGTTCGTCAATGCCGCATTCGACAAGGCAAGCAGCGAGAACGAACGCAACGCGCTGGCGATCGCCCTCATGGACGGGCGCACACTGGCCGTCGTGCAGATCGCTGGGCTGGTGGCGCGGCGGATCCTGTGCACCGCCGTGCCCGGCCAGAGCGTCGCGGCAGGCGAGCGCTTCGGGCTGATCCGCTTCGGATCGCGCCTCGATGTCTATCTGCCCGAAGGGGTGGCTCCGCTGGTGGCCGTCGGTCAGACGATGGTGGCGGGCGAGACGGTGCTTGCGGATCTCCGATCCGGCGAACCCGCCCGCACCGGCGAGGCGCGCTGAGATGCTCGATGATCCGAGACCGGGCGAGGCGCAGTCGGAAAATGTCACCTTGCGGCAGCTTCTGCCCAATGCGGTGACGATCCTCGGGATCTGCTCGGGGCTGATGTCGCTGCGGTTCGTGCAGGCGGGGCGGGTCGATCTGGCGGTGATGTTCATCCTGCTCGCGGCGGTTCTCGACGGCCTCGACGGGATGCTCGCGCGCCGGCTCGACGCGACATCGAAGATGGGGGCGGAACTCGACTCGCTCGCGGATTTCCTGAACTTCGGCGTAGCACCTGCAATCGTGGTCTTTCACGCCGCGATGGCGTCGGCGCCGCCCATCGTGTGGGTGCCGGTGCTGGTCTACAGCGTCTGCGCCTGCCTGAGGCTCGCGCGCTTCAACATCGACCGGAGCCGGCCCGAGACGGCCGACCGGCTGCATTTCGTGGGGGTTCCGACACCGGCCGGGGCGCTGCTCGGGTTGTGGCCGATCCTGATGGGGCAGGCCGGAATCATCGATCCTGCGGCCCACCCTGAAGCCTATGCGTTGTGGCTCGCGCTCGTGGGGCTGATGATGATCAGCCGCGTACCGACGCTATCGACGAAGTCGATCCGCATCCCGCGCGCACGGGCCAAGCTCGTGCTGATCGGGGTTGCGGTGCTGATGGGCCTTCTCATCACCCGGTTCTGGCTGACGATGAGCCTCTTGGCGCTGGCCTACGCGCTGATCCTCGGTCGAGATATCGCGCTCTGGCTGCGCAAGTCCCGCTGAGGTTCAGCCGCGAGTCTTGGCAAGCTCGGCCTTGAGCGCCTCGATGTAGCCCTTCTTGGCGGTGGTATAGACCGCGATCTCGTTGCGCAGCTTCTGCATCTGCACTTCAAGGAACTGCAGGCTCGCGAGTTGCGCCTTGCCGTTGTCGCTCAGGTCCTCGGTGTTGTAGTCGATGCCGTCCACGGTGATCTTGGGCATGGGGTCCTCTGGGGTCAATCGTCGGAAAAGAGATCGGAAAATCTGAGGCCGGTCCGGCCTTGCACCATCTCGAGCTTGAGATCGGTGATGTAGGCGTTGCGCGCCTTGGTGAGCAGTGCCTGCATGTTGACAAGCTCCTGCAGGCGCCCCTCGATGAAGCGCAGCCTGTCATAGAGCGCGCGCCCCTCGGGGCTCAGCCGCGCAGGGTCGAACGCCGCTCCATCGGGCCGGCCCTCGGGCTGCGGCGTCTGGGGCGCGGGGGCATCCATGTCAGGCCTTTGCCGCCTTCATCTCGCGCCGCAGGGCACCAAGATAGGCCAGCCGCGCCGTGTCGCTGATCGCGAGTTCATTGGTGAACTGCACGAGTCCCGCCTGAACGAACTCGAGCGAGGCGAGGAGGTTGCGCGCTTCGGTGCTCAGGCTATCGAGCGGGTAGTCGACCCCGTCGAGGGTAAGCTTGCGGGGTGCGGGGGTATCGGTCATGGCTTTTCCAGTTGATACGACAAAAATGGGACTAACACGCGACGCGGCGTTTGTGAACCCGCGGCCGGGCACGCGCCGATCACATGTTGGGATAGTTCGGCCCGTCGCCGCCCTGCGGCGTCGTCCAGACGATGTTCTGCGAGGGGTCCTTGATGTCGCAGGTCTTGCAGTGCACGCAATTCTGATAGTTGATCACGAAGCGCGGATCGCGCCCTTCCTCGCGCACGACCTCATAGACGCCGGCCGGGCAGTAGCGCTGCGCGGGTTCGGCGTATTCGGGCAGGTTGACGCGGATCGGCACGCCCGCATCGCGTAGCGTGAGATGCGCGGGCTGCCCCTCGGCGTGGTTGGTGAAGGAAAACGCCACGTTCGTCAGCCGGTCGAACGACAGAACGCCATCGGGCTTGGGATAGTCGATCGGGGCGTGGTCGGCCGCCCGGCCGGTCGCGGCCGCGTCCGACTTGCCGTGCCTGAGCGTCCCGAAGAGCGAGACGCCGAAGAGGTTGTTCGTCCACATGTCGAGGCCCCCGAGCGCGAGCGAGGGCACGAGGCCCCAGCGCGACCACATCGGCTTGACGTTGCGCACGCGCCTGAGGTCGCGCCCGACCGGGCCCTCGCGCAGCGCGGTGTCGTAGGCGGTCAGCTCATCCCCCGACCGGCCGGCGGCGATGGCCGCCGCCGCCGCCTCGGCCGCAGCGATCCCCGAGAGCATCGCGTTGTGGTTGCCCTTGATGCGCGGCACGTTGACAAGCCCCGCCGAGCAGCCGAGCAGCGCGCCCCCCGGGAACACCGCCTTGGGGATCGACTGCCAGCCGCCCTCGGAAATCGCCCGCGCCCCATAGGCCACGCGCTTGCCGCCCCGCAGCAGGTCGGCCACCATCGGGTGATGCTTGAAGCGCTGGAATTCCATGTAGGGGTAAAGGTGCGGGTTCTCGTAGTTCAGATGGACGACGAAGCCGACATAGACCTGATTTTTATCGAGATGATAGATGAACGACCCCCCGCCCGCATTGGAGCCGAGCGGCCAGCCCATGGTGTGGGTGACCGTCCCCTCGCGGTGCTTGGCGGGGTCGATCTCCCAGATTTCCTTCATGCCGATGCCGAATTTCTGCGGGCAGCGCCCGCGGCCGAGATCGAAGGCCTCGATCGCCTGCTTCGAGAGCGACCCGCGCACCCCCTCGGCCAGCAGGACGTATTTGCCGCGCAGCTCCATCCCCGGCTCGTAGGCGGGGCCCGGCGTGCCGTCGGGGTTCTTGCCGAATTCGCCCGCGACCACGCCCGCCACACGGCCATCTTCGCCCCGGACAAGCTCCGAGCACGACATGCCCGGAAAGATCTCGACCCCGAGCGCCTCGGCCTCGGTCGCGAGCCAGCGGCAGACGTTCGCCATGCTGACGATGAAATTGCCGTGGTTGTTCATCAGGGGCGGCATCGGCCAGTTCGGGATCCGCAGCTGCCCCGCCGGCCCCAGCATGTAGAAATTGTCCTCGCGCACCGGCACCTTCACCGGCGTGTCGCGCTCGCGCCAGTCGGGCAGCAGCGCATCGAGGCCCGCGGGGTCGAGGACCGCGCCCGACAGGATGTGCGCCCCGACCTCGGAGCCCTTCTCGAGCAGCACGACCGACAGCGCCGGATCGATCTGCTTGAGCCGGATCGCCGCCGACAGCCCGGCAGGCCCGGCTCCGACGATCACGACATCATACTCCATCGCCTCGCGCGCCATAGCTTTCCCCTTCACGAGCGGGGATCGCATCCCCATGTCATGCTCTCTGTCCGATCGTGCGTAGCGCAAGGGCGAAGCCATGGTCAATCGCAAGGCTGCCGATCATGGTGCACACTTGCAAAATGCAGTCAGGTCGGGTGAGACTTGGGCGCCTGGGGGGCATGCAAGAACCGCGAAGGCGGTGCGCATGATCGATCCCTGAGCGGATTGGAGGCGGCGATGGAAAAGATCCCCCTGACGCGGGCAGGGTTCGACGCGCTTGATGCCGAGTTGCGTCAACTGAAGTCGGTCGACCGGCCGGCCATCATCGAGGCCATCGCCGAGGCCCGCGCACATGGCGACCTGTCCGAGAACGCCGAATATCATTCCGCCCGCGAAAAGCAGAGCTTCATCGAGGGGCGGATCAAGGAACTCGAATCGATCCTCGGCAGGGCCGAGGTGATCGACACCGGGCGCCTGACGGGATCGATCAAGTTCGGCGCCCGCATCGTCATCATCGACGAGGACACCGAGGAAGAGCACGCCTATCAGATCGTGGGCGAGGCCGAGGCCAATCTCGAGCGCGGATTGCTCAACATCCGCTCGCCGCTCGCGCAGGCGCTGATCGGCAAGGACAAGGGCGACAGCGTCGAAGTCCGTACACCGGGTGGACAGCGCAGCTACGAGATCATCGCGGTCAGCTTCGAGTGACGCGGCTACGAATTCGGACAGCGGGGGCCGCGGCCCTGTGGATCGTGCTGTCGGGCGCCGCTGCCGTATTCGGCCTGCCCGGCTGGAGCGTGATCTCGAGCCTGCTTGCGATGGTCGCGCCGGCGGCGCTGATCGCGCTCGTGCTGCACAACCGCGATGCCCCGAAGGCCGCGCCACCCCCCCGGGCCGACGCCCCCATCCGTGCGCAGGCGCCGGTTGCGGGCGCGTGGCGGCGCGATACCGGGGTGGTCCCGGTCCGGGCGGGGCAGATCCCTGCTGCGACCCTCACTGCCCACCCGACGCTGCATCCCGCCGCGCCGCCCCCCCGCGCCGAGGAGACGAGTCCCACGGCCATGCCGCCGCGGCAGGGCGTGGGCGAATTCGTCACCGGGCAGGAGGCGTTCGGCTTTGCCACCGAGCCTGCCCATCCCTCGCCCGGCGAGATCGCGCTGGCACTCGATTTCGCTCGCTCGCCCGACGATCGGCAGGCGATTGCGGCGATGCGGCGCTGCCTTGCCGATCCTGACCTCGCGCGACTGATCCGCGCGGCGCAAGACGCGATCGTGCTGATGGGTCAGGCGGGCCTCTATGCGGGCGACGTCGTGCCGGTGCCGGGTCGGATCGACCTGTGGCGGCGCTTTGCCGCCGGCGAACGGGGTCGCGATTTCGCAGCTCTCGCGCCGCGCGGCGAGGCCGAGATCTTCGCGCTCGCCTCCGATCGGCTGCGCGAGGACGAGGTGCTGCGCGACGCGGTCCACCATTTCCTGCGCCGCTTCGACGCGATGCTCGGTCGGGTCGTGCCGCTGTCCGACGACGCCACCGTCCAGGCGCTCGTCGCCGGCACATCGGGTCGGACGTTCGCCCTGATGGCGCGGGCGGTCGGCACCTTCGGCTGATCGTCAGTCGCGCAGCGCCAGTTCCTGGACCTTGGCCATCGGCTGCCAGATGTATTCAAGCACCGTCCGCTTGCCCGAGAGCACATCGACGGTGGCCTGCATCCCCGGTATGAAGGTGACGGGCTGGCCCTTCTCGTCGATGATGCCGCCGTCGATCGACACCTCGATGACGTAATGGCTTTCGCCCGTCTCGCGGTTCTGGATCGCGTCGGGGCTGATCGAGGTGACGGCACCCGGAACCGTGCCATACTTGGCCGAATCGTAGGCGGACAGGCGGATCTTCACTTCGTCCCCGAGGCGGATGTTGGCGATGTCGGCGGGCTTGATCTGCGCCTCGATCACGAGGTCGTCGCCCGTCGGGACAAGCTCCAGGATGACGTCGCCCTTGTTGACGTACCCGCCCGTTGTCCGGAAGTTGAGCTGGTTCACGATGCCCTGAACGGGGGCGCGGATGGTGGTGCGGCTCACGCGTTCCTCGAGCGCCGGGATGACCTTCTCGAGTTCACCGATCTCGGCCACGACGCCAGAAAGCTCGCGCATGGATTCCAAAAGCGCCGTTTCCGACCGGTTCTGGATCTCGCGGTTGACCTGCTCGATCCCGGCGCGGGCGCGGCTCGCGGCGGTCTCGGCGCTCTGGCGGCTTCCCTCGGCGCCTTCGAGTTGGCGACGCAACTCGAGCAGACGCGTCTCAGGCGCGATCGACTGGGCGACGAGCGGCTCCATGATCGCGATTTCGCGCCGCAGCAAGTCGGCCGTGTTCGACGCCGTCATGATCGAGACCTCGGCATCGGCAAGCTCCTGCTCGCGCTGCATCCGGCTCTGGGTCAGGACGGCGAGCGCACCCTGCAACTCGCTCTCGCGCGCACGGTAGAGGCTCTCCTCGACTGCGACCACGGTAGGGGCCGACGCGACAAGCTCGGCGGGGAATGTGGGGGCGGTGCCCGCCACCTCGGCCTGCAGACGCAATTCGCGCACCTTGAGCGCGGCATTGCGCTGGTTGGCGCGGTCGAGTTCCCCAACAACATCGATCGGGTCGATTTCGAAGAGGATCTCGCCCTCGGCAACGACCGATCCCTCGGACACGTTGCGGCGCAAGATCACGCCACCTTCGGCGGCCTGCACCGTCTGGTTCTGCATCGCCGAAACGATGCGCCCCTCACCCCGGGTGACGTTGTCAAGCTCGGTCAGATGCGCCCACGCGCCGGCAAGCAGCACGAGCAGGATAATGCTGAACATCAGCAGCGAGTTGCGCGCGCCTTCACGACCGGAGAGTTCGCTCGAAAGCTTGCGGAAGTCCGTACTGTCCATGCGGTGTGCCTATCGTGACGCCGCTTGCAAGCGGTCGGGCGTAGTGTCGGTGACGACGGCCCCTCCCTCGACGACGAGGACGCGGTCGACGAGGCGCAGGATCGAATTGCGGTGCGTCACGACGATCATCGTGCGTCCGCGCAGCCAGCCCGAGAGTTGATCGAGAACGTGCTTCTCGGTGCCCGTGTCCATCGCGGCAGTGGGCTCGTCGAGGACAAGGATCCCCGGATCGTGCAGGAGGGCGCGCGCGAGGTTGATCGACTGGCGCTGCCCCCCCGAAAGGCCTTCGCCGCGCTCGCGCACCGTGAGGTCATAGCCCGCCGGGTGCTTGGAGACGAAGCCATCCACACCGGTGATCCGCCCGAGGTCAAGCAGATGCTGATCGTCGTATTCGTGGTTTCCCATCAGGATGTTGTCGCGCAGCGTCCCGGAGAAGAGCCACGCATCCTGAAGCATCACGCCCATGTTTCGGCGCAGGTCCGCGCGGTCGATCTGGCGCAGGTCGACCCCATCGATCCGGATCGCGCCCTCGGTCGGCTGGATGAGGCCCGCCGCGAGGCGGGTCAGGGTGGACTTTCCCGAACCCATGCGGCCGAGCAGCGCGACCTTCTGCCCCGCCGGGATCTTGATCGAAAGGTTCGAGATGATCGGCTGACGCGCTCCGGGGAAGGTGTAGCTCACGCCCTGGAACTCGATGTCGCCACGCAGGCGGGGGCGGCTCACGCGCTGGCCCGTCTCGGCGCCCGTGCCGTCATCCTCGGGGCGCATGAGCTTGTCGAGCGTACGATAGGCTTGCCGCGCGCTGTTGGTGCGGGTCAGCGCCTGCGCAAGTTGCGACAGCGGCGCCAGCGTCTTGCCTGACAGGATAACCGCCGCGATCATGGCGCCCATGGTGATGGCGCCATCCTGGATCAGGAACACACCGTAGAAGATGATCGCGATCTGCGCGAGCTGCTGCACCGATGTCGCGGCGTTGATCGCGAACTGCGACAGGAGGCGCGAGCGAAGCCCGAGGTCGGACTGGCTGTCCGATGCTTCCTCGAACCGCCGGCGCATGAGCCGCCCCGACCCGGTGGCCTGCACGGTCTCGAGGCCGTTCAGCGTCTCGACGAGGACCGATTGCTTCGACATCGCCGTATCCATGCTCGCGGCCGCGATGCGGGCAAGGAACGGCTGGATCACGAGGCCCGCGAACATCACGATCGGGACGCATAGGAGCGGCACGAGATAGAGCGGCCCGGCGATGAGCGAGATCACCCAGACAAAGAAGAAGATGAAGGGTAGATCGACCACGGCAACAAGCGTGGCCGAGGTGAAGAATTCGCGCAGCGTGTCGAACTCGCGCACGACGCTCGCCATCGCGCCCGAAGAGTTGCGCCGCTTGTCGAGCGGCATCGACAGGATCTTGTCGAAGACAAGCCGCGACATGCGCGCATCGGCCCGTTTGCCGGCGCGGTCAATGAAGCTCGCGCGGAGCGTCTTGAGGATGAACTCGAATCCGAGCGCGATCAGGACCCCGACCGTCAGCGCGATGAGCGATTCGATCGCCTCGTTCGGGACGACGCGGTCATAGACCACCATGATGAAGAGCGACGATGACAGTCCGAGTATGTTGGTGACGGCTGCCGCGACGAGAACCTGCACATAGAGCCAGCGCCCGCGCCGCAGCGAACCCCAGAACCAGTGCCCACCATCCTTTTCCGCCTCGCTCGCATGGCGTTTGCGGGCAAGGATCAGATGCTCGCCGAAACTGCGGCGGAACTGATCCATCGGGATGGTTTCGGGCAGGAAATCAGTCTCGGCACGGGCGATCTCGACGTTCGCGGCGTTGGGGATCGCGGTCACGATCGCGGCAGCGCCGTCCGATCCGAGCGCGATGAAGGGGCAGTGGGCCGGGCGCAGGTCGCGCCGGGCCAGCGCGCCGAACGCCGCCGAAAATCCGCAATGCGACAGCGCCGAGACCGCCTCGCGCACACCGAACCCCGCCTCTGACGACAGGTCGGGCAATTCACGGATCGCGGCCTCGGAATAATGCAGACCGTTGATCCGCAGCAGCCGCTGCACCGTCCGCACGAGCGCACGATCGGCTGAGTCCGGGCGCTCTTCGGGCACGGCCTCGGCATCGGCGGGCGCGCCCTCGGGGCGCATCCGCACGATGGTTCCGGGCGCAGCCTGAAGGTCGGCACGCTCGGTGCTTTGCGGATCGGTGGGTAGGGTCATGGTGTGCCGGATCCTGTGCAGACGGCTTCAGGGTGTCGTGATGCCGAGGCGGCGCAGCAGGGATCCCGTGCCAGCCTGCACGCGCAGGCCGGTCGCGAGCAGCTCAGCCTCGGTCACGATCGACTGGTTGACGGCGCGATAGTGGCTGACCTCGATATCGAAAAGCTGGTTGAGGTTGGCCTGACCAGATGCCAGCTGCGAGCGCAGGGTCGTACGCTCGGTCGCGAGCAGGTCGATCTGGCTTGCGAGCGCGGCTTGCGTCGCGATGAGCGCGCGGTAGGATGCGACCGCCCCCTCATAAGACGCGCGCCCCTGACGTCGGGCGTCCTCGAGATCGTCGCGGGCAGCGATGGCGCGTGCACGCAGCGCGTCGATATCTGCCTGCCTGCGGCCGCCATCGCCGAAGATGTGCTGCAGATAGAGACCGGCCGTCAGATCGGGGGAGTCACTGCTCGAGAGCGGGCTGCGCACGCCGGTCCGCAGGCTGACCTTGGGTTTCATGCGCGCCTCGGCCGCGGCAAGCTGCAGGTCGATCGCAACGATCCCGGCGGCCGCTGAGGCAAGGCGGGGGGCAAGGCCAAGTGCGGCCTCCTCGCGCTCGATCGCAGCCAGCGCCAGCGGCCCCGCGGGCTTTGCGAGGGTTGCCGGGACGGCGCCGAAATGGCGGCGGAACCGCGCCTCGGCGTCACGCAACTCGGCCCCGATCTGCTCCCGCTCGAGGCGCAGCCCGATCACGGAACGCTCGACGGTCAGGACAGCCGTGCGGTCGATCATGCCCGACTCGGTCAGCTTGCCCAGTTGGGCCGCAAGGGGTTCGAGATCGGCAAAGCGGGCTTCGAGTTCGGCGCCCTGCGCACGCGCGCGCCAGAGATCGACCCACGCCGTTGCCGCCGCGAGGGCCGTGTCGTTGCCAGCGACCGCGACTTCGGCCGCCGCCGCAAGGGAGCGGGCCTCGGCAGCGCCGATACCCGCAGCCGCCTCGCCGCCGTCATAGACGAGTTTGGAGAGCGTCAGGTCGACACCCGCGCCGACCGTGGTCGAATTCGCCCCGCCCAGATCCTCGGCAATCCCGCCGAGCGTGCCGCTTGCGCTGACCTGCGGGCGCTCCACGCTGGCGGCGGCTGCCAGCCCCATCCGCGCCTCTTCGGCACGACGGAGGGCCGCCGCGAAGGAAGGGTGGTTTTCAACCGAGGCACGAAGCGCGCGATCAAACCCCGATTCGAGATTGATCTTGACGGCAACCGACCCTGTCGCCTCTCCGCCCGGTACCGGCAACTCACCCCGCGCGGCGGCTGCGATCGATTCTGCAACTGCAGGATCGGACGGAAAAATCGGCGACTGGGAACATGCGGACAGCGAAGCGAGGCCAATGAGTGCCGCGAATGAAAGGAATCTTGATGGCATCTTGAACGGCCCCTCACTTCGATCCGTCAGAAGGCAGTAGCAAGATTAGCACACAAATCGCAACTATTTACTATCCAAAAGATGCAGCTTGGGTGTCCTTTTCCCTCCCCGACCTGCCGTCAAGGCCCCGTCGGGACGAAGAGATCGTCCTTCCAAGTGCCTTCGTTCACGGTTCCGTCAGCATAGACGAGGCGGCCCTGCCCATGACGGCGGCCATCGAGGAACGCGCCCTCGTAGATCTCTCCGGTCGGCCATTGGGCACGCCCCTGTCCGGTCATCGCTCCGGCGCGCCACTCCCCCTCATACGTGAAGCCGTCGGGTACAGTCAGCCGGCCGCGCCCGTGGGGTCGATCGTCCGCGAACTCTCCCTCGTAGGTCGAACCGTCGGGCCAGAGCGTGCGGCCGGCACCGGCGCGCTTGCCCATCCGCCAGTTCCCCTCGTAACGAGCGCCGTCCGGCGACTGCAATGCGCCCTGCCCGTCGAAGAGCCCATCCTTGAACGTGCCCGCGTAGATGCTGCCATCCGCCCGGCGCAACTCGCCCGCCCCGTCGATGCGGCCGCCGCGCCACGTGCCGTCATAGGTGAGGCCGTCGGGATAGACGATGCGCCCGCGCCCTTCGAACAGGCCCGCCGCGAGGTTGCCCTCGTAGACGGTGCCATCGGGATAGTCGAAGCGCCCCTCGCCCTCGATGATGCCGTTGGCCCAACTGCCAGCGTATTTCTGGCCATCAGCGCTTGCATAGGTGCCGCGCCCGTGGCGCAGATCGGCGCGGAAGTCGCCGGCATAGAGGCTGCCGTCCGGATACCGGCTGACGCCCCGGCCCTCGCGAAGGCCATTGACGAAGGTGCCCTCGTAGATCTCGCCCCCCGGCAACTCGAGCCGCCCCTGCCCCGATCGCTTGTCATCGAGCCAGGCGCCGACATAGACGGCGCCATCCGCAGTGGTATGGCGCCCGCTGCCGGAACGGACCCCGGCGCGGATCTCGCCTTCATAGACGGAACCGTCCGCATAGCCGACGCGCGCCTTGCCCTCTGGCTGGCCGTCCTGCCAGCCGCCTTCATAGCGATAGCCGTCGGGGGATACGCGCGTTCCCTCGCCATGGGGGCGTCCGTTGCGGAATGTCCCGGTATGGATCGACCCGTCGGCATGGGTCAGTCGCCCCTGCCCCGTCATCTGCCCTTCGACCCAGGCACCCTCATAGACCGTCCCGTCGGGATGAACGATCCGGCCCGTGCCGTGGGGGAGGCCTTCGGCGAAATCCCCTTCGTAGACGGCGCCATTGGGGAAGCGCGCACGCCCCTTGCCACGGATCGTCCCATCGACCCAGCTGCCCTCGTATTCATAGCCCGCGGGGGTGCGGAAGGTTCCCTGCCCATGCTGGAGGCCGTTTCGCGTCTCGCCCGTATAGACCGAACCATCGTCGTATTGCTTGGTGAAGGTCTGCGCCCCGCCGGCATCCGCGGCCCCGAGGCCAAAAGCGAGAAGGCCGGCGCGCAGCACCGTGCGCGACAGGGTTGACGGCATGGCTTACCCCTTCGCCCGAGTCGTCGCCGCAGCCTGCGCGCGACAGGTCAGAGGATAGCCCCACCCCCCCTGTGCCGCAAGGCAGCCGAGGGCGAAGCCGGGACGAAGTCACGCAAGGGTGCGCAGGGGCATCCGGGCAGGCCCGAAGCGCACCCCAGCGCCGAGGTCAGCGGCGGGCGGCGCGCCGGGTGATGGTGGCGCCGTCGAACCGCCCGAGGCCCGCGTCGATCGCCGCCCGATACTGCCCGACCGCAGCCTTCGCGAGGGGCATGTCGACGGCTTCGGATGTCCCGAGATCAAGGGCGAGGCGCAGATCCTTCATCAATCCTTCGACATCGAAGGTGCCAGTCTGATCGCCGCGCGCGAGGGTGTCGAGGACGATCTGCCCGCGGGTCTTCAGCACGGCCGGCCCGGCGGAGCTGTCTGCGATCAGGCTTATCGCAAGGTCGTCCGACACCCCGCCGGCGCGCAAGAGCCCGAGGGCCTCGCCCAGCGTCTGCCAGTAGAGGACAAGCGGAAGGTTGATCGCGAGCTTCATCCGTGCGGCATCGGACGCCTTGCCCACATGTTCGACCCGTCGGCAAAGCCGATCGAGCAGCGGCCGCGCACGTTCCACGGCTGCAGCGCTGCCGCCCGCCAGCCCCAGAAGCTGCCCCTTGAGTGCGGGACCGACCGTGCCGCCGACGGGGCAATGGACGAACTCCGCCCCCGCGGCGGTGGCCTGCACGGACAGTGCGTCGGCCTCGGCGGGGGAATGCGTCGAGAGGTCGAGCACCAGCGCCCCGTCAAGGCCGGCGCGCGCGAGATCCTCGATCACGCGGCGCGAGGCGGCAGCATCGGTCAGGACGAGCAAGATCGCATCGCAGCGGGCAAGCTCTGCAAGCTCGGCCGCCTGCGCGCCCGCGTCGAGCGCAGGTGCGAGGCGCGCGGGCGTGCGGTTCCAGACAAGCACCCGCGATCCCGTCTCGATCAGCCGCCGGGCAAAGGCTGTTCCCATGCGGCCTGTTCCGGCAATCCCGACCCGTTGCGTCATGCGTCTCTCCTTCGTCTGTGGCACCGGCCGTCAGGTGGCCCGCGGTCCGATCCTGACCTTCATGGGCTGAAGGCCGTCGACGCTGCAATCGAGAATGTCGCCCGTCACGACAGCCCCGACACCGGCGGGTGTGCCCGTCATGATGATGTCGCCCGCCATCAGGCGATGCTGCTCGGAGAGCTTGGCGATGATCTCGTCCGTCTTCCAGATCATGAGCGAGATGTCGGCATCTTGCCGGACCGTGCCGTTGACGGAGAGGCGCACATGCCCCCGGGTCAGGATCCCGCAGTCGGTGGCGCGCGTCACCGGGCCCACAGGCGCCGAATGGTCGAAGGCCTTCGTGACCTCCCACGGCAGCCCCTTGGCAAGGGCGGCGGCCTGATGGTCGCGCCGCGTCATGTCGAGGCCCACCGCATAGCCGAAGATGTGGCGCGAGGCTTCGGACACAGGAATGTCATAGCCCCCCGATTTCAGCGCCACCACCAGTTCGCATTCGTAATGGAAGTTCGTCGTGAAGACCGGATAGGGAATGTCCCCGCCGTTGCGCACGATCGCGTCGGCGGGCTTCATGAAGACCACGGGCGGGTCGCGCTCGTCGGCGTTCATCTCGTGGATGTGGGCAAGATAGTTCTTGCCGATGCAATAGACGCGGCGGACCGGAAACTTCTCGTCGGTACCGGCGATGTCGAGATAGGCACGATCCGGGGGGGGCATGGCAAATGAGGTCATCGGCTGTCCTTCTGGAAGAGGGGCGGGCCGACCCGGAGCCGGGTCGAGTCGAGTCGATGGCGGCAGGATTTCGCGCAATCTGCGGCAGTTCAAGATACAAAGCGACATGCTCGATGCGGACATATATTTTTTTGGACATTCATCCAGAATCATATAGTTTTCTTCCTGCGCCTCCGGGCGAACGAAGGGTCGAAGTTTGTCCGCGCGTGACGGGCACCAAGGGAGGAGAACCCAGCATGACCATGACTACGACACTGAGCCGCCGCAGTTTCGGCCTTCTGGCGGCCGGCGGGGCAGCCAGCCTCGTGATCGGGGCACCGGCAATCGTTCGGGCCCAGACGGCCGTGACATTCGCGGTGCCGAACCCCTCGGCACTGACGTGGCTTCCCTACTGGGTGGCGGTCGGCGAGGGCTACTTCGCCGAAGAAGGTCTCGATCTGCGTCTGGAAGCGGTGGATGGATCGTCCTCGGTGCTGCAGGCGATGTCGGCCGGTCAGGCACAGATCGGGGCGCCCGGCCCGGGTCCGACGCTCGGCGCGCGCTCTCGCGGGATCGATGTCAAGTTCCTCTACAACCTTTATCCCAAGTCGGTGTTCGGCATCCTCGTGAAGGCCGACAGCGCGGCGCAGACCCCCGCCGACCTCAAGGGCACGGTGATCGGCGTCGGCACGGCGGACGGGGCGGAGGTGTCCTTCACCCGCGCCATCATGACTGACCTCGGGTTCAAGGACGGTACCGATTACACCTTCCTGCCGGTGGGCGATGGCGGCACCGCAGCGGTGGCCTTCCTGCGCGATGAGGTGGGCAGCTATGCCGGCGCCGTCTCGGATGCCGCGATCCTCGCCGCGCGCGGCCTGACCCTGCGCGAGATCACGCCCGAGGCCTATCTCGGCTTTTTCGGCAACGGCATCGCGATGCTCGAAAGCCAGCTTGCAGCGACACCCGACCTTGCACCGAAGTTCGGGCGCGCCCTCGTGCGCGGCATCCGCTTCGCCTCGGACGCCGCCAACAAGGAGAAGGCGCTCGCCCATTGCGCGGCCGGCAACCCGCAGGAAGGCGAGCAGGATTATGCGGCCTCGCTCTATGACGGGGTGGTGCACCGCATGACGCCGACGGACGCCTTCATCGGACAGGGCTACGGCTACCAGCCGCCCGAGCACTGGCAGCGCATCCACGATTCGGCCGTTGCCTCGGGTGCGCTCCAGGCCCCGCTTGAGGACCTTGCGGCGGTCTACACGAACGACTTCGTGGCCGGCTGGAACGCCTGATGCAGACAGCCGGGCGTCGCATGCCCGGCATCGGACCGGCCGCATGCGGGTGGCCGGTCCGCTTCGATCGACAGGGTCCTTTCCTTTTGCCCGGCGCAAAGGCAAGGTCCGCGACGTGGGCGGCGCCTCCCGCATGCCTGATCCAGGATGGGCTCTGATGAACGTCTCCGACAAGGCTCTGGGCGATCCGCGCAACCTCTCGGAACAGGCCCATGAGCGCATCCGGCGCGACATCCTGCGCGGAGAGTTGTTCCCGGGCGAGAAGCTGCAGCTCGAGGCGATTTCGGAACGCTACGGCATCGGCATCGTGCCCGTGCGCGAAGCACTGAACCGGCTGTCGTCCGAGGGGCTTGTCGCGCGCCGCAGCCAGCGCGGCTTCTTCGTGAGCGAGATCTCGATGGCCGCGCTCGAGGAACTGGTCAAGACGCGGATCTGGCTCGAGACGCTCGCCTTGCGGGAATCGATCGCGCGCGGCGGCGAAGCGTGGGAAGAGGACCTCGTGCTCGCCTATCATCGTCTCGCGCGGACAAACCGCCGCATGCCGCCCGAGGCAGGGCGCGAATTGTCCGAGGAGTGGGAACTGCGGCACACCGAGTTCCACATGTTGCTGCTCGGGCAGTGCGGATCGTCGTGGTTGCTCGGCTTTTGCTCGACGATGATGGATCAGGCGGCGCGCTATCGCAACCTGTCGATGAACGTCCACCCGAGCTTGCAGCGGCGCGAGGGTGCCACGGCCGAGCACGAGGCATTGCTGCAAGCGACGCTCGACCGGGATGCGGACCGCGCCTGTGGGTTGCTGTCCGAGCACTACACGATCACCTATGAGGGGCTCCGCGCGGCGATCGAGAGCAGCACGGTCTGAGGCAACGGTCAGCGCCGCCCGACGCGGCCCATCGCGCCGAAGGCCAGCGCCGCCATCACCCCCGCCGCAGCCAGGCAGAGCGGCAGCCCCCCCGCCTGATAGCTGAGCCCCGACAGGAGCGTCCCCGCAAGCCGCCCCGCCGCGTTCGCCATGTAGTAGAACCCCACGTCGCGGGTGATCCGCCCGGCATCCCCGAAGGCGAGGATGAGGTAGGAATGGACCGCCGAATTGATCGCGAACACCGCGCCGAACAGCAGGAGCCCCGCCACCAGCGTGGCCGTCAGCCATGGCGCGGGGCCGTCCGCGAGCCAGGCGGCAAGCGCGAGCGCAAGCGGGATCGGCACCAGCGCGCCCGACCAGCGCACGGCGAGGCGGACCGTCTCGGCCTCGGGCTGGCCCTTCGCGCCGAGGATGCGGGGGGCGAGCGCCTGCACCCCGCCATAGGCGATGATCCAGAGCGCCATGAAGCCGCCCACCAGAAAGAACGCCTCGCGTCGGCCCTCGGCCGTGCCGTCCGACAGCACCGCCTGGAAATAGACGGGGATGCCCACGACGAACCACACGTCGCGCGTCCCGAAGAGAAAGAGCCGCGCGAGCGAGAGCCGGTTGATCCGCCCATCGCGCGACCGCCAGCCGCTCCAGGCCTCTTCGCCCTTCATCCGCCCCGGCAGCCCCTCGGGCAGGAAGAGCACCACGGCGACGAGGATCGCGGCCAGCACCGCCGCCATCCCCCAGACCGCCGCCTCGAACCCAGCGAGCGCGAGCATCGCCGCGCCGATGAAGAAGCCGAGCCCCTTGATCGCGTTCTTCGACCCCGTGAGGCGCGCGACCCAGCCGAAAAGCGCCCCCTCGGGCGCGAGCAGCTTCACCGCCGATTTCGAAGACATCTTGGCAAGGTCCTTCGCGACCCCCGACACCCCCTGCACCGCCATGACGAAGGCCACCGACGCCGCGATCCCCCACGCCGGATCGAGCTGCGCGAGCGCCACCAGCGCGCCGATCTGGAGCGCGAGCCCGCCATAGAGCGTCGCCGCCAGCCCGAAGCGCGCTGCCAGCCAGCCCGCGGCAAGGTTCGTCGCGATGCCCGCGAGTTCGTAGAGCAGAAACAGCCAGGCGAGTTCGACGGGCGAGAAGCCGAGCGCGTTGAAGTGCAACAGTACGAGCATCCGGAGCGCGCCGTCGGTCAGCATGAAGGCCCAATAGGCGGCCGTCACCGCCCCGTAGGCGCGCAGCGGCGAGCCAGCGGTCACATCCGCCCCGCGACCATCCGCACGATGTCGGCCATGCGGCAGGCATAGCCCCATTCGTTGTCATACCACGCATAGACCTTGAGCTGCGTGCCGTTGACGACCATCGTCGAAGGCCCGTCCACGATGGCCGACCGCCGATCGCCCCGGTAATCGCCCGAGACGAGCGGGCGCGCCTCGAAGCCCAGTATGCCGCGAAGCGGCCCCTCGGCGGCGGCGGCGAAGAGGGCGTTCACCTCATCCGCCGTCGTCGCGCGCGCGAGTTCGAACACCGCGTCGGTCAGCGAGGCATTGAGCAGCGGCACCCGCACCGCATGGCCGTTCAGACGCCCCTTGAGTTCGGGATAGATGAGGGTGATCGCCGTCGCGCTCCCGGTCGTCGTGGGGATGAGGTTCAGAAGCGCCGAGCGCGCGCGGCGCATGTCCTTGGCGGGCCGGTCGACGATGGTCTGGGTATTGGTCACGTCGTGGATCGTCGTGATCATGCCGTGGCGGATGCCGAGGGCCTCGTGGATGACCTTCACCACCGGGGCGAGGCAGTTCGTCGTGCAGGAGGCGGCCGTCAGGAGCGGCTGCGTGCCATCGTAGAGGTGGTGGTTGACGCCATAGACGAGGTTCAGCGCGCCGCCGTCCTTGACCGGCGCGCTGACGATGACCTTCGCGACCCCGGCCGCGAAATAGGGCGCGACCTTCGCCGCCGTCTTGAAGACGCCCGTGCAGTCGATGACGATATCGACGCCGAGGGCCGCGAGCGGCAGCGCCTCGATCGTGCGTTCCTGCGCGAGCGCGATGGGCCGGCCCGCGATCACGAGCGCCCCCTCGGTTGCCCTGACCGGCGTCGCCCAGCGGCCGTGCACGCTGTCGAACTCCATGAGCAGCGCGTGCTGCGCGGCATCGCCCGCGGGGTCGTTCACGAGCACGATCTCACCGCCCGCGCCCGTGTCGATGAGGTCGCGCAGCACGAGTTTTCCGATCCGGCCGAGGCCGTTCAGCGCGATGCGGGGCATGGCCTAGACCCCCTCGGCGCCGGTGCCGATGGCATCGACGCGCGCCTGGAGCGACAGCCGGCTCAGGCTGTCGAAGGGAAGTTCGACAAAGGCCGCGATCCGCCGGCGCAGGCCGGCGTAGGTCTGGGCGAAGACGAGCGCCCTTTCGGCGTCCGTGCCGCCCGCCTTCACCGGGTCGGGCATGCCCCAATGGCCGGTGATGGGCTGGCCCGGCCAGGGCGGGCATTCCTCGGCGGCGGCCGTGTCGCAGACGGTGAAGACGAAATCCATCGGGGTCGCGCCCGGTTGCTGGAATTCCGAGACATGCTTGGAGCGCAGCGCCGAGACATCGTGCCCGTTGCGCCGCAGCACCTCGAGCGCGAAGGGGTTCAGCGCGGTGTTGGGGCGCACGCCGGCCGAGAAGGCCTGAAACCTGCCCCGCCCCAGATCGCGCAACAGCGCCTCGGCAAAGATCGAGCGGGCGGAATTGCCTGTGCAGATGAACAGGACGTCGAAATCGGTCTTGCGCATGGCGAACTCCCTCCGGGTGGCGAGGATGGGGGCGAGCAGGTCGGGCCGGGCACGGCCCACATCGAGCGCGAGGTAGCCGATCAGCGCCTCGGCCGTATCGAGATCGACGGCATAACGCAGCGAGCGGCCCTCGCGCGTCACGCGGATCAGGCGCGCGGCCTGAAGGTCTGCCAGATGGTGCGAGAGCGTGTTGGGCCGCACACCGAGCATCCGCGCGATCTCGGTCGGCCGCGCGCCGAGCGGCACGAACCGCATGAGCAGGCGCAAGACTGCGAGCCGGCCGGGATGGCCGAGCGTCGCGAAGGCAAGGGATGCCGATGACATTTCCATGATACGTGAATATCGGAACTGTTTGCCTCGGGCCAGTGAAGGTTTGATGACAGTCCTGTCGCATGACCGATGCCGCCCGGATCGGGGTTGCGCCCCTGCCGCGCTTGGGGTCATCCTTGCGCGGCAGGAGGGGGTCGGGGGTGGGCATGATCCTTGTCACGGGGTTTCAGGGCTATGGCGGGCGCAGTGCGAACCCGGCCGAGGCCGTCGCGATGGCGCTCGATGGCACCGCCATTGCCGGCATGGCGGTGCGGGGTGTGGCCCTGCCGGTCGAGTTCCACGCGGTGCGGCGGATCGTTCCCGACCTGATCGACGCGCTGCGGCCGCGGATCGTCCTCTCGCTCGGGCTCTGGCCGGGTGAGGCGATGATCCGCCTCGAACGGGTAGCGGCGAATTGGTCGGTGTTCGAGATGCCCGACATGGCCGGCCACCGCCAGATCGGTGCCGTTCTGGCCGGCGGTCCGGACGGTCATCTCTCGACCCTGCCGCACGACGCGATCGAGGCGCGGCTGCGCGCGGCGGGCATTCCCTGCCGCCAGTCCGGCAGCGCGGGCACGTATCTGTGCAACGCGCTCTCCTACCTCGTGCTCGACCACTGCCGGCGCAGCCATCCGGGCACGCGGGCGGGGTTCGTGCATTTGCCCTATCTGCCGGCGCAGGTGGCGGCACTGCTCGATGAACTGGCCGCGGCGGGCACGCTCGAACAGCACCAGCGCGCCGATTACGCCTCGATGGGCCTTGCCATGATGATCGAGGCGATCCGCCTTGCGCTGGCGACCACGGCCGGGACATTCGCGCCATGATCCGCAGGGGCCGCGGGTGAAGATCCTGGCCGTACGCCCGCTTGCCGATCGGGCGGTGACACTCGATCTGGCCGAGGCGCCCGGGGCTGATGCCGCCGCGGCCGTCGGCGCCGCGCTGCGCGCGATCGAGGCGGCGGCGGCGGCGGGCGCGCTCGCGGGACTTGAAGAGGCGGCGGGCGCCTTCTGCTCGGTGACACTGCATTACGATCCCTGCGCGACATCGCAGGCGGTGCTGGTCGGCAAGCTGCACGAGATCCTTGCGCCCGTTGCACGGGCCGAGGCCGCAGAGGGCGTGCTGTGGCAGCTGCCCTGCTGCTACGAGGCGCCCCACGCCATCGACCTGACCGATCTTGCCGCCTTCCTCGGCCTGCCCGCGGCGGAGATCGCGGCACGCCACGCGGGGGTCGAGTTCCGCGTCCACGCGCTGGGCTTTCTGCCGGGCCTGCCGTTTCTGGGCGAGTTGCCGCCCGACCTCGCACGGCCGCGCAGGACAGAACCGCGCACGGCCGTTCCGGCCGGATCGGTCGCGATCGCCAACCGGATGTGCGTGATCTACCCTTGGATCAGTCCGGGCGGCTGGCATATCGTCGGAGCCTGCCCGGTGCCGCTCTTCGATGCGGGGCGGGCGGTGCCTGCGCTTCTGGGCGTGGGCGACCGGGTGCGCTTCATTCCGGTTGCGGCGGCGGAATTCGACCGGATCGCCGCAGATGCGGGCCGGACCGATCCCGCAATCTACCGGGTCGGGGGCTGAGATGGCGGCGCTCGTGGTGATTGCGCCCGGCGCGCGCTCGACCGTGCAGGATCTGGGCTTTCGCCAAGCGCGCGGGCAGGGCGTGCCCGCGGGCGGGGTGATGGACCGGCGCGCGCTCCTGCTGCTCAATGCGCTGCTCGGCGATCCGCCGGGAACCGAGGCGATCGAGGTCGCGCTTCTGCCCCCCGTTTTGCGGGCCGAGGGCGGCGCCGTGCGCATCGCGCTTGGCGGCACGCTGAGGGGGCGCATCATCGGCGCGGACGGCACAGCGCGCCCCTGCCCGTCCTGGACCGCCACCACCTTGCGTGAAGGCGAGACGCTCCACCCCGACCCGCCCGATCGCGGCGGGCTGGGGCTGATCGGGGTGGCGGGCGGGATCGAGGTGCCGCGGGTTCTGGGCAGCCGCTCCACCTGCCTGCGCGCGGGCTTCGGCGGTGTCGCGGGCCGGGCTCTGCGGGCGGGCGACCGGCTGGGCTGCTGCCCGGCGGCCGAGGGGCTGCCCGCGCTCGGGCTTCGTCCCCCACCGCAGGCAGATGGGCCGATCCGCATCGTCCCCGGCCCACAGGGGGAATGGTTCGCCCCCGACGCGATCGCGGCCTTCTGCGCCACGCCCTGGGGGGTGACGGCGCAGACCGACCGGATGGGCATGCGGCTCGATGGCCCGCCCTTGGCGTTCGCCGCCGGGAAAGGGGCCGACATCGTGTCGGACGGCATCGCGCCGGGTGCGGTTCAGGTACCCGGAAACGGGCGGCCCATCGTCTTGCTGGCCGATGCGCAGACGACCGGCGGCTACGCCAAGATCGCGACCGTCATCGGCGCCGATCTGCCGCGCCTTGCCGCGGCCATGCCCGGCGACACGCTGCGCTTCGCCGCGGTCGACGTGGCCGCAGCCGAGGCGGCGGCCCGCGCCGAGGCGGCCACCATCGCGCGCGCGGCCGCGACCATCGGCCCCCGCATGCCGGGCGCACCGGATCCGGGCACACTGATGGCGCTGAACCTGGTCGATGGCATGATCGACATGGCGCGCCCCGACCACTTCCCCGGCCATCTCGGCTGAACACCCGAAAGGACAGGCCATGCTCCTCAACCTCAATTCCGACCTCGGAGAAAGCTGGGGTGCCTTCGTCATGGGCGACGATGCGGCGCTCCTCAGCATCGTCGACAGCGCCAACCTTGCCTGCGGGATGCACGCGGGCGACCCGCGCGTCATGCGCGAAACCGTGCTGCGCGCCCGCGCCCGGGGTGTCAGCATCGGCGCCCATCCGGGGCATGCCGATCTGATGGGCTTCGGCCGCCGACCGATGGTGCTGCCGCCCGAAGATCTCTCGGCGCTCGTGCTCTATCAGCTTGGTGCCCTTGCGGCCATCGCGCGCGCCGAGGGCTGGCCGATCACCCATGTCAAACCCCATGGTGCGATGAACAATCAGGCCTGCGCCGATCGCGCCATGGCCCGCACCATCGCCCAAGCCGTCGCCCGCTTCGATCCGACGCTGATCCTGCTTGCCCCGGTCCTGTCAGAACTTGCTGCGGCAGGGGCCGAGGCGGGGCTGCGCGTCGCGCTCGAGATCTTCGCCGACCGCACCTATGAACCCGACGGGCAACTGACTCCGCGCAGCGTTCCCGGTTCGGTGCTGCACGATGCGCAGAGCGCGAGCGCGCATGTGATGGCGATGATCGAGGCGGGCGGCCTGATCGCCCGCGACGGCACGCGCATCCCGACCGCCTTTCACAGCGTCTGCGTCCATGGGGATGGCGCCGAGGCCGTGCGCACAGCCCGCGCCGTCCGCGAGGCGCTTGTTTCGGCCGGCCATGTCCTCGGTCCGCTGCCCGCGGTCATCGGGGGCTGAGCGGACGCGGGCCGCGCGCCGCCCCGAGGCCCGCGAGGATCGCGGCGGCATCGAGCCCGTGCTTGCGGTAGAGATCGCCGATCGTGCCCGTCTCGCCGAAATGCTCGACGCCGTGCGCCTGCATCGCGTGGCCGCGCACCGAGCCGAGCCACGCAAGCGTCGCGGGGTGGCCATCGATCAGGCTGACGATCCGGCAATGCGGGGGCAGCGCGGCAAAGAGACGCTCGACATGGGCCTCGGCCCCGGGGTTGCCGCGCGCGCGGCTGCGCTGCGCAGCCGTCCAGCCGGCATTGAGCCGGTCGGCCGAGGTGACCGCGAGCACCCCGACATCGCGCCAGCGCTCTGCGGCGAGGCCCGCGGCGCGGATGGCCTCGGGGGCGACAACGCCCTGATAGGCGATCACGAGTTCGCAGTTGGGACCGGGTGGGCGCAGCCAGTAGGCGCCCGCGACGATGTCGGCCCGGAGGGCGGGATCAAGCGCACGCATGGGCTGTTCGAGCGGATTTGTCGACAGGCGCAGATAGACCGACCCGCCGGTCTCCTCCCGCAGCCAGGCCCGCCCGGCCTCAGGGTCCGCACCGTCGCGCTGCAGATAGTCGAAGGCCCATTCGAGGATCACCGCCAGTTCGTCGGCAAAGGCGGGCTCAAACGCCGCGAGCCCGTCCTGCGCCATCCCGATGAGGGGGGTCGCCACCGACTGATGCGCCCCGCCCTCGGGCGCAAGGGTGACGCCCGAGGGCGTGCCCACGAGGATGAAGCGGGCATCCTGATAGCAGGCATAGTTGAGCGCATCGAGACCGCGCGCAACGAAGGGGTCATAGACCGTGCCGATCGGAATCAGGCGGCGTCCGAAGAGGGAATGCGACAGCCCCGCCGCCCCGAGCAGCAGCATGAGGTTCATCTCGGCGATGCCGAGTTCGATGTGCTGACCCTCGGGTGAGAACTCCCAGCGCTGGGTCGAGGGGATGTTCTCGGCCCGGAAGGTGTCGGGAAGGGGCGTACGCGCAAAGAGGCCGCGCCGGTTGACCCATGCGCCGAGGCTCGTCGTCCCGGTCACGTCGGGCGAAGTGGTGACGATCCGCGCCGCGAGCGGCGTGTCCGAGCGTGCGAGCGCATCGAGGATCCGGCCGAATGCGGCTTGGGTCGAGGTGTCACGCTCGACGGTGGCATCGAGGGCGGGCACGGGCAGGCGGACATCGGCATGGCGGCGCGGGCCGGCCGCGAAGAAGGGCACCCGGTCGAGGAAGGTGCGCAATCCCGCCGGATCCGGCACGCCCGCCAGCGGCTCCCACTCCTGCCCCTCGGGCACACCCATGTGGCGCTGCCAGTCGGCCATCTGCGCCTTGGTCATGAGCCCGCCATGGTTGTCCTTGTGGCCGGCGATCGGGGTGCCCCAGCCCTTGATCGTGTAGGCCAGAAAACAGGTCGGGCGGTCGTGGTCGACCCGGGCAAAGGCATCGGCCATCGTCTCGACGCAGTTGCCCCCGAGGTTTTCCATCAGCGCGGCCAGTTCGGCATCGCTGCGCCGGTCGATCAGGGCCGAGACCTCGCCCTGATCGCCCAGATCCTCCATCAGGCGCTTGCGCCAGACCGCCCCGCCCATGAAGGTGAGCGCGGCATAGAGCTGGTTGGGACAGCCATCGATCCAGCGGCGCAGCGCCTCGCCGCCGGGCTCGGCGAAGGCCGCGCGCTGCAGCACGCCATGCTTGAGGCGCACGACATCCCAGCCGAAGGCCTCGAAGATCTTCTCGGCGCGCTGCCAGAGGCCCTCGCGCACCACCCCGTCCAGAGACTGGCGGTTGTAGTCGATCACCCACCAGCAGTTGCGCAGGTCGTTCTTCCACCCCTCCTGCAGGCATTCGTAGACGTTGCCCTCGTCAAGCTCGGCATCCCCCATGAGCGCGATCATCCGCCCGGGGGCGATCCCCCGGCCCCAGGCCTTGGCGGTGACGTAATCTTGCACCATCGACGCGAAGGCCGTGATCGCGACCCCAAGCCCGACCGAGCCGGTCGAGAAATCGACATCATCGATATCCTTGGTGCGGCTCGGATAGGATTGCGCCCCGCCGAGCCCGCGGAACCCCTCGAGCCGGTCGCGCCCGATCCGCCCCATGAGATAGTGCATCGCGTGAAAGACCGGCGCCGCATGGGGCTTGACGGCGACACGGTCCTCGGGCCGCAGCGCGCTGAAGTAGAGCGCGGTCATGATCGAGACCATCGACGCCGAAGATGCCTGATGCCCCCCCACCTTGATGCCGTCGACCTTGGGGCGAATGTGGTTGGCGTGGTGGACCATCCAGTGCGACAGCCACAAAAGCCGCTGCTCGATCGTCTTCAGATGCGCCTTCGACATGCCGTCCTCCGCAAGGGTGCCGGGCGAAGCCTAGGCCGGGTTGCGGATCGAATTGTTGCGAAATCAGCCAAACCATGCGACCATATTGGCGAAATCAGGCGTCGTATGCCGATAATTAGGTGATAAAGTACATGATCGATGGGGTAGACAGGCGAATCCTTCAGATCCTGAGCGCCGAGGGCAGGATCCCGATTCTCGACCTCGCCGCGCGCGTCGGGCTGAGCCCCACGCCGGTGGCGCGCCGGGTGCGCAAGCTCGAGGAAGAGGGGATCATCACGGGCTATGCCGCCCTCATCGACGAGGAGCGGATGGGCTTTGGGGTGTCGGTCTTCGTTTCGGTCAAGCTCGATCGCCAGGTCGATGACGTGCTCGAGACCTTCGAGCGCGCGGTCGCGCGCTTTCCCGAAGTGGTCGAGTGCTGGCTGATGACGGGCAGCCGCGACTATCTGCTGCGGGTCGCGACCGAGGGCCTTCGCGATTACGAACGCTTCCTCGCGACGCGGCTGACGCGGGTTTCGGGTGTTGCGGCGATCGAATCCTCGATCCCCCTGCGCCGCGTCAAGACCGCCCTCGCCCGGGTGGACTGAGCCGCCCCGCGGCCATCAGCGCGGCGCGTGGGCAGGGGGGGCGGCCGGATCGGGATCTGTCTCTGCGGGGATCAGGAACATCGGCAGGACCCCACCGAACTGCTTGCGCGCCGTCCGGTAGTCGAACCTCCAGTAGGGGTCGGGGGTCTTCCAGTTCGGGCCGTAATTCACCTCGAGCAGGCGTTCGGGATGGATCGGAAAGGGAAGTTCCGCGCCGTGGACGGCCCGCCATTGCATGGGCACGACGTCGCGGGCCGCGACCGCCCCCCAGCAATAGGGATAGACATGCAGACGCGACCCGTCGATCCATGCAGGAAAGACGTCGATCTCGTAGCCGCAGCGCAGATGGACCGAAAAGAAGGCGCCCTTGCGCGTGACGGGATAGCTGCGCGCGATTCCAGTCGCGAAGTCTCTCCAGGCCGCAGCGGCCTCTTGCGGTGTATCGCCCCTGAGAACGACGGCCAGATCCAGATCATCGTCATGCGGGATCGGCCCGCCATCGCGGACATAGCCCAGCAATGTCCCGCTGTTGAGCAGGGGCTCGGCGCCGCGTGCCGTGGCATCATGGCAAAACGCGGCGATCTCGTCTTCGAGAACCTTGAGGTCGGCGTATTTCAGCGCGAGCCTGTAGCCGTGCCTGCCCACTTGCAGCGGTGCGAGCGAAGCCTCGATATCGGCGACAAGGGACAGTGCCTCCGGATCGCGGGCCTTGACCAGACGGTCGAGGCCCGACCGCTTCATCAGCTTGAAGACCTCGCGATGATTGACCCGACGTGCGCAATAGAGCCTGATGATCTCGAACAGGGTTCGCACAGACCGGTCGGATCGTACCGCAGACCAGAGCGCGCGGTCGGCAAGGGCGAACGCGCGATCGTTGGCTGCGTCGCGATCGGGCTCCCGCAGGATCGGGTCGGTGTCTTCGCGCGGCTCTTCGGCGCGCACGACCGCGCCATGAACGGTCAGAATGCGATACCGCGCATCGCGTCGCGAAATCTCGAAGCCGATCCTGCTGTCGTCGGGGCCACCCTCAAGGCCCAGACGGACGTCGTAGAACAGCGTCTTGTAGGTGTCCTTGCGCTTCTGCCTGTGCAGGAAGGGAAATCTGCCCGACACATAGACCCTGCGGGCCGAGGTCTCGTGGCCGTCGCGCGCTATCCTGACCGAGACCCGATCGTCCGCAGTATAGAGGAACAGCAAGAACGCATCGAGCCGCAGCGACCTACGCTTGAGGTAGGAGAGAAATCGGGGGCTGCCCTTGTCGAGCACCATCGCCTGACCGAGGCGCGCGAGATTGAGAAACAGACCGCGATACTGGATCGCCGGCAAGTCGGGATCATGCGCCATGACGGCCGCCTCCGCGCGCAGGACCGTTCGTGTCACGCAATGCGCGCCGCGCCGGGCTGGAATGCCCTCTCCCGGAAAAGATTGGCCTTGATCATCGTCGACGAGATGTCCTCGGTCCGGGGCAGATAGACGACCCTGCAGAGGTCGCTCAGATCGTCGAACTTCCCGGCCCAGTCGCTGCCCATCGCGAAGATGTCGACATCATGGCGCTTGATGTCGGCGCGCTTCTGGTCCCACGATACCTCCGGGATGATGGTATCGACATAGCGGCACGACATGAGCATCTCGCACCGGACCTCGTAGGGAAAATAGGACGACTTGCCCTTCGCCGCGTTGAATCCGTCGGTCGAGACGCCGACGATCAGAACATCGGCCATATCCCGCAGGCGCCTGAGCAGCCGCACATGACCGTAGTGGAACAGATCGAAGGTGCCATAGGTCAGTACGGTCGTCATGACGATCTCCGTGCGTCGCGCGATGAAGGGAGTTCGGGAAAGAAGCGGTCGCGGCGCCAGTTCGACTGACTTGGTATTATCGTTTTGATGCTAAACTTTTACAAATATGCCGCATTTCTGTCAACGTCTCCGTGGCGGCGGCCCTGTCCCTGCGGCCACGGCATGCCTGCGGCGTCGTGCTTGTGGGGGAGCGGCGTTGGGCTGATGCATCCGGGCTGGCCAGCTGTCGCGCAATGCACCACGCTCAGCGCCCACCCGTCGCCGGGCCGCCAGAACCGGCGGGGCGCAGTCACCCGATGTTGCGACAGGGTCGAGGGGCCCTAGCCCAGTACCACCTGCGCGTGGCGCTTGCGGCCAGCGCTGAGCTTCAGCGGGCGGGAAAGCTCGGCCGTGCCGATCATCAGCCCCGCGTCCTGCACCGGCGCGTCATCGAGCCGCGCGCCGCCCTCGGCGATCAGGCGCCGCGCCTCCTTGCCCGAGGCCGCAAGCCCCGCGCGCACGAAAAGCTGCGCGAGGCTCACCCCCGCCGCGGCCTCGGCGGCGGGGATCACGACCGTCGTCATCGCGGCGCCGAGCGCGCCCTCCTCGAAGACGGCGCGCGCGGTCGCCTCGGCCGCCGCCGCCGCCGCCGCCCCGTGCAGCAGCGTCGTGACTTCGTTCGCGAGCACGATCTTCGCCGCGTTGATCTCCGCCCCCCCGAGCGCGCCCAGCCGCTCGCATTCGGCAACCGGCAGTTCGGTATAGAGCTTGAGGAAGCGGCCCACGTCGGCATCCGTCGTGTTGCGCCAGAACTGCCAGAAATCGTAAGGTGCGAGCATCGCCGCATCGAGCCAGACCGCGCCCGCGGCCGACTTGCCCATCTTGCGGCCGTCCGAGGTGGTCAGGAGCGGGCTCGTCAGCCCGAACACCGCCCCGTCCGCGACGCGCCGGGTGAGGTCGATGCCGTTGACGATGTTGCCCCACTGGTCGGACCCCCCCATCTGCAGCCGGCAGCCGTGACGGCGGTAGAGTTCGAGGAAGTCGTAGGCCTGCAGGATCATGTAGTTGAATTCGAGGAACGACAGCGACTGCTCGCGGTCGAGCCGCGACTTGACGCTCTCGAACGAGAGCATCCGGTTGATCGAGAAATGCCGCCCGATGTCGCGAAGGAATTCGAGATAGTTGAGCCCGTCGAGCCATTCGGCGTTGTCGAGCATGATCGCGCCCGTCGCGCCCCCGCCATAGGAAAGATAGCGGGCGAAGACCGTCTGCATGCTGGCGATGTTGGTCGCGATCTGGCCCGCGGACATGAGCGGGCGCTCCTCGGCACGGAAGGACGGATCGCCGACCTTGGTCGTGCCCCCGCCCATCAGCGTGATCGGCTGGTGCCCCGTGCGCTGCAGCCAGCGCAGCATCATGATGTTCAGAAGATGCCCGACATGGAGCGAGGGCGCCGTCGCGTCATAGCCGATGTAGGTCGGCACGACGCCCGCCACCATCGCGGCATCGAGGCCGTCGAGGTCGGTGCAGTCGTCCATGAAGCCGCGCGCGATCATCACGCCGAGGAAGTCGGATTTCGGGGCCTTGGGCATCGCGGGAACCGGGGTGAAGAGGGATCAGGCGCGTGCTATAGCCGCCGGGCGGGCGGAGGAAAAGGGCATGGCGGGGCCTTGGGTTCTGGGGATGATGTCGGGCACCTCGCTCGACGGGGTGGATGCGGCCCTTCTGCGCACGGATGGAGAGGCGGCGGGGGAGGCGGGGCGGACGGCCTATCGCCCCTATTCGCCCCCCGAGCGGGAGGTGCTGCGCGCCGCGCTTGGCCGCTGGCCGGGCGAGGCGGGGGTGGCCCACGCCGCGCGCATCGTCGAGGACGCCCATGCCGAGGTCGCGGCCGGCTTTCCCGAGGCCGAGCTTGTCGCCTTTCACGGCCAGACGCTCGCCCATGATCCGGGCGGGCGGGGGACGCATCAGGCGGGCTCGGGCGAGCGGCTCGCGGCCCGGATCGGGCGGCCGGTCGCCTGGGATTTCCGCAGCGCCGACGTGGCGGCGGGCGGGCAGGGCGCGCCGCTCGTGCCCTTCTTCCACTTTGCGCTCGCCCGCCGGTTGGGCGGGGGGCCGGTCGCGTTCCTGAACCTCGGGGGGGTGGGCAACCTCACCTGGGCCGACCCTGCGGCGCCCGGGCCCGAGGCGGCGGGGGCGATCCTCGCCTTCGACACCGGCCCCGCCAACGCCCCGATCGACGATCTGCTGCGCGCCCGCCGCGGTCTTGCCCGGGATGAGGGGGGCGCGCTCGCCGCCGTGGGGCGGGCCGATGGGGCGGTTCTCGCGGCCTTTGCGCGCCATCCCCATTTCGCCCGCCCCGCGCCGAAGTCGCTCGACCGCGACGCCTTCGCGGGCTTGCAGGGGGCGGTCGCGCATCTCGCGGACGCCGACGCGGCGGCGACGCTTGCGGCCTGCGCCGCACGGGCGGTCGCGCTTGGCCTGGCGCTGATGCCCGCCCCGCCCCGTCGCCTGATCGTGGCGGGAGGCGGGCGGCTCAACCTCGCGCTAATGGGCTATCTCGCGGCCGAGACGGCGCCGGTCGTGCCCGAAACGGCGGAGGCCGCGGGGCTTAATGGCGACATGCTGGAGGCGCAGGCCTTCGCCTATCTCGGGATGCGGGTGCTGCGGGGGCTGCCCCTCTCGGCGCCGGGCACGACGGGGGTTGCCCGCCCGATGCCGGGGGGGCGGATCGCGCGGCCGTGAGGGGGGCGCGATTTTTCTTGCCAGACGGAAAAATCGCGCCTATCTGCCGCACGCTCGCCCGAAATCGGCCCGCTTCGGGCGCAAAAGGCGCGCCAAGAGGGAAAACCCCCGCACCCGAGGCAGCAAAGGACGACCCATGACCACCGAACGCCAGACCCCCGCGGGCCCCGCCCCCCAGCAGGGCACCCGCAGCCCCGCCGCCCCCCAGCGCCAGCAGGGCGGCGACCACATCGCGCGCCAGCAGGGCAGCGACGATGCCCCCCGCCAGCAGGGCGGCGAGACGGGCGCCCCCCGCATCAGCGACTGGGCCTCGATCTGACCTTTCGCCGTCGCGCGGCTGGTGCCAGAATGGCCCGGCCATGCCGACCGCAATCTCCACGATCCGCAACCTCGGGCCCGCGACCGAAGCGGCCTTTGTCCGCGCCGGCATCCCCGACGCCGAGACGCTTCGCGCGCTTGGCGCCGATGCCGCCTATGCGCGTCTTCTGCGCGCGGGCGAGCGGCCGCACTTCATCGCCTATTATGTCCTGGTGATGGCGCTGCAGGGCCGGCCCTGGAACGACTGCGCGGGTGCCGAAAAGGCCGCGCTGCGCGCCCGCTTCGATGCGCTGAAGGCCCGCGAGATGCCGAAGGGCCGCCCCGATGCGCTCGAGGCGGCCCTGGATGCGCTGGGCGTCGTGCCCGCGCGGCGCTGATCAGCCGACGAGTTCGAGGCCCGAGAAGAAGAAGGCGATTTCCTGCGCTGCGGTCTCGGGGGCGTCCGAGCCATGCACCGAGTTCTCGCCGACCGAGAGGGCGAATTCCTTGCGGATCGTCCCCGGCGCGGCGTTCGCGGGGTTGGTCGCGCCCATCACCTCGCGGTTCTTCGCGATCGCGCCCTCACCCTCGAGCACCTGCACGACGACGGGCGCCGAGGCCATGAACTCGACGAGTTCACCATAGAAGGGCCGCTCGCGGTGGACGGCGTAGAACTGGCCGGCCTGCGCGGGCGAGAGGTGGAGGCGCTTCTGCGCGACGATGCGCAGCCCCGCCTCTTCGAACTTGGCGTTGATCCGCCCGGTGAGGTTGCGCCGCGTCGCATCCGGCTTGATGATCGAAAGGGTCCGCTCGATGGCCATGTTCCGCCCCGTATCCTGCGGGCCGGCCCCGTGCCGACCTCTTGCGCGGCGCGCCCTAGCACGCGCGCCGGACGCTGCCAAGACGGCCGGCCGCGGCAGAGACGCCATCAGATCGAGAACGAGGTGCCGCAGCCGCAGGAGGAGGAGGCGTTGGGGTTCTCGATGACGAAGCGCGCGCCGATCAGCTCATCGGCCCAGTCGATGGTTGCCCCCGACAGGAACGGCAGCGACACGCGGTCCACCACCACGCGCACCGGCCCGCGTTCGAGCACGAGATCATCGGGTTGCGCGGCATCGAGCTTGATGTCGTAGTGAAAGCCCGAGCAGCCGCCGCCTTCGACCGCGACGCGCAGCGGGCGCGATTCGCCCATCGCCTCGGCGATCTCTGCCAGGCGGGCAAAGGCACGGTCGGTGACGCGGGGGGGCAGGGTCGGGGTCATCTCGGGCCGGGTTCAATTCCTGATCGTTTCGCTTATATAAGGCGCCGGGCGCGAAAACGCCAGAGCGCAAGCGTCCCGAAGCAGGAAGGTGATCCGATGCGCGCCCCCTATGCCAGCCGCCCCGAGGACAGCCGCGGCCGCCGCTTTGCCGAGGGCGTCTCGACCTTTCGCAACGATTTTCAGCGCGACCGCGACCGCATCATCCATTCCTCGGCCTTCCGGCGGCTGAAGCACAAGACGCAGGTCTTCGTCGAGCACGAGGGGGATTATTACCGCACCCGCCTGACCCATTCGATCGAGGTCGCGCAGGTCGCGCGCACCATCGCGGGCGCGCTCGGCCTCGACACCGATCTGGCCGAGGCGGTGGCGCTGGCCCACGATCTCGGCCACACCCCCTTCGGCCACACGGGCGAGGATGCGCTGGCCGCACTGATGGCGCCCTGGGGCGGGTTCGACCACAACGCGCAGGCGATCCGGATCGTGACCCGGCTCGAACGCCACTATGCCGATTTCGACGGCCTCAACCTGACATGGGAGACGCTCGAGGGGCTGGCCAAGCACAACGGGCCGGTGACGGGCGATCTGCCCGCCGCGCTGGCCGAGGCGAACGCGGCGTGGGATCTCGAGCTTGGCACCCATGCGAGCGCCGAGGCGCAGGTCGCGGCCATCGCCGACGACATCGCCTATTCCCACCACGACCTGCACGACGGCCTGCGCTCGGGCCTGTTCGACGAGGCCGCGCTTTGCGATCTGCCGGTGACGGGGCCGGCCTTCGCCGAGGTCGACCGCCGCTATCCGGGGCTCGAACGGATGCGGCGGCGGCACGAGGCGCTGCGGCGGGTGTTCGGCGTCATGGTCGAGGATGTGATCGCGGTGGCGCGCGGGCGCCTCGCGGCCGCCAACCCGCGCTCGGCCGCCGAGATCCGCGCGCTCGGCACCACCGTGATCCGCTTCTCGAAGCCGCTCTATCAGGATCTGAAGGCGGTGCGCGCCTTCCTGTTCGAGCGTATGTATCGCGCGCCCCGCGTCATGGTCGAACGCGCGCGCGTGACCGCCGTGGTGAACGACCTCTTCCCTCTCTATATGCGCGAGCCCTCCCTTCTGCCGCCCGAATGGCAGGCCGATGTCGCGGCGGCGGCGGATCGGGCGGGGCTGGCGCGCATCGTCGCGGATTACGTCTCGGGCATGACCGACCGCTTCGCGCTGCAGGAGCACGCGCGCCTCGCCGGTGGCACCTAGCGATTAGTCGAAGAACTGGTTGGCCGTGACATTGCCGACATTGCGCAGGAGTTGCGCGATCAGGCCGACGTTGCGGATCGAGGTCTCGGTCACGCGGCGCGAGATCGGCACGACACGACCATCCTCGAGCCCGTAGCGGGCTGTGCCGGTCAGCAATCCGGCCTCGTCGAACGAGACGACGACGACCTCCCGCGAGATCTCGGTCGAGGCCCCGGTCCCGAACTGACGCCAGCGGCTCTGGACAAAATACCAGTCGCTGCCTTCCATGAGGCCCGAAGCGGTCGGTCGGCCGACCTTGGCCACGACTGTCTCGCGCGTGTCGGTGCCGGGGACAAGTTCAGCGATCGACGCTTCGTCCGGGGCATAGCCGTGGTCGCGGTAGCTCGCCGCGCAGCCTGCAAGCGCAAAGGCCAGTCCTGCTGCGATTGCGGCGCTTCGTGCGATGCGTCCGATTCCCATGCCGCGCCTTGCCCTGCCTCTTGCCCCGAAGGGCCGCGCCCCGTAATCGGGAGGCCTCCGCGATACCTCTACAGCATCGCGGGCAAGAGGTTCAAGGACGCAAGGGTGCCGCGATGCCCGAGGCAGGAACGAAGATCCGCAGCATCGAGGTTCAGGGTCGCCGCGCCCGGACGGTCACGTTCGTGGCCGATGCGGAGGCGCGCGCACGCATCGGCAAGGTGCTCGGCCTCATCGCGCTCGACCGGCTGGAACTGCGCGGGGTCCTCTCGCCCGAAGGGCGCGAGGACCTGCGGCTCGAGGCGCGGCTGTCGGCCCGCGCGGCGCAGCCGTGCGTCGTGACGCTTGCGCCCGTTTGGACCGAACCCGAGGCCGAGGTGCTGCGCCGCTTCGTCGCCCGCCCGCCCGAACCTCCACCGGGCGAGATCGAGATGCCCGAAGACGACACGATCGAACCCATGCCCGAGGTGATCGATCTCGCCGAGATCGCGACCGAGGCGCTGGCGCTTGCCCTGCCCGACTATCCGCGCGCCGAGGGTGCAAGCCTTGGCGAGGCCGTTTTCGGCCCGCCGGGCAGCGAACCGCTGCGACAGGCAGACTTGCGCCATTTCGCGGCCCTCAAGGTGCTCAAGCGCGATGCACCCCCGGATGGGCAAACGGGCGGCGACGCCTGAGTGCGGCCAAGAGAAAGCACTTGCGCGCGGCCCGAATCCGGCTATGGTCCGCCGCTCAAATCCCGGGGGCGCCCGGCGGTCGGCCGTGCCGGCCGACAGGCGTCAGTCCCGTCCACCGCAGGGGCCAGTCCCCGCCATCCGAGGTAGAGACATGGCCGTCCAGCAGAACCGAGTGACACGGTCCCGCCGCAACATGCGCCGCGCCCATGATGCGCTCGTGGCCGCAAATCCCAATGAATGCGGCAACTGCGGCGAGCTGAAGCGCCCGCACCACGTCTGCCCGTCTTGCGGGCACTACGACAGCCGCGAAGTCGTGGCGCGCGCGCCCGAGACCGAATCCGAGGACGACGCGGCCTGAGGGCGTCCTCCGGCGCCCAGGCCCGGCACAGCCCCATGGCACACGGCTCCGACAGCAGCGACCGAGGAACTGACGCCCAGCCAGAGGCCCGGGTGGTCGTTTCGATCGATGCGATGGGCGGAGACATGGGCCCGGCGGCGGTCGTCGCGGGCGTTATCGCCGCGGCGCGCCAGAACCCCGGTCTGCACTTCATCCTTCACGGCCCCGAGGCCGATCTGCGTCGCCTCGTCGAGCGCGAGAGCGGCGTCGCCGCACGCTGCGTGATCCGCCACGCCGATCGCGTCGTGTCGATGGGCGACAAGCCGAGCCAGATCCTGCGCCAGAGCGAGGGCACCTCGATGTGGAGCACGATCGAGGCAGTGCGCGACGGGTCTGCTGCGGTCGCGGTGTCGTGCGGAAATACCGGCGCGCTCATGGCGATGGCGATGATCCGCCTGCGCAAGCTGCCGGGCGTCAGCCGCCCGGCCATCGCCTGCCTGTGGCCCTCGCGGAATGCGTCCGGCTTCAACGTGATGCTCGATGTCGGTGCGGATGTGCGCGCCGATGCCCCCGATCTTGCGCAGTATGCGCTCATGGGCGCGGCCTATGCCCGCCACGGCCTCGGGATCGCGACACCGCGGGTCGGGGTGCTGAATGTCGGCACCGAAGAGCACAAGGGCCGGCCCGAACTGCGCGCGGCCCTCGACCTCATCACCGCGACCGCCGCAACTGGCCGGTTCGCCTGCGCGGGCTTCGTCGAGGGCACCGACATCCCCTCGGACCGGGTGGACGTGATCGTGACGGACGGATTCACCGGCAATGTCGCCCTCAAGACCGGAGAGGGGACGGCCCGGCTCATCCGCGATTTCCTGCGCGAGGCATTCGGCGCCTCGATCTGGTCGCGCGTTGCCGCCCTGCTGGCCATGTCATCGCTGCGCCGGCTGCAAGGCCGGATCGACCCGCGCCGGGTGAACGGCGGGGTGTTTCTGGGGCTGAACGGCACGGTCGTGAAGTCGCACGGCTCGGCCGATGCGACCGGAGTCGCGGCCGCGATCGACCTGGCCCACCGCCTCGCGCGGTCGGGCTTTCAGCAGGGCCTGGCGGCGCAACTGGCATTGACGACCGGGGCGAGCGAGGGTGCCACCGCGGTCCCGGCCCTCGGAGGGGCAGAGTGATGCGGCGCGCCTGCATCCGCGGGGTCGGCCATTATCTGCCCGAGCGGATCCTCGGGAACGATCATTTCGAGGCGACCCTCGCGACCTCGGACGACTGGATCCGCGAACGCTCGGGCATCGAGCGGCGCCACTTCGCGGCCGAAGGCCAGACGACCTCGGACCTCGCGATCCGGGCCGGGCAAGCAGCGCTTGCCGATGCGGGCCTCGGACCGGATGCACTCGATGCTGTCATCGTCGCGACCTCGACGCCCGATCTGACTTTCCCTTCGGCTGCGACCATGGTGCAGGCAGGTCTGGGGATGACGCGCGGCTTTGCCTACGACGTGCAGGCCGTCTGCGCGGGCTTCGTCTTTGCCATGGCCAACGCCGACGCGCTGATCCGCGCGGGCCTTGCCGGGCGGGTGATGGTGATCGGGGCCGAGACCTTTTCGCGGCTGATGGACTGGACCGACCGCAGCACCTGCGTGCTTTTCGGTGACGGCGCGGGCGCGGTGATCCTCGAGGCGGCCGAGGGCGCGGGCACGCCCGACGACCGTGGCATCCTCGGGGTCGATCTCAACTCCGACGGGCGGTATCGCGAACTGCTCTATGTCGATGGCGGCGTCTCGACGGGCAGCGTCGGGCATCTCAGGATGCAGGGGCGCGAGGTCTTCCGCCACGCGGTCGAGAAGCTGGCCGCGACCGCGCAGGCGGCACTGGGCAAGGCCGGCCTGCACGAGGGCGCGGTCGATTGGGTCGTGCCGCATCAGGCCAATCTGCGCATCATCCAGGCCACCGCCGCGCGGCTTCAGGTGCCGATGGAGCGGGTGGTGGTGACGGTGCAGGACCATGGCAACACCTCGGCCGCGTCGATCCCGCTCGCGCTGTCGGTCGCGTGTGGGCGCGGGCAGATCCGGCCGGGGCAGGTTGTCGTGCTCGAGGCGATCGGCGGCGGGCTTGCCTGGGGTTCGGTCGTCCTGCGGTGGTAGTTGACTCGCGCCCTTCGAGCGAGCAATTTGAAACCATTCGGATTTGGTCGCGGAGAAGGGCAATGTCGGAAAACACGCTCACGCGGATGGATCTGAGCGAGGCTGTCGTGCGCGAGGTCGGATTGTCGCGCAACGAATCGGCGCATCTTGTCGAGTCGATCCTGCTCAGCATCTCGGACGCCCTCGTCGGGGGCGAGAGCGTTAAGATCTCTTCCTTCGGGACATTCTCGGTGCGCAGCAAGAATGCCCGCATGGGACGCAACCCGAAGACCGGAGAGGAAGTGCCGATCACGCCCCGCCGCGTGCTGACCTTCCGACCCTCCCATGTCCTAAAGGCCCGCGTTGCAGGCAGCAAGCCGTGACCGCACGCCCTGCTTCAGGCAAGAGCCCCGATGCCTTTCGCACCATCGGGGAAGTGGCCGAGTCGCTCGACCTGCCGACCCATGTCCTGCGCTTCTGGGAAAGCCGTTTCCCGCAGATCAGGCCGGTCAAGGGGGCGGGCAGCCGGCGCTATTACCGCCCGGCGGATGTAGCGCTCATCACCGTGCTGCGGCATCTTCTGCATGAGGAAGGACTCTCGATCCGCGCGGTTCAGCAGATGCTGCGCGATCAGGGCGTGAAGCAGGTGGCAGCGATGGCGGCAACGATTCCCTCCGAAGTCCGGCAGGCTGCCGAGGTGGTGGATCCGGTTCCGGCCGCCCCGTCACCGGCTGTCGCCTCAGTGCCGATCGCGCCGCCCGCGCCGTTGCGGCCATCGGGCGAAGGAAAGGTCGTGACCCTGCCGCGGCGCCGACCGGCGCCGCCACCGGTCGATGCCGCGCAACTCCTGCTGCCGGGGTTCGAGGATGCCCAACCATCAGTGCCCGCGCGGACGGCTGCGAACACCGACCCGGTGAAACCCGACATCGGCGTTCTCTATGCCCGGCTTCTTGCCCTGCGCGAGAGGCTGGCGCGCGCCGGCTGAGGGCCTCGGCCGCACGCACATCGCGATCTGGAAAAGGAAGCGGCGGCTCCGGGGAGGACGGAGCCGCCGCGAGCGCGAACGGTCCGGGGAGGAGACGGACCTTTCGAACGCTGTCGGGCAGGCCATTCCGCGCATCGCACCCGGGGTCTGAGTTGCGGCGAGGGACACCGCGACCTTGGACGCAACTGGATGTTGCCTGCCGTCGTGACCAACATGGGTCGCTCATCACATCCGAACAAGGGTCGGCGGATGCAATGCTGCCTTGCAGCAAGCAAATGGCTTGATCGCACAAAAATCAACCGGTTCCGCGTTACCGCGCCGCAGCGAAAGGCGCCATGCCGACTGTGCAGGGAGCGTCAGGGGTGGCGTCAGGGGTGGCGTCAGGGCCGCATACCCAGATTTCCCGCATTTTTCCACATTTTCCCGTTGACTCCCATGCAATCCCATGAGAGAAACATCCCATACCAAAGGCGGGCAGACCACACGGGGCAGAGATCCCGGACTTGAGGCAGGTTTCACAGGCTCCCGCTGCACGAACAGACTTCCGGCGCGCCCTCTGGCACCCCCCAAGGACGGCGCGACCGGGACCCGATGACGGGGCGAGGGCGGCGGATCGGGCGAAGGCGCGCGGTCCGCCGTTTCCGTTCAGGGGGTGATCGGCCCGCGAGGGCGAAGCGAAGGCGCAGGGAAGGCGGGCGTGTACTTTCACGGCGAATTCACCCAGAGGGTTGACGCCAAGGGCCGCGTCTCGATCCCGGCCGACTTCCGCAGGGTGCTCGAACAGGGCGATCCCGACTGGCACGAGGGCCTCAGGCCGCGCGTGCGCATCGTCTGGGGCGACCCGCGCCGGCGTTTTCTCGAATGCTTCACCGAGGCCGCGATCCGGGGCGTCGAGGCGCAGATCGCCGCGCTGCCGCGCGGCTCGGCCCGCCGGCGGCTGCTCGAACAGGTGATGATCGCAGGCTCGGACAGCGCCGAGGTCGATCCCGACGGGCGCATCGTCCTCAACCAGCGCCTGCGCGAGCGTATCGGCCTGCCCGAGACGGGGGACGCGCTCTTTGCCGGGGCGCTCGATACCTTTCAGATCTGGCTGCCCGAGGCCTATGAGGCCGACAAGGCGCAGCGCTTCGCCGCGGCCTTTGCCGAGTTGCCGGCCGATGCCGATGTGCTGACGCTCCTCGATCCGCCGTCCGAGGGGGGGTGAGATGGGCATGATGGCGCCCCCGCCCCATATCCCCGTGCTGATCGGACCGCTGATCGCGGCGGTGGCGCCCGTGCGCGGCACCTGGGTCGATGGCACCTTCGGGGCGGGCGGATATGCGCGCGCACTCATCGAGGCCGGCGCGGCGCGCGTCATCGGCATCGACCGCGACCCGCGCGCGCTGGCGCTCGCGGCGGGCTGGGCGGGCGCGCTCGGCGATCGGCTGACGCTCGTGCAAGGGAATTTCGCCGATCTCGACACGCTCGCGGGCGGTCCGGTCGATGGGGTGGTGCTCGATCTGGGGGTGTCGTCGATGCAGATCGACGAGGCCGCGCGCGGGTTCTCCTTCCTGCGCGACGGGCCGCTCGACATGCGGATGGGCGCCGAGGGCCCGACGGCGGCCGACATCGTGAACCGCGCGCCCGAGGCCGCGATCGCCGACATCCTCTATCACTACGGCGAAGAGCACGCCGCGCGGCGCATCGCGCGCGCGATCGTCGCCGCGCGCGCCGTGGCGCCGATCGAGACGACGCGGGCGCTGGCCGAGATCGTGGCGGGCTGCCTGCCCCGGCCCAAGCCCGGCCAGAGCCACCCCGCGACGCGCAGCTTCCAGGCGCTGCGCATCGCCGTCAACGCCGAGTTCGAATCCCTGGTCGCGGGGCTGGCGGCGGCCGAGCGCGCGCTGCGCCCGGGCGGGCTGCTGGCCGTCGTGACGTTCCATTCGCTCGAGGATCGCATCGTCAAGCGCTTCATCGCCGAGGCCGCCGACCCCTCGGGCGGGCAGAGCCGCCACATGCCGGGCGCCGCCCCCGCCCCCGCGCGGTTCGAGGCGGTGACGCGGCGCGCCATCGCCCCCGACGCGGCCGAGGTCGCGGCCAATCCGCGCGCGCGCTCGGCCCATCTGCGGGTGGCGCGCCGCACCTCGGCACCGCCCTCGGCGCCCGATCCGCGCGCGCTCGGCGTCCCGGCGCTGCCCGACCATCCCGCCGGCCGCGCCGCCGCGCGCGGCAGGGGGCGCTGATGCGCACGCTCCTCATCCTGCTGGCCGGGTTCGGGGTGCTGACGCTGGCCTTCTGGGCCTATCGCGAGAATTATGCGACCCAGCAGGCGCTGCGCGAGGTCAAGGCGCTTCAGCGCGAGGTCGCCGCCCTGCGCGAGGCGATCGCGGTCAACCGCGCCGAATGGGCCTATCTCAACCGTCCCGACCGCCTCGCCGAATTGGTCGTCGCCAATGTCGGGGCGCTGCCGCTCTTTGCGATCTCCCCCGAGCAGTTCGCCGCCCTCTCGAACCTGCCGCTACCCTCGCTGGCGCCGGAGGCCGAGGTCGGGGCAGAAACCCCCGCGGAGGAGCCCTGATGCGCACACCGCTGCGGCCCCTTGCCCGCATCCTCAAGGCGCGCGCCGAGGGCGAGAACCCCGACCGGATCGAGGCCGAGAACATCCGCCGCCGGCACGAGGACGCGCGCGAACACCACCGCGCCGTCGCGGCACGGCGGCTGTTGTATCTGACCGTCGGCTTTTGCGTGTTCTTCTCGGTCATCGGGGTGCGCATGGGACTGCTGGCGGCGACCGTTCCGGTCGAGACAGGCACCACCGCGACACGGGCCGAGATCCAGGCCCAGAGGGCCGACATCGTCGACCGGCAGGGCCGGGTTCTGGCGACGAATCTCGTGACCCACGCCCTCTATGCCCATCCGCGCGACATGATCGACCCGATCGGCAGTGCCCGGGCGCTGGCCGCGATCTTTCCCGACCTCGATGCCGACACGCTGGCCCGCCAGTTCACCTCGGGGCGCAGCTTCGTCTGGGTGCGCCGCACCCTCTCGCCCGAGCAGCGCCAGCAGGTGCACGAGATCGGCGAGCCGGGCCTCCTCTTCGGCGCGCGCGAGATGCGGCTTTATCCCAACGGGCGGATTGCGGCGCATGTGCTGGGCGGGGCGTCCTTCGGGCAGGAGGGGGTCGATTCGGCCGAGGTCATCGGCACGGCCGGGATCGAGCGCGCGCTCGACCAGCGGCTGCGCGATCCGGCGCTGCTCGGCCTGCCGCTGCAACTCTCGATCGACCTGTCGGTGCAGGCGGCGCTGACCGAGACGCTCGAGGCGGGCATGCAACTCATGAACGCCAAGGGTGCCGCCGCCCTCGTGATGGATGCGCGGACGGGCGAGATCCTCGCCATGGTCTCGCTGCCCGACTTTGACCCCAATGACCGGCCAAACCCGCGCGTGACGGGCGATCCGGGCGACAGCCCGCTCTTCAACCGCGCGCTGCAGGGGGTCTATGAACTCGGCTCGGTGATGAAGGTCTTTCCGGTGGCGCAGGCGCTCGAACTCGGCCTGGTCGAGCCCGAGACGGTCATGGACGTCAAGGGCCCGATCCGTGCCGGGGCCGCGACGGTGCGCGACCATCCGCTGACACCGCGCGTCCTGACGGTCGCGGGCATCATCGCCAAGAGCTCGAACGTCGGGACGGTGAAACTCGCGACCCAGATCGGCCACGGCCCGCAAGAGGAATTCCTGCGCCGCCTCGGCTTCTTCGCGCCCGTGCCCCTCGAACTCAGCGAGGCGCCGGGCGCGCGCCCCCTCGTGCCCGCGAAATGGTCCGACACCACCGCCGCGACCGTCGCCTACGGCCACGGGATCTCGGCCAATCTCGTGCACCTCGCAGCAGCCTATGGCGGAATCGTGAACGGGGGTCAGCGCGTCACCCCCACGCTCTTGCGCCGCGATGATCCCGCGCTGGGCGAGAGGCTGATTTCTCCCGAGACGTCGGCCCGGATGCGCGGGATCTTGCGCTCGACCGTCACGCAAGGCACCGCCCGGCAGGCCGAGGTCGCGGGCTATTACCTCGGCGGCAAGACCGGGACGGCCGAAAAGCCCAGCCGGGGCGGCGGCTATGTCGATGACAAGGTGGTCGCGACCTTTGCCGGCGCCTTTCCGATGACCGACCCGCGCTATGTCCTCGTCGTATCGCTCGACGAGGCCGAGGATACGACCGGCACCGAGGCCCGCCGCACCGCGGGCTGGACGACGGTGCCCGTCGTGCAGGTGGTCCTGCGCCGCATCGGCCCGTTGCTCGGGGTCAGGCCCGAGCCCGAGCCGGCGGAAACCGTCCTTGCCGATTACCCCGTCCTCAGCGAATAGGGGCCGGGCACGGATGGGGCACGATCACGGAGGCTGGAGTGGCTGAGCGGGCGCGCGCGCATCTGGCCGATCTCGGACTCGGGACGGGCCACGGCGGCATCACGGTCTCGGGCATTGCCACCGAAAGCCGCGCGGTCCGGCCGGGGATGCTGTTCGCCGCGCTGCCCGGCACGCGCGTGCATGGCGCGCGCTTCGCGGCCGAGGCCGCGGCGGCTGGCGCGACGGCGATCCTGACCGATGCGGCAGGGGCGTCGCTGGCGCGCGCGGCGCTCGGCGGGCACCCCGATGTGGCGCTGATCGTGGTCGAGGATGCGCGCGCCGCGCTTGCCCATGCGGCCGCGATCTGGTTCGGCGCCCAGCCCGGGGTGATGGCGGCGGTGACGGGGACGAACGGCAAGACGTCGGTCGCAAGTTTCACCCGCCAGATCTGGACGGTGCTCGGCCATGCGGCGATCAACCTCGGCACGACCGGGGTCGAGGGCGCGTGGTCGGCCCCCTCGCGCCACACCACACCCGACGCGCTGACGCTCGCCCGCCTGCTGGCCGAGGCCGCGGCGGCGGGTGTGACCCATGGCTGCATGGAGGCGTCCTCCCACGGGCTCGACCAGCGCAGGCTCGAGGGCGTGCGCCTGATGGCCGCGGGATTTACCAACCTCACGCGCGATCACCTCGACTATCACGCGGACGAGGACGCCTATTTCGAGGCCAAGGCGGGCCTTTTCGGCCGCGTCCTGCCCGAGGGGGCGACGGCGGTGCTGAACCTCGACGATCCGCGGGGGCGGATCCTTGCCGCGCGCGCCCGCGACCGGGGCCAGCGCGTGATCGGGACGGGTGAGGCCGCGGCGGCCGATCTGCGCCTCGCCGGTCAGCGCCACGACGCGACGGGGCAGGAGGTGCGCCTCCTCTGGCAGGGGCAGGCGCGGCAGGTCCGGCTGAACCTCGTGGGCGGATTTCAGGCCGCGAATGTCGCGGTGGCGGCGGGCCTTGCCATCGCCTGCGGCGACGCGCCCGAGGCGGTGTTCGATGCCCTGCCGCGGCTCCAGACCGTGCGCGGGCGGATGCAGAAGGCCGCGACGCGGGCGAACGGCGCGGCGGTCTTCGTCGATTACGCCCACACGCCCGACGCCATCGCGACCGCCCTCGCCGCGCTGCGCCCGCATGTGATGGGGCGGATCGTGATCGTCCTCGGCGCGGGCGGCGACCGCGACCGGGGCAAGCGGCCGCTCATGGGCGCGGCGGCGGCGGCGGGGGCGGATGCGGTGATCGTGACGGACGACAATCCGCGGACCGAGGACGCGGCCGCGATCCGGGCCGAGCTGCGCGCGGGCTGCCCCGCGGCGGCCGAGGTCGGCGACCGGGCCGAGGCGATCCTGCGCGGGGTGGCGATGCTCGGGGCGGGGGATGCGCTGCTGATCGCCGGCAAGGGCCACGAGACGGGGCAGGAGATCATGGGGCAGGTCTATCCCTTCGACGATGCCGAGCAGGCGTCGATGGCGGTCGCGGCGCTCGAGGGGCGGGGGGTATGAGCGTGCTCTGGACCTCGGCCGAGGCCGAAGCCGCGACGGGCGGGCGCGCGACGCGCCCCTTCGCCGCCAGCGGCGTCTCGATCGACAGCCGCAGCATCGCGCCGGGCGATCTGTTCGTCGCGCTCAGCGCGCAGCGCGACGGGCATGATTTCGTGGCGGATGCGCTGGCCCGCGGTGCCGCGGCGGCGATGGTCGCGCGGGTGCCGCCCGGGGTGGCGGCCGATGCGCCGCTCCTCATCGTGCCCGAGGTGCTCGCGGCCCTCACGGCACTTGGCACGGCGGGGCGGGCACGCTCGGGCGCGCGCGTCATCGCCGTGACGGGGTCGGTCGGCAAGACCTCGACCAAGGAGATGCTGCGCACCGTTCTGGCGGGTCAGGGCCGGGTGCACGCCGCCGAGGCGAGCTTCAACAACCATTGGGGCGTGCCGCTGACGCTCGCGCGTCTGCCGCGTGAGGCCGATTTCGCGGTCGTCGAGATCGGCATGAACCACCCGGGCGAGATCGCGCCCCTCGCCATCCTGACCCGGCCGCACGCGATCATGATCACGACGATCGCGGCCGCCCATCTCGAGGCCTTCGGCAGCCTCGAGAAGATCGCCGTCGAGAAGGCCTCGATCTGCGCAGGGCTCGCCCCGGGGGGGCTGGCCGTGCTGCCCGAGGGGCTGGCGCAGACGCCGATCCTGATCGCGCGCGCCCATATCGCAAGGGCGCGGATCGTGACCTTCGGCGATGCCCCCCGCGCCGACTGGCGGATCGAGGCGCTCCGTCCCGCCCCGGGCGCGACGGTGGCCGAGGCGCGCACGCCGGGCGGCGGCATCCTCTTCAAGGTGATGACGCCCGCGCGGCACTTCGCGCAGAACGCGCTCGGGGTGCTGGCGCTGGTGGCGGGGCTCGGGCTCGATCCGGCGCTGGCGGTTGCGGATCTGGCGCGCTGGCAACCGCCGCGGGGGCGCGGCAACCGGCTGCGCGTGCTGCTCGATCCCGTGGACGAGCGGCAATCCTTCGACCTCATCGACGACGCCTACAACGCCAATCCCGCCTCGATGGCCGCCGCACTCGAGGTGCTGGCGCAATCGGCGCCGCGCGACGGGCTGGGGCGGATCGCGCGCGGCCGGCGGATCGCGGTGCTGGGCGACATGCTCGAACTCGGGCCCGAGGCGGCGGCGCTCCACCGCGCGATCGCCGATCTGCCGGCGCTTGGGGTGATCGACACCGTGCATTGCGCGGGGCCGCTGATGGCGGCGCTCTGGCAGGCGCTGCCCGAGGGGCGGCGCGGCGAATGGGCCGAGGACGCGGCCGGGCTTGCCGCGCGGGCGCACCACCTGATCGATGCGGGCGACGTGGTGCTCGTGAAGGGGTCGAAGGGCTCGCGCGTCTCGGCGGTGGCCGAGGCGCTGGCGCGGCTGGGCGAAGCGCGGGCCGCGGACGGCCCGACCGGGGGGGAATGATGCTCTATTGGCTGACCGAATTCTCGCAGGGGGGCGATCTGTTCAACCTCTTTCGCTACATCACCTTCCGGGCTGGGGGTGCGTTCTTCACCGCGCTGATCTTCGGCTTCGTCTTCGGCCGGCCGCTGATCGAGGCGCTGCGCAAGCGCCAGAAGAAGGGCCAGCCCATCCGCGAGGACGGGCCGCAGGGCCATTTCGCCAAGGCGGGCACGCCGACCATGGGCGGGCTTCTGATCCTCTCGGCGCTCGTCGTCTCGACCCTGCTCTGGGCGCGGCTCTCGAGCCCCTATGTCTGGATCGTGCTGGGCGTCACGCTCGCCTTCGGGCTGATCGGGTTCGCCGACGATTTCGCCAAGGTCACCAAGATGAACACCCGCGGCGTCTCGGGCCGGGTGCGGATGGGCCTCGGGATCCTCGTCGCGCTCCTTGCCTCATGGGCTGCGGCGCAGGGCCAGCCGGACGCGCTCGGCTTTCACCTCGCGGTGCCGCTCTTCAAGGATGTGCTGCTGAACCTCGGCCTGTTCTTCCTGCCCTTCGGGGTGCTGGTGATCGTGGGTTCAGCAAATGCGGTGAACCTGACCGACGGCCTCGACGGGCTCGCGATCATGCCGGTGATGATCGCGGCGGCGGCGCTCGGGATCATCGCCTATGCCGTAGGGAACTTCAATTTCGCCAACTATCTCGGCGTCCATTTCGTGCCGGGGACGGGCGAACTGTTGATCTTCGTTGCCGCCCTCATCGGCGGGGGGCTCGGGTTTCTGTGGTACAATGCCCCGCCCGCGGCAGTGTTCATGGGCGACACGGGCAGCCTCGCGCTCGGGGGCGCGCTCGGCGCGATCGCGGTCTGCACCAAGCACGAGATCGTGCTCGCGATCGTGGGCGGGCTCTTCGTGGTCGAGGCGCTCTCGGTCATCATCCAGGTCTTCTACTTCAAGCGCACCGGGCGGCGGGTGTTCCTGATGGCGCCGATCCACCATCACTTCGAGAAGAAGGGCTGGGCCGAGCCGCAGATCGTGATCCGCTTCTGGATCATCTCGCTCATCCTCGCGCTGATCGGGCTTGCGACGCTCAAGGTCCGATAGGGCGGGTTTGACAAGGGCGCGCGGGTTCTTCATGGGTGCGCGCGCAATCCGCAGGCGGGATCCGGGCTGATGCAGCTTTACCTTCCGATCGCCGAAGTCTCGATCAACGCCTTCATCCTGCTGGGGCTCGGCGGGATGGTGGGCTTGCTGTCGGGCATCTTCGGGGTGGGGGGCGGGTTCCTCATCACGCCGCTCCTGATGTTCATCGGCATTCCTCCGGCGGTGGCGGTGGCGACGGGCGCCAATCAGGTGGTGGCGGCCTCGATCTCGGGCGTGCTGTCGCAGATGCGCCGCAAGGGCGTCGACTTCCGCATGGGGGGCGTGCTGCTCGGGGGCGGGATCGTGGGCGCGTCCGCCGGGATCTGGGTGTTCGACGTGCTGCGCCGGGCAGGGCAGGTGGACCTGCTCGTGCAGCTTTCCTATGTCGTCTTCCTCGGCCTCATCGGCGCGCTCATGTTCCAGGAGAGCCTGCGTGCGATCCGCCGCAGCAGCAAGGGCGAAGGACCGCGCCGCGCGCATCAGCACCTGATCGTCCATCGCTTGCCGCTCAAGATGAAGTTCCGCGCCTCAGGCCTTTACATCAGCGTCATCCCGCCTGTCGTGGTCGGGGCCTCAGTGGGCTTTCTTGCCGCCGTGATGGGGGTGGGGGGCGGGTTCATCATGGTTCCCGCAATGATCTATCTGCTCGGGATGCCGACGCGGGTCGTGATTGGCACCTCGCTCTTCCAGATCATCTTCGTGACCGGCTTCTCGACGGTCATGCACGCCTACACGAGCCAGTCGGTCGATATCTTGCTCGCGCTCGTACTCATCATCGGGGGGGTGATCGGGGCGCAGATCGGCACCACCATCGGCGCGCGCCTCAAGGCCGAGCAATTGCGCATCCTGCTCGCACTTCTGGTGCTTGCGGTGTCGTTCAAGATCGCGCTCGACCTGCTGCTGCAGCCAGCCGAACTCTACTCTGTCGTCCCGGGGATCTTGCCATGAGGGGGATCGCCCTGGCGTTTGCGCTTCTGGCCATGTCCCCCGCCGGCGTGGCGGCGAACGAGGCGATCGTCGCCGGGCTGAGCCAGAACCGCATCGGCATCAGCGCCAATTTCGACGGCTCCGAGATCATCGTCTATGGCGCGGTCCGCCGCGACGGCCCCGCCCCCGGGGGGGCGCTCGACGTGATCGTCACGGTCGAGGGACCGGAGGTGCCTCTCGTGGTGCGGCGCAAGTCGCGCGAGATGGGGATCTGGATCAACACTGACGAGGTGCGCCTGACCGCCGCGCCCGCCTTCTATGCCATCGCGACGACCGCCCCGCTCGACACGATCCTGACCGACACCGACAATCTGCGCTACAAGATCGCGATCCCCAACGCGATCCGCTCGGTCGGAATCGCCGCGGTCGGAGAGGATGCGCCCGATTTCATCGACGCGCTGATCCGGATCCGCAGCCGGACAGGATCCTATCTTCTTGAGGAAGGCGCGGTCGAACTCACCGACGAGACCCTCTTTCGTGCCGACTTCGTGCTGCCCGCCAATCTGACCGAGGGTCTTTTTGACGTGCGGATCTTCCTTCTGCGCGGGGGAGTTGTCGTCGATGCGCTCGAGACGCAGATCGACGTGCGCAAGGAGGGGCTGGAGCGGTTTCTCTATCGCCTCGCGCACGACCAGCCGCTGATCTACGGGCTCTTGGCGCTTGCGATTGCCGGCCTGGCGGGTTGGGCGGCCAACGCGGCCTTCCGCGCGATCCGCTCCTGATCCCCCCGGGCATCAGCCCTCGGGATACATGGTCTGGCAGCGCGCGATCTCGCGATCGGCCCGGGCCGAGACATCCTCGCGCTTGGTACGCAACTGCGCCAGGAGACGCCGCTCTCCCTCGAGGTCGACGGCGCGTGGCCTCTCGAATGTCACCGGAACATTCTCGAGGCAGAGCGTCTCGACCTGGGGAAGTGGCTTGCCCTGCGCGTCCGTCGCGGGTTCTGGAGGCTTGAGGCAGGGCACCCAGCGCGGCTCGAACAGTTGCACGGTGTCGATGGCGTAGCCGCGCGCGACCGTCGCCTCGGATTCGAGGATGAGATCGTCGAGCACGCGCAGATCGCGCATCGCGGACGAGACGCAAAGCTCGTAGGGTGTGGCGCATCCGGTCAGGAACAGGATCGCGCAAAGGCCGATACCACGCTTCATGACAGCAGCTTAGATCGCAACGGCCGCCCGCGAAAGGACATTCGTCATCCCTGCGCGATGTTGCGCACAAGGGCAGGCTTGGCTAAGCGTCGCACAAATCTGGTGCATGCAGGAGGGTTCGATGCGCGCCTATCTCTTTCCCGGTCAGGGGGCGCAGGCGGTCGGCATGGGCCGGGCGCTCGCCGACGCCTATCCGGCCGCGCGCGCGGTGTTCGAGACGGTGGACGAGGCGCTGGGCGAGCGCCTCTCGACCCTCATCTGGGAGGGGCCGATCGAGACCTTGACGCTGACCGCCAACGCCCAGCCCGCGCTGATGGCGATGTCGATGGCGGCCCTTGCCGCGCTCGAGGCCGAGGGCCGGGCGTGGGAGGGGGTGGGCTTTGTCGCGGGCCACAGCCTTGGCGAATATTCCGCGCTTTGTGCGGCGGGCGCGATCGGGCTTGCCGATACCGCGCGGCTCCTGCGCCTGCGCGGGCAGGCGATGCAGGCGGCGGTGCCGGTCGGGACGGGGGCGATGGCGGCGCTTCTGGGCCTCGATCTCGCGACCGCGGCCGAGGTCGCGGCCGAGGCCGCGCAGGGCGAGGTCTGCGCCGCGGCGAACGACAACGACCCCGCGCAGGTCGTCGTGTCGGGCCATGCCGCGGCGGTGGCGCGCGCGGTCGAGATCGCGCGGGGCCGCGGCGCCAAGCGCGCGGTGATGCTGCCCGTCTCGGCGCCCTTCCACTGCGCGCTGATGCAGCCCGCGGCCGAGGCGATGGAGGCCGCACTCGCGCATGTCGACATCCGCGCCCCGCGGGTCCCGGTCGTGTCGAACGTCGCGGCCGAGGGCGTGTCGGACCCCGCGCGGATCCGCGCGCTGCTGGTGGCGCAGGTCACGGGCGCCGTGCGCTGGCGCGAGAGCATCGCCTGGATGGGCGCGCAGGGCGTGAGCGAATTCTGCGAGATCGGCGCGGGCAAGGCGCTGTCGGGCATGGTGCGGCGCATCCTGCCCGAGGCCGCGACGCGCGCCGTCTCCACCCCCGAGGACGCGCGCGCCTGATGGAGGACGACGGCATCCTCGAGACGCCCGAGGGCCGGCGCATCGCGTGGCAGCGCGTTTCGGGGGCCGCGCCCGGGGTCGTGTTCCTCGGCGGTCTGCGCTCGGACATGACGGGAACGAAGGCCGCGCATCTGCACGGCTGGGCCGCGCGGAGGGGTCGGGCCTTTCTGCGGTTCGACTATTCGGGGCACGGCACCTCGGGCGGGCGGTTCGAGGAAGGCACGATCGGGGCCTGGGCGCAGGACGCGCGCGCCGCGATCGACGCGCTGACGACGGGGCCGCAGGTGCTCGTCGGCTCCTCGATGGGCGGCTGGATCGCGCTTCTGCTGGCGCGCGCGGCGCCCGAGCGGGTCGCGGGGCTGGTGGGCATCGCGGCCGCGCCGGATTTCACCGACGCGCTCGGGCGCGAGATCGGGGCCGAGGGGCGCGCCCGCCTCGCCGCGGGCGGGCAGGTCCGGCTGGCTTCGGAATATGGCGACCCGCTGCCGATCAGCCGCGCGCTGCTGGCCGACGGCCGCCGCAACCGGGTGCTGCGCGCGCCGCTGCACCTGCCCTTTCCCGTCCGGCTCTTGCAGGGCGAGGCCGACCGCGACGTGCCCGTGGCAACCGCGCTGCGGCTGTTCGCCCACGCGACGGGGCCCGATATCCGGCTGACCCTCGTCAAGGGCGCCGATCACCGGTTCTCGAGTGCGGCCTGCCTCGCGCTGATCGAAGACGCCATCACCGAAACCCTGGCCGGAGCCCTGCCATGATCCGCGCGCTGTTCCTTCTGTTTCTCGCCGGTGCGGTGGCCTTCGGCGCGCTCTGGGTCTGGAACCCGGTGCGCCTGCCCGCTCCGCCCCGCCTCGATGCCGCCGCGATCCCCGAGGATCTCGACGCCTATCTGGCCGGGCGCGAGGGGGTGGTGCCCGGCATCACGCCCGGTACGGAAAAGCGGATTGTGTGGGCCGGCGCGCCGGGCGTGCGCACGCCGCTCGCCATCGTCTATCTGCATGGGTTTTCCGCGACCTCCGAGGAAATCCGCCCCGTGCCCGACCGCGCCGCGGCCGCCCTTGGCGCCAACCTCTATTTCGCGCGCCTCGCCGGCCACGGCCGCGACGGCGAGGCGCTCGCCACCGCGACGGTCGAGGATTGGCTGACCGATCTGGCCGAGGCGCTGGCGATCGGGGCGCGGATCGGGGATCGGGTCATCATCGTCGGCACCTCGACGGGGGCGACGCTCGCGCTTGCGGGGATGGGGACGCCGCAGATCGCGGCCGCGCTGCCCGGCGCCGGGGCGGTGGCGGGGTTCGTCTTCGTCTCGCCCAACCTGCGGCTGGCCGACAAGGTCGCGGGCGCGCTGCTCGATGCGCCGGGGGTCGGCTGGTGGGGGCCGCTGATCGTAGGGCGCACGCGCAGCTTCGCGACCGAGAACGAGGGCCACGCGCGCTTCTGGACGACCCGCTATCCGACGCGCGCGGTGGTGCCGATGGCCGATCTGATGGCGATGGCGCGCGCGGTCGATCCGGGCAGCATGCGCCTGCCGCTCATGCTCGTGCGCTCGCCGGCCGACCGGGTCGTCTCGCCCGGCGCGGCCGAGGCGCTCGGGCGCGGCTGGGGCGGGCCGGTCACCGATGTCGTGATCGCGCCGGGGCCCGGCATCGACCCCGCGGCGCATGTGATCGCGGGCGACATCCTGTCGCCCGCCCAGACGGGGCCAATTGCCGATCAGATCGTGCGATTCGCCCAAGAGCTCTGACCGGGGGCTCCGCGCAGCCTCAGACCACCTGCAGATGCGCCTTGCGCCCCGGCGTGCCGCCCGAATGGGTGTCGATGAAGTTCAGGACGAGCGGCCGGATGTTGGTGCGCCACGACTTGCCCGCGAAGATGCCGTAATGCCCTGCGCCAGGCTCGAGGTGGTGGCGCTTCATCCCGTCATCGAGACCCGTCAGTAGATCGAGCGCCGCGACGCACTGGCCGGGCGCCGAGATGTCGTCGTTCGCGCCCTCGGCCGTCATCACCGCGACGCGGTTGATCGCGCCGATGTCGACCCGCGTTCCGGCCACTTCGAAGACGTTGCGTGCGATCTCGCGGTTCTTGAAGATGCGCTCGACGGTTGAGAGATAGAACTCGGCCGTCATGTCCATGACCGAAAGGTATTCGTCATAGAAACGGTTGTGGGCGTCACGCTCGCCGTCCTTGCCCTGCGCGGCTGCCACGATCTTTTCGGCAAAGGCACGGCCGTGGCGTTCGGCATTCATCGACATGAAGGAGGCGAGCTGCAAGAGCCCCGGATAGACCATCCGGCCCACGCCCGCGTGCTTCATGCCCACGCGCTGGATCGCGAGATATTCGAGTTGGCCCATCGTCACGCGCCGGCCAAAATCCGTGACGTCGGTCGCGGCCGCGTCCGGATCGACCGGCCCTCCGATCAGCGTGAGGGTGCGCGGTTGGGCGTCCGGGTCCTGGCCGGCGAGATAGGCGGTGGCGGCGAGGGTCAGGGGCACAGGCTGGCAGACCGCGATCACATGCAGGTCCGGCCCGAGGTGGCGCATGAACTCGACGAGGTAGAGGGTGTAATCCTCGACGTCGAACTTGCCGACCGACACGGGGATGTCGCGCGCGTTGTTCCAGTCGGTCACATACACATCGCAATCGGGCAGGAGGCTGATCACGGTCGAGCGCAGAAGGGTCGCGTAATGGCCCGACATGGGCGCCACGAGCAGCACGCGGCGCGGCTTGGGCGGGCGGTTCGTGACACGGAAATGCACAAGATCGCCGAAGGGCCGGGCCAGAACGGTTTCGACCTGCACGAGATGGTCGCGCCCGTCATCCCCGACGACAGCCTGGATGCCCCAGTCGGGCTTGATGACCATGCGCGCAAAGCTGCGCTCCGTCACCCGGCCCCAGGCGGACATGAGCTTGAACGCAGGGTTCGGCACCATGCCGAAGATGGGATATGAGGCAAATGCGCGCGCGGAAGCACCGAGCCACTCATTGGTATTGCGCGCCGTTTCCATCAGGTCGTATGTGGGCAGATACCGCATGACGTCTCCTTGCCGGGGGGGCCGGCCCGTGTTGTCGCGTCCCTCCCCGTCGGCGACCATATTCCTGGGCGGACAATAGGACGATAAATATCACATGGCAACCGATGAGACCGCGGCCGCGCCGGCCTCCGAAAATCTCCGCCGGAACATGGAGCGGATCGAGACCCTGACCCAGCGTCTGGTGTCCTCGCTGGCCCTGACCGGCCCGGTCAATCCGGCGCTGAACGCGCCGGGGCCGGAGTTCTTCGCCAAGGCCGCGACCGCCTACATGACCGAGATGATGACGAACCCCGCACGGATCGTCGAGCAGCAGGTCGAATACTGGGGCAAGACCTTCGCCCACTACCTCGAGGCGCAGCAGCATCTCGCGCAGGGGCGCGCCGCGAGCCCCGCCGCCCAGGAGGATGCCGCCGAGCGTCCGCGCGACCGCCGCTTTGCCAATCCCCTGTGGGACAATCACCCCTATTTCGCCTATCTCAAGCAGCAGTATCTGCTGAACGCCGAAGCCGTGAACAAGGCGGTGGCGAGCCTTGATCATCTCGAACCGCGAGACCGCTGGCGGGTCGAGTATTTTGCGCGCCAGATCGTCGACATGATGTCGCCCGCGAACTTCTTCGCGACCAATCCCGATGCGCTTGAGCGCGCGGTCGAGACGGACGGGGAATCGCTCGTACGCGGGCTCGAGAACCTCGTGCACGACATCGAGTCACATGGGGGAGAGTTGCAGGTGACGCTCTCGGATCCCGAGGCGTTCCGCATCGGCGGCAACATCGGCACGACGGCGGGCAGCGTCGTCTTTCGCAACCGCCTGTTCGAGCTGATCCAGTACGCGCCGACGACCGAGCGGGTGCACCGCACGCCGCTGCTGATCTTTCCGCCCTGGATCAACAAGTTCTACATCCTCGACCTCAAGCCCGAGAACAGCCTCGTGAAGTGGATCGTCGATCAGGGCTTCACCCTCTTCGTCGTGAGCTGGGTCAACCCTGACGAGAACTATGCCGACACCGGGATGGATGACTATGTCTCCGAGGGCTACCTCGCGGCGATCGCGGCGGTGAAGGCCATCACGGGCGAGAAGAAGATCAACGCGGTCGGCTATTGCATCGCGGGCACCACGCTGTCGCTGACGCTGGGCTACATGGCGCGGACCAAGGACCGCTCGGTCAAGGCGGCGACGCTCTTCACCACGCTCACCGATTTCTCGGATCAGGGCGAGGTCGGGGTCTTTCTCGACGACGATTTCGTCGACGGCATCGAGCGCGAATGCGCCCGGACGGGGGTGCTGCACAAGAAATACATGTCGCGCACCTTTTCCTTCCTGCGCGCCAACGACCTCATCTATGCGCCGGCGATCCGCAGCTACATGCTGGGCGAACGCCCGCCCGCCTTCGATCTGCTCTACTGGAACGGCGACGGCACCAACCTGCCGGGGCGCATGGCGGTGGAGTATCTGCGCGGCCTGTGCCAGCGCGACGAACTCGCGAAGGGCGAGTTCAAGGTTCTGGGCAAGAAGGTGCGCCTTGGCGACATCACCCAGCCCCTCTTCGCGGTCGCCTGCGAAACCGACCACATCGCAGCGTGGCGATCCTCCTACAACGGAGTTCAGCGGTTCGGGTCCGAGGACAAGACCTTCGTGCTGTCCCAGTCGGGCCATATCGCGGGCATCGTAAACCCGCCCACCAAGCGCAAGTATGGCCACTACACCAACCCCGGCCCGATGACGACGCCCGAAGAGTTCCGCCACAACGCGAACTTCGGCGCCGGCAGTTGGTGGCCGCACTGGGGCGAGTGGCTGGCGAAGCACTCGGGCCCGATGGTGGCGGCGCGGTTGCCCGGAACGGTCGAGGGCTTCCCGGTGCTTGCCCCTGCGCCGGGCACCTATGTGACGGCCGATCCCGAGGCGTGACGCTTTTTGCTGCGTCGCAGCAATTCCCTCTTGCAATGCTGCGGCGCAGCATGTATGTGCGTGTCATGATGCCCGAGGGCCAAGGCCCACACCCCCTGAGGAGACCGCCATGAACAAGCCGACCGACATGACCAAGATGATGCAGGACATGATGCAGATGTTCCCCTTCGACACGAATGCGATGCAGGACGCGTTCCGCTCGCAGGCGCAGCTGGGCGAGAAGATGACGCGCGTTGCCCTCGACGCGGCCGAGAAGTCGACCGACATCACCGCCAAGTGGGCCCGCGACACGCTGGCCCGCGTCGGCGAGATGAGCCGCGCCAAGGCTGAGCCCGCCGACATCTCGAAGGCCGCGACCGATTTCGCGACCGCCGCCGCCGAGCTTGCCGCCGAGAACATGGCCGCCTTCGCCGAAGTCGCGAAAAAGGTGCAGATGGAGACGGTCGAACTCATGCTCGCCGCCGGCAAGGATTTCTCCGAGGATGCGACCGCGGCCGTCAAGAAGGCCTCAGCCGACGTCGCGGGCGTCGCCAAGAAAGCCGCCGCGAAGTGATCGGGCGCCGGGCGCCCCCCCTCCCCGGGTAGCGCGCGGCACCCGCAAGGGCGGACCCCCAGGGTCCGCCCTTTTGCTTTGCCGCAGCGCCGCGGCAGCCCCGCAGAAAACGGTTTCCACGGCCGCCCGCCTCGTCTAGGCTGACCGCGTCACGGGGTCGGAGGCAGGACCATGGCAGAACCGGCGGAAAAGCCGCTTCTCATCAAGCGATACGCGAGCCGGCGGCTCTACAACACCGAGACGAGCGATTATGTCACGCTCGAGGATATCGCGGGCTTCATACGGGCCGGGCGCGATGTCGAGATCATCGACCTCAAGTCGGGCGAGAACCTGACGCGGCAATATCTCCTCCAGATCATCGCCGAACACGAAAGCAAGGGCGAGAGCGTCCTGCCGGTCAACGTCCTGACCGACCTCGTGCGCAGCTATACGACCGGGATGAACAGCATGGTGCCGCAGTTCCTCGCCCAGGCCTTCGAGACGATGCGCACCCAGCAGGAGCGTCTGGTCGAGAATCTCTCGGCCTTCGGCGGCCCGATGGCGGGCGTTCCCGGCTTCGAGGCGATGCAGCGCCAGCAGGAGGCCTTCATGAAGGCGATGATGGGGGCCTTCGTGCCGCCCGCCGCTGCTGCAAAGCCCACGCCCGACAGCCCGGCTGCGCCAGGCGGACCCGCGGACGAGCTGGCCCAGATCAAGGCACAGCTGGCCGAACTGCAATCGCGCCTCGCGCGCTTCTGAAGGTCAGCGCCCCTCGAACTGCGGCGGGCGCTTTTCGGCGAAGGCGCGCACCCCCTCGGCAAAGTCGCGCGTGCGCCCGCAGTGCCCCTGCAATACGGCCTCGAGCGCGAGTTGGGCATCCAGCGTGTTCGTCGCCGCCGCAGCCATCGCCTGCTTGACGGCCGCATAGGCAACCGTAGGCCCTTGTGCGAGGGCTGTGGCACGGTCGCGCCAGTGGGCATCGAATGAGGTCTCGGGCACGGCTTCCCAGATCAGGCCCCAATCGGCCGCCTGCCGCGCGCCGATCTTGTCGGCAAACAGCGCCATGCCCATGGCCCGCGCCATACCGACTTGTCGCGGCAACCGCCACGTGCCCCCCGCATCGGGCATGAGGCCGATGCGCGTGAAGGCCTGCACGAAGGATGCCGCCTCGGAGGCGATGACGACATCGGCCGCCAGCGCCAGATTGGCCCCTGCCCCGGCCGCGACCCCGTTCACCGCCGCGATCACCGGCTGTCGAAGCGCCCCGAGTGCCGCCAGCATCGGCTCATACTCATCCCGCAGCGTCGCCTCGAGGTCGAGCCCCGCGCCCGCCTGTGCATCGCCAAGATCCTGACCCGAACAGAAGGCCCGACCGGCCCCGGTCAGGACCACCGTCCGCGCCCCCGAAGCGGACTGCCCGAGCGCGCGCAGCACGTGGATGAGTTCGGCGCGCATCCGCGCGTTCAGCGCGTTCATCACCTCGGGCCGGTTCAGCGTCACGACGGCGACGGCGTCGTGCAGATCAAGGCGGATCGTCCGATAATCCAAGGCGCGTCCTCCGGCCGGGGTCAGTCCTTCAGCAACTCGCGCAGGCGTTCCTCTTCGTCGGGACTGAGGCCCGCGGGCGCTACGGCGCGCGCGCGCCGGCGCAGATAGGCAGCGGCAATCCCTCCCGCGATGAGCAGCATCGCCGGCCCCGCCAGCCACAGCAGCAGGTTCGCCCCCCCGAGCGTCGGGCGCAACAGCACATATTCGCCGTAGCGGTCGACGACGAAGGCCACCACCTCGGCGTCGCTGTCGCCCGCGACCAGCCGCTCGCGCACCAGCAGCCGCAGGTCGCGCGCGAGGCCCGCGTTCGATTCGTCGATCGATTCGTTGCGGCACACGAGGCAGCGCAGCCCCGCCGAGATGCCGCGCGCGCGTTCTTCGAGTGCGGGGTCGGGCAGCACCTCGTCGGGTTGCACCGCATGCGCGGGCGCCGACCAGAGCGCGAGCGCCACGCAGAGGGCGCGCAGGATCATTCGGCCGGCACCCCGGCGGGCGCCGTCCGCCGCGCCCCCGCCGCGATCCGATAGCGCCGGTCCGACAGGCTCAGAAGCCCGCCCAGCGCCATCAGCGCGCACCCCGCCCAGAGCCAGTTGGCGAAGGGTTTGACATAGCTGCGCACCGCCCAGCCGCCGTCCGATTGCGCGTCGCCCAGCACCAGATAGACGTCGCGCCAGAGGCCATAGTCGATGCCCGCCTCGGTCGTGGGCATGCCGGCGGCCGGATAGATCCGCTTTTCGGGCCTGAGCACGAAGCTCCGCCCGTTCTCGGTCACCTCG
>Ga0315900_10000417_pt1 | contig 75935 bp, 62 predicted proteins | sample LakEriMetagenome_FD_203521 | JGI IMG/M metagenome (GOLD analysis project Ga0315900, IMG submission 203521) | Freshwater fungal communities from buoy surface, Lake Erie, Ohio, United States - Buoy 12 MA114 | ecosystem: Environmental > Aquatic > Freshwater > Lake > Lake biofilm | place: USA: Lake... | reverse complement strand
AATATAAATGAATCTGATAATATAAATGAATCTGATAATATAAATGAATCTGATAATATAAATGAATCTGATAATATAAATGAATCTGATAATATAAATGAATCTGATAATATAAATGAATCTGATAATATAAATGAATCTGATAATATAAATGAATCTGATACATCAAATGTCATCGATATATCTGACACATTACCTGAAATCCAATCTGAATATAAAAGCATCGAAAATAATATATCTAATAATTTAATACAAAATAAAAAATATAATTTTAACACAAGTTTTAATCCGGTATATTTAAGAGATGATTTAAAACCATATATTATTTACTCTAAATTATACACAGATATTTGTAAAAATCCAGTTAAATATGTAATCGATTTTATTAATTCTGGAACAGATGTATTAATTTATAATCATTTTTATATTCCAGTTAATAGTTTATTATTTTTATGTAATAATATTCAATTAAACAAAATTTTAAATGTTCTTGGGTTTGAAAATACATTTTGCACTCGTGAAGAAATGATTACATTAATTCATTATTGTATTTATTTTGGATTTTATATAGATATTGATTCTGAATTAAAAACATTTATTAATACAAATAACTCACAAACTATTATTCAAACTTATGAAACTCAAACTCAAACTAAATATAAATATCCAACTGATAAAGCTACTTTAATTTATACATTATTTAATAATGTTGAATCTCCAGTTCAAATTGATTATACAACTCATATTTATAAACTCGATTTTTTATATTATAATACATTAGATTCAAATATGTTATTTTATTTGTGTATATTTGAATATAATTATAAAAATATCAGTTGTAAAGAATTAAGCCCAATTCGTTATTTCGCTAAATATCCAATAAATAAACATATATTTCAAATTTATTTAGATTTTATTAATTTAAAAAATATTAATTATAATAGCGCAACCACTTATATTTTGGATATAATGAAAAATATAGAATATATTCCTAAAAATTTATATAATAAAATTAATTATGATATTATTTGTATTTTAAAGCATAATAATATTTGTAAAACTGATTATAAAAGTTATAAAACTGCATATTTAAACTTATTTTATGATTATATTAAAGATGAAATTTTACTAAATAATTGCGTAGATACTAATAATATTATTATGACTTTTTGTACCGAATTAAAATATTACAAATATTTTTTAAATCCTACATATTTTGAAAAAATAGATATTTATAAACAAACTGATTTAGACTTAATTTTACAATATGAACCTGTCTTATTTACAGAAAATAGAATTGAATGGTTAAATTATATTTCAAAATCAATAAATGAACCGCATTGGAGATTTACAAATTTACATAAAAGTGTAAATCTTGATTCTAATATATTTACATTAGAATCAAGATTTATTGATAAACTTAATAATCCAGTCATTGGATTTGGAACTTTACAAAATTATAATATTTATAATTTTACAGAATTAATTCAATGTTTTGAAAATCCGGATTATATGTTTTATATTCCTGGAACACATAATTGTAAATTTAAAATTTGTGATATGCTTAAATTAGAAAATGATTTAAAACATTTATGTAAAACTACAAATGAATCATTTACTAATTATAAATATTTTAATAGATTATTACAATTAGTACAATCTGGTTTAGAATTTAATAACAAATTAGAATCTAAAATATCAAAATTACAAACTTTATATTTAAATTTAGATTCAAATCTGGTTCTTAAATATATTTTAAAAATTTTTATAACTGGAATGTATGCAAAATATTGGAAAGGTCCTGGATATTCTTATCCGTATCTATGGAATGATTTATCTGAACTAAAAGAAAAAACAGTTGAAATCAAAAATGATATTTTTGAACGTGAAAGTAAATGTTATACTTTACTGTACAGTTTAGTACACGAAATTCCAGAATCGATACTTGATTTTGTGTACTTACTTCCTAGAGCTTCGTATAATTGGAATAACGATGAAATTAAATATGGTCGAGAATCAATTTTAGAAATAATAAAACACACATTTAATTCAGAATTTTGTTTATCTCATTGTAGTAATATTTTAATACAAAGTAGTTTTGTGTATTTAAAAAATATTTGTAATTTAAGTATTGAAAATGTTAATAATTATTTAAAATTGTTTTACAATTCGCCTCCTTTTGAAAGCAATAAAAATACTGATTCGAATCACACTGATTTAAGTTTAAAAATGGAATTATATTAAAAAATTTTATAAAATAAACTTAAAAAAGATTTTTTTTATTTTAAAGTATAATATTATACTTAGAATTAAACAATGCAAAATCCCATTGAAGATTTAAATAAAGCTTATAATTATTCGTTAAGTTTTATTAAAAAACATATGAATAACAATCATATTGATCCATTTATAATAACAGGAATAGTTTTAACAATGGTACATTCCGATGAATCTTATGATAGTATCAATGATATAATGTGTAGAGATATTATTTTCATAGAATATCAAAAAATAGTCAATAATTGTCTTAATAGTGGATCAGATATATGCTTTGATATTTTATCAGCTGAATATAATATCGATACAAGAAATATTAATATATTAGAATTGTATACCGAGGCTCTAAATATTCTTATTTCTAAGGATAACACTGTTTATCAAAGTACAGGATTTTATAAAATTGAAGATAAAATTAAACAGATTATTTTAGAATTATTAAAGTCTCGAAATATTGAATAATATAAATTAATTATCTACATAAAATTTATAATAATATAAATTAATTATTATAATAAATAAATATAATTATAAAAAATATAATCTTATATTTTTTATATTACTCACAAAATGTAAAACTTATAACAAGTATGTTTCTGGGCGTAGCCCGAGTTATAAAGTTTATAAGTTTTACGTTTTGTGAAGTTAATAATATTATATAACGTAAAACTTATAAGTTATAACTTATACTATAATTATATAAAAAAATATATAATTATATAGTTTACCAATCAGTAGGTATATATTGCAATCCAGTTTTTTCACACATTTCTTGCCAAAAAAATTCATATTTTTCACGAATACTAGGAGTTTTTATAATCTTAAATTGACTAATCTTACATTTATATCCACACAATTGTAAATGTTTATATAATCTAAAATCAGTATTTAAACTACTACTTCGATCTTTATCTATATTACTAAACACACTTTGAGTTAAAGAATAATCAGCTAAAACTCGTTCTTTATATTTTTCAATATCTGGTAATGGAAATCCCCAATATAAATGTAAAATAAGATTAATATCATTATAATATAAACTATTATTTGTTTTAGTTAATGCTGTATATAACATTTCTCGATTAACTGTAATTACAGAATTGTTAATAATTGTATAACGTTCATTATATTCATTTAATTTCCATTCTTTAACAGTCGATCCAATTGGAAAATTATAACTGCTAAAATATTTATCTAAACTTTGTAATAATGAATCTGGAATTTTATTAATTTGTAATCCTTGAAATCGTTCAAATGCTTTTTTAAAATTTTTATCGTCTGAATAACTATTTTTATATGTATTATTTGGTATATATTTCAAATATAACGGATTTTTAAGTACAATTGAAACTTCTAATCCGCATATAGGACAATTATATAATTCAATAGAATCTAATTCAGAATCAGTAAAAACATAACTACATAATTTACAAGTATTACAATTAATTGTTTCATTAATTAAATTAATTTCAATATATTCCCGTGCAACATCTAAATATTGTTTTATTATATCAATACGTATACACGATTCTAACTCTGAATTACAATTAGAATCTGTGTCTTTTTTAAAATTAATTTTCTTTTTTACAAATCCTAATGAAAGATACGAATCTAAAAAAGGTGTAGCTTTTTGTAAATATTCAGTTAACTTTGATTCAGATTCTAATTCTTTAATATTTTTACAAATTTCATTATATTCTAATAATATATTTTTTTTCTGAACACTTTTTAACTCTAAATTCAATAATTTACAAAAATTATTACATTTTTCATATAATTCTGGTAATTTACTTTTTGCACAATCTTTAAGTTTTTTTACAATACTATAATTAATATTTAATATATTATAATCAGAATTATACACTCCTTCAAATTTATCAGCGAATACAACTGATTCTACTTTAGATAAATCAGAGTAATCTATTTGTGATTCAAGCATATTTGTAGTATTAATAATACTGTTAGATTCATCGTCAATCGGTATACACCGATTTGTGCTACAAATCGAGTCTGATTCTAAATTTGTATCATCTGTAGTATTAGACTCATCTGTATATTTTGCAGTTTCTATTACAGAATCATTACTATTTCCAATACTAGATTCATTATTAATATCTGTATGGTTTGTTTTTTTCCAAGATATTTTTTTACTCATCAATACACATTACTTTATTTTATTTAAAAAATATATTCTTTAAATATAAAAATTGAAAATCTTTATTTTATAAATAATATAAAAAATATATAAATATATAGTATTTAAAAGTGTAAATGTATAAATGTATATTTATTATATTTAATTTTAACACTTTTGAAAGATTGCGTAATAGGATACTCGACAAAGGATACATTATATATAAATAACTCAATCAATAATTATACTTTATATTATATAACTCAATCAATAATTATACTTTATATTATACTTTATATTATATAACTCAATCAATAATTATACTTTATATTATATAACTCAATCAATAATTATACTTTATATTATATAACTCAATCAAATCTTTACAATTTTGAAAATTGTATATTTTTGTATTTTGAACCAGGTTTAAATGAAGAAAGTATAATTACAACTTTTTACATTATTATTAGTATAATTAATAATAATAATGCTTATTTTAAAATTATATATATATATATATATATATATGGAATACTTTTTAATTAAATTTAAGATTTATTTATATTTTTATAATCTCGAGCTAAATTAAATACAATTGTAGTAATATTTCGAGTTTTTGGACTTTTATAATTTACAATTTTATTCATATACAATGCAAATTGAGCATCGCGAGATTTATTATTAAATGTAATATAAGCTATACGATTTTTATAATCTACTGATGCTTTTGGAAACCCAGGATATGATGAATCATCTTTAAAAATAGTTTCAAGAACCTTTGGATCTGGTAATTCTCCAGAAAATATTTTTGCACTAAGTGAATATTTTAATTCGTGTTCCTCTGGATTAGTTGCATATGCTCCAAACACTTTAATTATGTGAAAATTAGGTTTATCATCATCAATATCATAATTTCCATAAATAAAATTTAAATTTTCATAAATACCATCAATTAATTGTGAAAGTTCAAACATATAATTCACATTTAAACTATTAAAGGTATAAATAATTGTATGATATGTAATAAGTTCAGTATTTTCTTCTATTACATCATTATCAGTAATTGCCCGATTCATTGATTTACATAATTTTTCAAATTCAGTTTTATAATCACTTTCAATTGCATTATCTCGAATAAAAATATTTTCTTTAAATAATTTATATGCTTCTGTATAAAGTGCATATTTATTTATATTTAAGGCAATGTCTTTTTCAGATTCAGTATATTGAAATTCAGGCCAATTTACAAGGTTTGGTAATTCACGAGTAATCATTGGTTGAATTTTTTGCAATTCTTCATCTTCATCTTCATCAAATTCAGCATAATCACTCCATTTCATTCCAGGTTTAAATGTAAAAATTGGTTCTGTTTTTACAGGAGTATCTTGTTTAGGTTCTGGTTCTTTCCAATCTGGATCAGGTATTGTTTCTATTCGCTTACTTCCATCTGGATTTAAATTTTGAAGTAAATTATATAAAACTGGGTCTTCAACCCATATATACGCATATCCCATTATTGTTCCAGTTTTAGTTTTCTTAAAATTGATTTTAAATCTCGGGTTAACCGTAAGTTTAAATTCTTTACGAGCATTTCCTACTATTTCACGAATTCCATTTTGAATCATATTGAGTAATGCTGATTCTGGAATTGCACCTGAATCGACATACAAAGTATGATTATTATAATATTTTTGACCTGATGGTACTTTATGACGAATATTTGTAGAAGCAGTCACACTACTTCCTCGAGACACACTTCTTAAATCAGAACCAGTTGAACTAGTAGTACTAGTTGGAGAAAGAGGATTTGGACTCGACATATCTGTAAAACAGATTATAAATTAAAAAGTATTTAATTTGCAAAAGAAAAAATAATAAACCTTAGTTTGGAATAAAAATAAAAATCAATTTTTTTCTTTTTTTTGCTATGTTTAAAACTGTATAAAATAAATTATTATAATAATTTATTTTATACAATATATTTTAAATATAAAAAATAAATATTTTAAATATTTATTAATGTTTATTATTTTTTAAAGTAAGTTAAAAATTTTTGTAATGTTAAATTACTTTTATTAATAGTATTAAAATAATAATATAAGCTTAAGCCCCAATCATTAAAAAATACACCTATATTAAAATATACTGTTAATTTCTGTAATAATTCATCGGTATTTTGTATATTTGTATATAAATCAGATAAATTACATAAATATATATCATCTACATACACATTATTATCTGAATCCATACTTAAAATAGTGTTTAAATTTACAGGCTTTAATGTGGTATAATTAGTTAAACCTTTTAAATTTCCATTATCAAAATATCCATATAAACTAAGATAATCTTTTAATTCTAATTTACAATGTGTATTAAAATATGATATATCATCATCAGTTGTTAAATTTAAAACATAATCTTTAGAATTTACAACTAAATAATATTTAGATTGAATTGGAACTATCAAAGATTGTAAATCCGAGTTTAATAATTGAATTTTAAATCGATTAGCTATTGCAAATTCTAAAGAATCAAAAATTGAATATGATAAACCTTCTAAATTTGTATAAAATTGGTTTAAAAATAAAACTTCTGAATAACTGCACACATAACAATTTATACTTAAATCATAATTCACACATATTTTATCTAAATATGTAATTAAAGCTTGATTAATATTAAATAATTCAGTATATTTTTTTGTAAATAAATAATATAATAATACACGATTTTCTAAATTTTTATCATTTTCTAACATCCAATTTCCAACAAACACATATTTTATTAAATTTCCAGATTTAATACTTTTAATAGCTGTATCTATAAATTCATAATCTAATTCAGATGAACTATAAATATTATTTTCTATTTTTATTATTGGCCATAATGTAATTAGTTCAGAAATATATGAGTCTGAATAATAAAAATAATTTAAAAGTGTATATTTTTGAATTGAGAGTTTTAAATTTTCAATAAACTCTTTTTGATCTGATTTCATACAATAAATTCCATTTATATTTACTAATTTAGGGTAATAAATATCAGATTTAGATTCATATTTAGATTCAGATTCAAATTCATATTTAGATTCAGATTCAAATTCATATTTAGATTCATATTTAGATTCAGGTTCAAATTCATATTTAGATTCAGGTTCTATTCTTTTCACATTTTTAAAATTAGTTTTTAATAATTCTAAATATGCAAAACTAGTTAATTCATAAGTTGAAATAAATTTTAATCCTAAAAATCCAATTATATTTAATTTAAAAATAGGATCTTTAGGAGTTGTAAAAATTGGAAAATATCGAGTGTTCCAAAGTAAAATTAATGGTGTAAAACATATATTTGTTTCATTGATATATTTACATTCAATATTATCAATTTCTAAATTATAATATTTTTGTATATACACAGTTAATAATTCTTTTAAATTAGAAACATCAATTGGAACATTAAATTTAATTGTGAATGTTAAAGGAACATATCCATTTTCAGAAATATATGCTTTCAAACCCGCACATTCATTTTTATAAGTTGCAGTATAATAATAAATATTATTATATAAATGTAATGATTTTAAATTTACACATTGACTTAAATCAAAATTAATTTTTGGGTATACAAAATTTATATCTGCGTCTAAACTCATTTAATCTTTTTTAATATTATTTATTATTTTAAATATTAAAAAAGATTAAATAATATTTTAATGGATAACTCATATTTGATAGTTTTAGGAATAGTAATATTAATAAGTTTAATTATATATTCTTCATATAAATTAAATAATTATTCTGTTATTTATTATAGTTTTGTTATTTTAATTTGGGCTTATTATATTTATTTAATTTATATTTACAATTCAAGTGATCCTAATAGACCTGATGTTGTGTCAGAAAGTTTTAGTAATACATTTAATAATTTATATGAATTTACAGTTCCTACTATTTTTAAAGAAACTGTAGTTTCAGAAAATGAATACTCTACAAAAGCAGAATTAATAAATAATGCATATAAATTAGGATTTAAATTAGAATTAGGTTTACCGTCTCAAAAATGGATTTCTGATTCAAATTTAAAATTGCAAAATGTGGGTGTAGATTCATATTATACTGAATTATACAAATCAAATTTAAATAGAATTAAATCATATTCTAAATCTGGTATTGTAATCCACGATACAGATACAATGGGAGAAAATATTTATTTATATAATTCATTTGATTTAATTGAATCAATTCGAGATAATCATTTATACATTTATTCACGTCAAAATTGGGATTGGTTATTAAAACATCGTATTTGTTTGTGGACTAGGGAACCTTTACCAAAAATTATATTAAAAAGTATTGAGAACCGAAAAAAAATATCTGAATATTTACCAACTGAACCTTTTATTTATCCAATCTCAGAAAATTTAGAAAGTGAATTCGCTATTTCAAGTGTTTCGAATAAAAATAGTAAATTTGTAGAATCAATTGATTCACATAAAATATCATTACGTAAATATTCTCAAAGTGAAAAAATTGTTCGTTCTATTTAGAATCTTTAAATATAATAATTTTTTATTATATTTATTAAATTATTAATTTTATATTTATTAGTATTGTAAGATTAATAATATTTATTAGTATTGTAAGATTAATAATATTTATTAGTATTGTAAGATTAATAATATTTATTAGTATTGTAAGATTAATAATATTTATTAGTATTGTAAAATTAATAATATTTATTAGTATTGTAAGATTACTAGTATTATAAACTTATAAAATTCACGTATTTTAAAATTAATTAAATTATTAGTATTGTAAGATTACTAGTATTATAAACTTATAAAATTCACGTATTTTAAAATTAATTAAATTATTAGTATTGTAAGATTACTAGTATTATAAAATTCACAAAACGTAAAACTTATAAACTTTATAACTCGGGCTACGCCCAGAAACATATGTAATATAAATTTTACATTTTGTGAGTCTTATAAGTTTATTAATTTTTAAACATATTAATAGTTAGATATAATAAAATAGTATTTATTATATTTATTAATCTTTATTATATTTATTAATCTTTATTATATTTATTAATCTTTATTATATTTATTAATCTTTATTATATTTATTAATCTTTATTATATTTATTAATCTTTATTATATTTATTATATTTATTAATCTTTATTAGTATTATAATTTAGCTATATTTAAATACATATAATTAAAAACTCCAAATCCAGATTCAGAAATTAATAAATTTGTTAATTTTTCATATTTAATACAATTTATACAACTTTTTAAATCAAAACAATTTTTACAATACATATATTCTAAATCTGGAAATTTTATATAAACTGTAAATTCAAAAAATTTTAAAATTTTAAAAATATACAATAATAAATCTAAATATTTAATTTTTCCGTAATAACATAAAGCAGTTTCAATTCGTTGAAACGAAAAAATTATATTTGTAATACACGCACACGAAATTCCAATTAAAACTAAATCTGAGTAATTGCAAATATTATAATACACATATGTGTCAATTAAATATGTAGTGTGCATTGAATAATGTTGTAAATTTAATATTTGCAATAAATTATAAATATATTTTAATAATTTAGTTCGAATACTTGAAAAATCTTTTTTACTGTTATACAAATACACATCATTTATATCATACGCAGTTTTAACATTTTTTATTTTTATATTTAACGGTTTAAATATAAATTCAGAAAAATATTTAGAATTTAACAACTCTAAAGCTGTAGGTCTTTTTTTATAATCAGATTCTAACATTGCTGAAACTATTTTTCGGATTTCAAAATTATATATTAACTGTAATGATTTTGAAATATATAAATAACCATATTTTAATATATTTTTATCAAATAAAGTTAAAATACATACTCCTAAACTATAAACATCATTAATTGGAAAGAAAATCATTTTTGATGCTTCAGGGGCGTCATAAATAGGTGTACAATATGTGTCATTTTTATGTTTAGAATTAAAGCAAATTGATCCAAAATCAATTAAACAGATTCTACCTTTAGAGTCTACACATATATTTCGTGATGTTAAATCTCCGTGAATTAAATCATTTCTAGAAAAAGCTTCTAAAATTTGTAAAATTTGAAATATTATATATTTTAAATAATCAGTTCCATTTTTACGTATATATGTATATAAATCAACTCCAACGTTTTTTAAATCTAATTCTAACGAGTTATTATATAAATCTAATTTTACGTTATATAAAGAAACAATATATCGACTTTTAAATTGTGATAAAAAACATGTTTCTTTTAAATTTGGATATAATAAATGTAAATTACATAAATATGATTCATCGTTTATTTTTAATTGAGATTTTATATATTCTTCAGAACTTTCATATTTGAAAGATTCGGAAACATTTTTTAATTCTTTTCTTAAAGTATTTGGAGATAATTCCTGAGAATATAATTCTAATTCTGAATCACTAATATATTCTAAAATTTTTACTTTTTTCGATACAGTATTAGAATCTATATATTTTACATTTCCATATGTTCCAGAACCTATAACGTTCATTTTAAATACATAAAAAATCATTTAAATACAATTATAATGTTTTCGGCACACTGGAATATATTTATCAGTTGAACCAATTTCAACCGTTGTATTATAATTTCCAGTTATTTTTTTTGTAAAAGGAGCTTTCATCGTGTTTAATAATTCAGGAGTTAAAAAATTATTTTTAACCTCCGATGTACATTCTTTACATATAGCTTGTAAAAATTCGATTTTATCAGCGTGTGATATTAAACGATATAATTCACCAAATAATTCTTTTTTATATGTTCCACTTAAACCTGAAATTACAATATATTTACCTGCAGATACCCATTTTAATACAGTTTCATATAAATCTACGAAAAATTGAGCTTCATCAATACCAATAATAGAATATTGTTGTAATACAGATTCTGAAATTTCAGATAATTTCTGTGAGTATACAGCATATAGCGGATGTGTAATTTTTGAAATTAATTTATTATGTGTACTTATTTTATTATCTAAATCTCGAGTATCAAAATAATGATTAACTAATAAACCTGTAGATTTTGTCATTTCTGTGTATAATGCAACTTCTTTAATTAAATTTGTGGTTTTTCCTGAATACATACATCCCATATAAATTGAAATATATCCAGATTTTAAATTATTACTTTGGTCAACCGTATTATTACTTTCTGAAATACACTCATTAACCCTATTATTAACCTCAATACTCATTTTAATAAATTAATGTATATTAAATTGAAAATAAAGATTTTTATAATATAATTAAAAATCTATTATTTTCAATTTTTAATTATAAATGAGTACTTTTAATCCGCTTGAAGCTTTCAATAGTATAGATTGGAATAAATATGAGGATATGAGTGATTCAGAATTTGAATCTGAAATGTCAAATATGATGTCTCAAATGTTTTCAACCTTAAGCACTCCTAAAAAGAATCCAGATTTAACACCTACAGAAAAAAAGTTTATACTTGATCACGAAAAATTTTTAGAACGTATGGAAATTGTAAAACAATTAGAAGCTCCACAATTAGTAGATTCTGATTCAGTAATTTATCCTAGAGGAACAACATTTGTAAATAGTGCACACTCGGAATTAACTTTGAGTTTACCAGATTCAACTGAAGGTAATTTTAAAAATATAGCATTGATTGATAATTATAGTTGTAAATCTGTTAATATTGTAAGTCGAAAATCTGAATTTAAAATAGATTTAAAAAATCCTAATTTATTATTAAAATTTGAAAAAGGGAAATATATAAAGGTATAAAAGTATAAAAGTATAAAAGTATAAAAGTATAAAAGTGTAAAATAAGTTTATTTAAATTTAAATAAATTTAAATAAATATTTTTTAGATTTATAAAATATTAGTTTATATAAAAATGAGTTTTGATCAAAATTATACAGGTAGAAATTTAATTACTGTAGACGAAGTAAGAACTCAGTTTATCCAATCTCGAGAGACTGCCGATCCACGTCGTTTAGACTTATTAGATAAAAAAAGGAAAGCTTATGAAGAAAAAATATTTAAAACTGTAATTGATCCAACTGAACAAAAATTAACATCTGATTTATATAATTTAAACTCTTCTAATGTAAATGTTAAAAATGTAAACAATTTAATTAAAAATGATTTTTATGAATATAATACTGAAGAAGGTATTCATTTAATGAGTAAACAACTTTTATCTGGAAAAAATTTATTAGAAACAAGTAAAAAAGTTCACGAAGCAGTTCGTAATTTTAAAACTTTAGCAGCTGGAGCTTACGGTCAAGTATTTTTAGTTTCAATTGCTGGAAATGAAAAAGAAAGTATACGTGTAATAGTAAAAACATCTAAAGATATTGAACACGATGATTTACGACACGAATTACTAGTTTCATTTCTTGCATTAAATAAACTACGAGAATATATTCCAAATTTTTCATTTGCTTATGGAGGATTTAAGTGTAATCCTCCTGTAGTCGATGAATATAAAAATGTTTTAGACTTTTGTGGTGCAGATGGTTCTAATGTTATTACTTATGCACTTCAAGAAAATATTCCAGGAGATGTTATATCTAAAGCAATGCTTAATTTAACAGCTGGTCAATTCGTCAATTACTATTTACAAGTTTTACTGTCTCTTAACCTTGCAAATCAGAGGTATGAGTACTCGCATTTTGACTTACACTCCAATAATTGTATTCTACGAAACCCTTTCGAAGGAGAAGGATTTAATTTAAGATATCCAACTTCAAATGGTGATATATATTTAGTGTCTGATAAAATTGCTACTATTATAGATTATGGAATGTCAGGAATCACATATAAAAATGTATTTTTAGGATCTTATAATTTATCAGAATTTAAAGGATCTAACCCATTTCCTCTTTTTGATGCTTTCAAATTTTTATTATTTTGTATGTTAGACGCACGAGATAATAATAATTTTCCAGTTTTAGAAGCTGGAGCTGTTATAGCACAATTTTTTAGTAATGACAGTTTAGATTCTTTAATTGATTTACACGTTATTGAACCTTTAACATATTATGAATTACCTAATTTTACAGATCTTGTAAATCTTGGATTAGAACCTTTAATATATCATATTATTAATAATATTGATTGTTCTAATATTTTAAGTAAAACTCCAAATCCAAATTACAGAAATTTACAATGTATGGATTATTGTTTAACTTTAGAGGATGTTAAAGCAGAGTTAAGAAAATAAAAAAATTGATTTTAAAATACAATAAATATAATATTATATTTTTTGCATAAATGAATTCAGTATTTACCTTTAATAATGAATTTAAAGAATTTGAAACTGGCATAGCATTTGATTTTGATGATACTTTAATTTCAAAATCAAACGCTATTCTCTCATATGTATGTAATATTTTACAATCTTTACACAATTGTAGTATAATAATTTTTAGTAATCAAAAAAATGTTAGTATTTCAAAAATTACAGAACGAATACAAATTTTTAAATCTGCGGTAAATATACCTTTTATCGCATATTTTAGTTTAACGGATGATTCATCTCGAAAACCAGATACCGGGATGTTTTTAAAGTTTAAACTGCAGTATCCGAATTGTAAAATACTTAAATTTGTAGGAGATGCAGCTGGTCGAGCTACAGATTTTAGCGATTCTGATTGTATATTTGCAAAAAATTGTAATTTAGAATTTACAGTTCCAGAATCATTTTTTTATCCTGGAAAAATAATAAGTTTTGAAAACACTGAATTTACAGATTTAATAAGTAAAAATAAAACAGTAATTTTTTTAATTGGTTATCCTGCAAGTGGTAAAAGCACGTTTGCATTACAATTGTACAATCGATACAATTATAAAATAATTAATAATGATACAATGGGTTCAAAAAGCAATTCTTACACAATAAAATATATCGCTACAAATTGTAATATTGTAATTGACAATTTAAATTACACTAAAACTAGTAGAACTAAATTTCTAAAATTATTTGATAGCACTTATACTAAAATTTATATTTATTTTAGTAAATCGTATAATTATTGTAAAAATATGAATTCTAATCGAGAGAAAAAAATTCCAGATGTTGTGTTTAACACTTTTAGGAAAAAATTTGAAGCTCCAGACTCAGATGAATTTAATTATATATTTACAGTATTATAAAAATAGTAGTTATAAGGATTATTAAAATATAAAATTATTAAATTTATTAGTTATACAGATTATTAAAATATAAAATTATTAAAATATAAATTTATTAGTTATAAGGATTATTAAAATATAAATTTATTAAAATATAAATTTCACGTTTTGTAAAATTTATATCTCATATGTAATGGGCTACGCCCAGAATTATAGGTTTATAAACTTTACATTTTGTGAATAGTATAATATAATAAGTTTATTAGAATTATTACTTTTACATTTATTATAAAATTATAATAAATATTTTTTTATTACTTTTATTATTACTTTTATTATTACATTTCTAATAATTTATATAAATCAGATTCGGTTAAATTTCGTCCTAAAATGTATGTGTGTACAAAAGATTCAAAACTAGAATCATATACTGTATCATATGTTTGTAATCTAGATTCTAATACATCAGAATCATATTCTAAAGTGAATAATTCATATAATTCACCACGATTATTTTCTAATAATCGTACTAATAATCTTTTATCCGGAAATTTAAATAAAAAATAAATATATATATAATCTGAAAGTAAAGTAGATTTAAAATAATTATAAAATAATATATAATATTCAGAATCTATACAATTTTTAGAATATAACATATATAAAGATATTTTAGAATTTACAGGATTTAAAATCATTTTTAAAACATCATTACATATAAAATCGTATAATACTGAAACTGAATCTCCTGTACGATCCATAACAAGAGAGTCAAATAATAAAAACTTTAACCTAGAATCTAGGGTTGTAAAATATTTGTAAATATCTAATACATTACTAAGAAATACATAATAATAAAAATCTAAAATCATATCGTAAATTTCAGAATTAAAAGTATCTAAATATTCACGAATCAAATTTATAATATATTCCCAAGCAAGTGGTAAATATACAGATGATAAATTTGTATTTTTAGATAATATTATATAACCTATAAATTCAAAATTTATTTTTAAACAAAAATCTAAAATTTTTTTGTAATTAAAACTGCTATATACAATCATTTTTCCAAATTTATGAAAATCAAATTCAGATCCAGAACTGTATACAATAAACATTTTATTTATATCTTTATAATCTGGAACTTCATATTCTAAATCTGAAAATAAGTCTTTTGCTTCTAAATCATATTTTAAATCAGATTCGTTAATATATGTGTTAAAATAATTTTTTAAAATATTCCATTTGTCTATTGAATATAAATTACTTGAAAAGTTTCGATTTAAATCGATTGGCATTACACCATACTGAATAATACTTCCTACAATTTCTGTAGGAAGATCTTCTAATGAATTATTCATTTACACAGTTTAGACTTATTTTAAATAAAAATAAAAAATAAATTTTTTAAATTCGGCCTGCATCACTATTACAAATTTCTAAATTTAAATATCGTAGTACATTATCTATATTTACTGAGTCAACTAAAATCCAAAATCGATAACTGTAATTATTATACACTTTTTCCATATTACAAGCTATATCTAAATATGTAAAATGTGTTATATCAATTTCTAAATCCTCAGTTGTATATAATTCAAGAAAACTTCGAAATCCGTATTTTCGACTATTTTCAATATCTTTTAAAATACTAGCATTACATTTTCCAGAACTGTACATTATTTTATATCGATTTCGATAATTTGATTTTCGTATTAATTCGATCCCACTTAATCTATCTTGAATTGCTAAAGATTTAATTACACGACCTAAAGTATTATCTGTATTTTGAACTATATTAAAATAATTTTCTGTTTTAAAATTAGATTCAATATCGGATCCATTAATATAATCAATATGTAATGCTTCAGTTTTATATAAATTATCAATACAATCTGCTAATGGAGTTAGTGGACTCCAATAAGTTGTTCCTCCATCAATATAATATTTATCCATAATTTTTTTATCTGGGACATACACCGGAATACTTGCACTTGCAGTACACACTTTAGAAATAATTTTTATATCACCATCTGTATATTTTAAATCATTACAATTAAGTAAATTATTATCTATTTTACTATTTTTAAAAATAGATTGAGATTCAGATTTATTGCTAAAAATTTGATGTTTTCCAGTACTTCGTTCAGTTGTACCAGTACATATTTCTATTCTACTGATATTATAATTTGTAAAAATTTTAGACATTAATTCTGCACTTCCTTTTCCTTGTTTGTAAATACTTCCTTTAAAAGTTCCTATAATCCAACTAGGTATAAAATTTAAATATTTAGGCCACCACGGACTTGAAAACAATTTACTACTAATCATAGTACATACTCGTTGTATACCTTCTGGAGTGAAATCTCCAGCTAATGCTATATAACTGCATAAATTTCCTCCAGATGTAGCTAATATTAATTCAGGAGTCGGAACTATATTATATATTTGACATAATATTGCTAATTGATTAGGAAACCGTCCACCTGATGATGGTATAACATAAATTCGCATATCTTTTAATATAATATAAAAAATTGATTTTAAAATATTATATATAATATAATATTTTTTGTATAGATGGCGAGTTTAGAATCATTATTAGAAACCGGATTAGATTGCAAAGTTCGAATTTTAGAAAATGACACATTTATAATTTCAAAATGTAAATCTGATATAATTACAGAAACTACAGAAGTTAAATCTGATAAATATACAGAATCCTATAAATCTGATAAATATACAGAATCCTATAAATCTGATAAATATACAGAAACTACAGAAATTAAATCTGATAAATCTGATAAATTTGATAAATCTTATAAATTTTAATATATTTGATAAATTTTAATATAATTTTTTACAATTCTGATTTAATTTTATTGTAATCAGATTCAAAAATTTGTACCTGTTCAACTTGTAAATCTTTTACTTCTAAATCTGGAAATTTATATAATTGAACAATAATTTTACAAATTTGTATATCTGTTATTTTATTTATATCTATATATTTATAATTTTTATAAATTTGATTTAAAATTAGATTTAAAATATCAGATTTAGATTTTACAACATTATATAATTCTTTTCGATAATTATAATACAAATCTAAATATCTTTTATAAAAATTATAGTCTAAAATATAGTTGTTATTAATTTCCGGATTTTTAATAAAAAAATCATAATAATCAATCTGTAAATTTAATCGATTATAGTGTAAATTTAAAGATTTATTATTTTTAACATATGTATATAATTCATAATTATCTAAATGTATAATTTCTGACTCTGACTTTGATTTTGATTTAGAGTTATATAATTCTAAAGCTTTACATTGAAATTCGTTGAAACAATTATTACAATTATATATACCATCCAAAAATAATAAATTTGAAATATCACATAAAATTTGAAAACTTTGTACAAGATTGCAATTGATACACAATTGTATTAATGAAACTTTATCACACATTTGTAATAAAAATGCTTGTAAATCAATATTTGTGTCTTTACAAAAATCTAAATATTGAATTAATAATTTTGGAAAAAATATTAATTTATGAATTAATTTAAATCCAGATTGAGTATTTCCGTTTGAATATAATTGGGTTAAATACTGTTTATTTACGTCTGGAATATCAAAATCCGGGTTAAAATTACATAAACTTAAATATTGATTTACTGTTATTGAGTATAGTTCTATCAAAGGCATTTTTATTATGTTATTTGTAATATATCTACAATAATAAATTTCAATTTTTTATTTAAATAAATATAAAAATAAATAAAATGCTTAATGTTATTTCTAATAATAGTTTAGTGTATTCAAAATCTTTACGTGAAATTTTTAATACACACCCTAAATTAAATGTAGATTCTGAATCTCGTGAATGTGTAAATTTTGCAATGTTAACAATTTTAAATACTTTAAATCATAATGAAAAAGATGAATCTAAATTAGAGTATTTTTATCGATTTTTATTATATTCAAATTTAGAAACCGCAATTGGAAAGTTTTGTTTTACATTTAATGATTTTTTGGATAATGCAATTTTAAGTAAAAACTCTGAGATATTAAAAAATATAATATCTAAAATTGAACATACTGCTTTTTTTGAATTATATGATAATAAATTATTAGACTTTGAAACAAAGAATAAAATACAAAAAATTGTAGATTTCGAATTTCAATGTGTGTCTGAAACATTTAAAGAATGTTTAAATGCTGATTTAAATTTAGATTCGTATATTTGGATTTCTAATAATAGTATTTTTTATAAAATTTGTAAATCTAAACTTTCAAAATTTGAATTTAACTCGGAGTATGAATTATATGCTTCTTTAACTACAGATCCAAAAATTAAAATTTTGTATAATAATACATATATTCATACCTTGTATTTTTTTAATTTACGAGAGTTATGTTTAAATTTAGCTAAAGGAAAATTTAATTATATTTCTAAAACAGATTTTCCAGATTCAATATATGACGAATTAATACATAAATATGATATATGTATTAAATTTGTAAATCGATATTATAAAGGGTTATTAAAAGAAGGAAAAAATATATAAAATTGATTAAGATATATTTTTTTAGAATATAAAAATGAATTCTATAGATTGTATAAAACAGATTTTTATTCAATATGGATTTTGTAATATCGAGATTAAATCTAATAAAATTAAAGTTTGTATTTTTGATAAATTATTTTTTATAGTCAGTCTAAATTTTAATAAATATATTTTTTTAACAAAAGTTTTAAATTTAGATTATATTAAAATTAATTTACATAATTGTATTCTTATATTTGATTCAATTGATAAATTTAAAACTTATATTTGTAATTTGTCTAAATTGGTAGATATAAATGGTATAATTTGTAAAATAGACGAGTTAAATTTAGAAAATAATTGCAATAATTTAAATACAGTTTTACAAAAATATAATTCTATATTTGTAGATTTAGAATCGGATTTGGAATCGGATTTGGAATCGGATTTGGAATCGAATTTGGAATCGGATTTGGAATCTACAGATGCAAAATTTTTAAATCTACCTGAATTGAGTCTTCCAGAATCTGCTGTTCCAATTATAACAAACAAATGTACAATTTTTAGTTTCACATAACTAGAAATAAAGTATAATTGGAAATATAAATATAAAGTATAATTGGAAATATAAATATAAAGTATAATTAAAAATATAAATATAAAGTATAACTAAAAATAAATATAAAATATAATTAGAAATATAAATATAAATATAAAGTAGAAATATAAATATAAAGTAGAAATATAAATATAAAGTATAATTAGAAATATAAAGTATAATTAGAAATATAAATATAAAGTATAATTAGAAATATAAATATAAAGTATAATTAGAAATATAAATATAAAGTATAATTAAAAATATAAATATAAAGTATAATTAGAAATATAATAATAAAAAAATATTATTATATACTTCACAAAATGTAAAATTTATAAACCTTATAACTCGGGCGTAGCCCAGAAACATATTTATTATAAGTTTTACGTTTTGTGAGTCTTATATGTTTATTAAATTATTAATCTTACAAAAAATTATAATTACTATAATAACAAAAAATAAAAATTATAATTACTATAATAATAAAAAATAAAAATTATAATTACTATAATAATAAAAAATAAAAATTATAATTACTATAATAATAAAAAATAAAAATTATAATTACTACAATAATAAAAAATAAAAATTATAATTACTATAATAATAAAAAATAAAAATTATAAACACTTTATTATAAAATATATAATATACAATTATATATTTTTTTTAACCTTTTAACCTTTAACCTTTTAACTTTCATACCCAGATTCATCTCCAGATTCATCATACGTGTCAAATTGTGTAAAATCATACTCATCCGGTTTAAGTATATTTGAAGCTGTAAGTGTGTCGCTGAATTTTTCACTTATCGGAATATTTCGTTTGGAACTTCCTAAACGAATTCCGATATTAGCTCCTGAAAGCAATTCAATAAGAAACTTAAAAGTTGTTGGGAAAGTAGAAGTTCCAAATGAACCAGATGTTTTACAAAATCGACATACAAATTTCTTTGAAACAATATCATTAATTGCAAAATATCCACATTCTTTACAAATTACACGTCGATAACCGTCAGAACTAAAATTAAGACGATCTCTTAAAATATTTGGAGTTCCGTGTGCAATAAAAGTCGCAGATTCTAATTCACCAATTCGCAAACCAGAACCACCATAAGCTGTTCGACCTCGAACCGCTTCGTGTGTAGTAGGATCATAATTACCATATCCACGAACTTGAATTTTATCAATTACATCTTTTCCTAAATTTGCAAAATAACAAGGTCCTACAAAGATTTGAGCTTTAATTTGTTTTCCAGTTAATCCAGATATCATTGTTTCATTTCCTTTTGAATCAAACCCGTATGATCGTAGTACACTTGCAAACTTTTCGTGTTCAAATTTTGAAAATGCACTTGCATTGATTCGTTCGCCTCTAAGTGCCGCAACTTTTGAAGCTATGATCTCGATTAGCATCCCACACGTCATACGCCCGCTTATGCAGTTATGAACCGAAACTCCATTCGCAAAGAAGTTTTCTGTCCTTTCTACGGATATATCGTACACTTCTTCTTTCCCGATAGGTCTAATATCCACAACTTCTAGATTGAAAGTTCTAATATAAAAATCTGTTTGTTTAACTATATAATTTGCTTTGTTTTCACTTTTAATAAACCAATCATAAACTCCCATTTTGGTAAAAAATGTTTCAACATCTTCTATAAAATTATAATCTAATTTTTTAAGTTCACTTGATCTATCTCTTCGTCGTCTCCTTGCAAATAATTCTCTATTTGGTAAAGAATAATACTCGTTTAATGGAGCTTCTTTAGAATATAACGATTCTTTAGCCATATTTTCAGAAATTAATCTACATCTACTTCTATCAATTTGTTTATTATTGTTATCCATATATATATTATAATCTTGAGCTATAACAAAATCGTGTTGATGTTTAACATTTTCAATATATCTCCAATAAGCACAAGCAGCTTCAGTTTTTAAAGCTTTTTGAATACAATATCTAACTCCAATATGCTTATGAAATAATAAATCTGTACCAGGTTTAAATTTGATTTCGTGAACTTCAGTTCTATTATAACTTAAATAATCTAAATCTCGTTTTTTTGTATAAAAATTAGAATTTAAATTTACTTTACATTCAGATTCAACAACTTTTCCATCAATATAATTTAAAAATTGTTTTATTTTATATGAATCTGTTTTTTTATCAGTTTCCTCATTTTTATCAGTTTCAGATATATTTAATTCTTTAAAACTATTTTCTAACTCTATTTCAGGTTCGTCAAAGAAATTATATGAATCTTTAATTTGGTCAAAAAGTAATTTATTTGTAGCTTCTTCAATTTTTCCTTTATTCATCATTTTAGGAGGCAATAAATCTGTTTCCACTCCAAATCGAGATAATAATGATTGAAGTTGAGTCATTTTAAGAATCATTGATTCTCTAAAATTAGGATGAACTGACTGTGAAAATCCCATTCGTTCTAAAGTATATCGATCTCCAGATTTACTTTTTAAATTAGAAGCTTTATTAAATCTAGTATATGGGCTATGACCATCACCTCCAAATAATCCAGCTAAAAATTCACGAATAAATGATTTTGGCGTTTTAGGATCAAGCACAATATCGGGCCATTGTTCAGGTTGCATAGTTCTACGACCGTATATCATATTTTTTAACATTCCAAACATCATTCCTAATTTTCCACTATAATTTATTATATAACAATTACTGTCATATCTAAACTTATATTTAATACCGGTTAATAAATAAATATCAACACGTGCAGATTCAACATCATAAATATGTCCAAATAATATATTTCCAAAGAAATTACCACTTCTTTTATCAATACATAAACAACCATCAGATAACATATATCCAAGTAATCTAGCAAAAGCTAAAACCCTGTATCTGTTTGAATAAGTATTCATTTCTAAATAAACATCTGAGTATAAATGAAATTTCCAACCAACTTCATCAGCTCCAAATTCATCTAAAGGATTTTCTAATCCTACAACAACATTAGTTGGATTAGAATTTAAAGAATTATTCCATTTTCCATCTTTATATTCCCCTCGAGGTAATAAATTTCTAGCTTCGATATACACATATTCATTGTTTGAATTTTTAGTTAAAATTTTATGATCGTGTGTACATTTCAATGTACGTCCATCTGACAAAGTTATTTGTAAAATATCTTTAACACCTTTAGGTTCTGCAGCATATTGTCTACTAGCTGTAAATCCTTTATTTGTAGTATCAAAACTCCAAATATCGAATCCACCGTCAGCTGGCATATCTTTAATATTCATTGATAATCCATTAGATAATGAAACTCGAGTATCACCCGTAAAACAATATGGCGAAATAATAACATCGGGAACTGTTCCAGAATCAGGTCCACTTGCGATAAACGGAAGATCTTCCGGAGGAACTGCTAAAGACATAGTTGATTTTTGACTATAAAATGCACAAAATTTATCTCCCGGTCTAGGAATTCGTAACTGTCTAATTTTAACATATGCCACTGTTTTATTGTCAACTGTTTTTGTTATTAATACTCGATCTACAATTCCTTCTTCTCCAATTCCAATAGTTTCACTTACATCAACAACTTCTTTACTTCCTTTGTATACTCGAGTTTTTGCGACAACAACTTGATCTTTTTCCAATCGAGTTCCAGGTTTTGGGAGACCCGAAGGTTCCAAATGTGCGAATTTCTGAATATTTTTAGTATTTTTCGGAATTTCTATTTTATCAATATAAGTTCCAGAAGATTCATATACTGAAATTGTAATATATTTAACACTTGTAAATAAACCCATATCAATACTACTTTGATTAAATATTATACCATCTTCAATATTATATCCTCCATAATTCATAATTGCAACTTTAACAGTTTGACCAATAGGCATTCGATTCAATCCAATAAATTCAGAAATTTGAGTTTCAAACATTGGTCGACTTGGAAAAGCTAAAGTTTTTACAGTTGTGTCAAATCTATTAGTTCCATTTGAATGATAAATTCCTTCAGCTTGTTTAGTCATTTTTGCTTGAAACACTGATCGTGGTCCATGAGAAAAATTAGGAATTGGAGCTAAACTTGCAGTAATACCTAAAATTGCACCTGGATCAATTTCACAATGGGTAAATTTTGGAGTATTTCGAATTCGATCTAAAATAATATGCAATTTACTTATTTTAGATTCTAAAGATTCGATAGTTTCCTCTGAATAATAAGTTTCGTATGCCATTCGCAATTCCGAATCAGGTTCTGAATAATTTGAATTATCAGAATTATCAGATTCTAAGGATTTTAAGAATTGTAATGCGTTAATTGCATTTTTTAAGTCAGATCTATAATTATCGAAAGTTTTTTGTAAATCTGATAATTGTCCTGTACTTTGAGCTACAATTGCATTCATTTCTTGTTCAGCGCAATCTAAATATTCTAATGCTCCATTTCTAAACAATTCAGCTATGTAAGAATCATTATCTTTAAATTTTGAAACATATTCAGGTGAATCTAATTTTTTGATACTTAATACTAATTTTCCAGTTTCGGAATCTACAACTAACAATGGACGTATTAATCGTGAAGAATCCGTATAAACTTCAATGCAATTTTCAGATTGTATAATTGCCATTTCTGGAAAACTGTATCCTAATTTTAAATTTCGTAAATAACGATACATTATCCCTGAATTACACCATCCTCGTGGAATACCGTTAATTGTGAGAAGATCTTTTTTTAAAGGATTTCGATTTAAAGTATACCCAATTTCAGAATTCTCAGTTTGTGATGGATACCCTAATGGATCTAAAAGATCAATTCCAGTTTCAGAATATTCAGCTGTTTCAGCTATGTATTTATAATTTTCAATACTTGAAATTAATGGAATTTCTGAAAATTCGACACTTGGATATGATGTTAATGCTAAATTTTTAACTAATCCACATTTTTCACCTTCTGGTGTTTCAACAATACATATATATCCTGTTTGTGTAGGATGAATCAATCGTATATCTGTAATTCGATTATTTTCACTTGTAGGAGTGTTAATTGTTGTTAATTGTGAATACACTAATGCAACAGAATCACGTTTTAATGAATCAGTCACATTTTGTTTAAATTTACTTCCTTTGACACCCCAATTATCACTTGAAAATGCATCTTTTAAATTTTTTTCCCAAGTAGATTCATGTTTTTGTATTGAGAGTCGAATCCTTTCTAATTCATTTTTAGATTTTTGATCAAGAATAGATGCACTTACATCTTTAACCCATTCGCCAATAAGGGGTGTAAATAATTGTTCCATTAAAACAGCTGCAGATTCAATTCTTTTATTTGAAAAAGAATCTCGATCGTCGAGTTCTCTTAAATCAAGTAAATATTCTAAAATTCGACTACTCATTTGAGCTAATAACACACATTTAACATAATTTGAATATTCTGGGTTATTTGAGAAAAAAATATGAGGGAAAAGATCATCTGCGATAAAATTTTTAACTTTTAACATTTTTTGATTATAATCTAATTCAGTTATTCCTTTGAGTGCACATACCGATTCATAATCATTTGAAATATTCATTGCTTCTACTCGAGTTAAGGTTAAAATGTGACGCGCTTTAATTCGAGCCGATTCCGGTACAAAACTTAAAATTAAATTTTCGATTGATTCTATATTTTTCATTCCTAATAATCGAAAACATACATATAAATTAAGAGTATTTAATTTATTTCCGGTACTTCCTAAAAATGGAAGATGAATTTGAAGATCTTTAAATTTTCCGATAATAATTCGGACTCGTTTAGGTCCCTTAATACTATTTGATGTAAATTGACATTCTACAGTTTTAAATTTACTATTAAAAAACATAATAATTTTATTTAATCTCAATTTTTCTTGAAGTTTAATAAATCGTTCTGAACCGTTAATAATAAAATATCCAAATGGATCTGATACACATTCACCTAATGCAATTAATTCTCGTTCAGGTTTTCCGTGTAAATGACAATAATGTGTTCCTAACATTAGTGGAAATTTACCAAGTAAATTTTTAGTTTTAGTACTAAAACTACCTGCAGTTTTTCTATTTTTAGATAAATTATAATCTCGTATAGGTTGTAATTGTGGATTATTTGGATAAAATACAAGTTCACCGTATACAGAAATATCATAAATACGACCTTGATCTCGAGCTGTTTTTGGAAGAATTGGAATTCCATCGTCGGTATATGGTCCTCGATATTCAATTCCTTCAATTCGATATACACCAGTTCCAGTAGGAAATTGATAATTTGTAATTTGACCTGGTAAAATATCATTTAACCATTTATCATACGCACGTTGAAATTGACGAGTAAATCCCGAAAATGTTAAATATTTTCGTAATAATTTACCATCAGAAGTTAAAGTTAATGCACCTGGCTCAGTAAAATTCTCTGAATTTATAGATTCTACTGAATATGATAGTGGTTCTGGAAGTATTAGATTTTGTATATTTAAAGTTTCATATTCTAGATTGGTTTCTGTGTTTTTCAGGGATTGTCCTGATATTTTAGCACTCATTATTTTAATTACAAAATATTTAAAATAAAAATAAAAATCAATTTATTTTTATTTTTATAGTAGTTTTAAAAATATTTTAAAAAATCCTAAGATATAAAAAATCCTGAAAATCGATAATACAAATCGATAATAATAATATTTTATAATTTATATTATTATTTATTAATGATCTATAATATTTTATAATTTATATTATTATTTATATGATTATTTTTTAATGATTCATATTATTATTACTACTACTAATATCTGGATTCAAACTCACGTATGAACTGTTTAATGCAAGAGCAACAAACAGCCAACCTAAATATAATAAAAGTAAAATAGCTGGAGTTTTAGCATATCGCCATAAATACCAAATTAAAACAATTGTACTTATAATAAGAAGAATTAGCACAACAACACCTGCAGTAAGTTGATATTGTCCAAAAAATACATATACCCATAAGAAATTTAAAAATAAATTAATTGCAAAAAGTACATTTACAGTTGTACGAGTTCCATGTTCTAAAAGTTTATTTCCTTTATACCAAGCATAAATAATAATTGAGAAAAGAATAATCCAAACAACACTAAAAACAATTGGAGCTGGTTGCCAACTAGGTTTGTTTAAACTAGAGTATTTATCAGATTGGGTTCCTTTAGAAGTAATATACGATTCTAAAATTAAAATTAAAACTACAATTAAAATTATAATCCAAAGAGTTTTATCTTTCCAAGATGATTGGGATGAATAATCAGTTTCAGTATATAAAGTGTACGAATCCATTTTATTAAAAATAAAAAAATAAATTGAAATTTATTTTATATTTATTTTTTTATATATAACTTTTATTTAAAATAAATAATGTATCTCAATTTAAAAATAAGTGAACTTCCATATAATAAAAATGAGTTAACTGAATTTTCAAAAACTGATTTTTTAGATTTTTTATGTACTGAATACAGTATAAACACACAACTAAAAACTGAGATAAAAATATGTAAATTATATAATTTATACGGAAATTCAAAAAATGAGTTTATATGTGATATTAAAAATTTAGATTTATATTCTAAATCTGATTCTGATATACAATCTGATCTACAATCTGATCTAATTTGTAAAAAACTTAAAAATAAATCATATATGCAAAAATTACAAAATATTAATCCATTATTTTTAAAAGATAAATCTGATATTTATATTTATTGTAAATTATATAATATACAAATAGAAAATAATGATTTTATCTTTTATTCAAACTTATTATATATATTACAAACAGTCGGATCTTTAAAAGGATTTTTAGATATTCCAGATTTAAATAAACAAAGCAAAAATTACATTTTACAAACTTATTTAAATGATTGTATAATTTGTAATTATATTTTTCAAATTCGAGATGATATTAAACGAATCGCATTATTACATTTAAATCCTATGAGTTTTTATATTTACTTATTAACTGATTTAGAAATTGAATTATCATTATTAAAAAAAAGTGTTGTTGTTGATTTAGAATCATATAGAATTCGATATATACGAATGTTAAATTTATATAATCTTGATATTAAAATTTTAACTAAATTTTTAGAATTTTATAAATCTCCAAATATATATAAATATATTTTACAAAATGATATATGCGATTTAGAATCACGATTAATTTATAATCCTTTAGAATCATTAGATTACAATATTCGAAATATGTCAACTTTATTAGGAATGCATATTTTTGATTATAATTATTTTATATCTAATTTTTTAGAATACTCAAATGTAATTTATTTCGAACCTGTAAATACAAAATTAAATTCTCAGTGTTTAAAATTATACTCAGATCTTGCTTTAATTAGAAGTTTACAAATTTATGTGTATCATACGAGTCGAGTCGATTTATTGTATACAATATCTAAATATTTAGATTCTGAAAAACATATTTTTTTCTTAAATTTAGATTACTCTGATAAAAAAATATTTTATGGAAATATTAACTGTAAAGTACAAATTACAGACGTACGAAATAATTTATCTTACAAAAATTCAGAATATTATTTGAAAGATATAAAATTAGATTTGTATGATTTAGAATCTTTAATTAAATACTGTGAATTAATATTAGAAAAATCAGAGTATTTAAAAACTTTAAATATTATTCAAATGATGAAACGATTATAAAAAATTTAAAAATATTAAAATAAAAAATTTAAAAATATTAAAATAAAAAATTTAAAAATATTAAAATAAAAAATTTAAAAATATTAAAATAAAAAATTTAAAAATATTAAAATAAAAAATTTAAAAATATTAAAATAAAAGAGATGTCAAATTTTAGAAAATTTAAGTTTTCTTTAAGAAATTCAAGTGATAGTGATAGTGATAGTGATAGTGATGATTTGTGTTTAGAAAATTCAAACTATAAAGAATTTAATAGTTGTTATTCCCAGTCTAAAAAAATTCCAACCCAAAGCTCTAAGCTTTTAAATTGGCTAGCTGGATCATCTGATTCTACAAGTGTTAGATCTATAAATTCTCAGTCAACTTATAGGTCTCAATCTGTAGGAGCTGATTTAAATATTTCAGCTTTGGAGCACACTCGAAATATGATTGCAACTGATCCGCTATTTGAGAAACGAATGGAAATCCAAAAGATCATTGATTCTCTTCCAAATGGAGAGGTACGATCTGCTTATCAATCAACCTTAGATACTTTAGGTAAAGATATATCTGCTATGCCGACATTCAATGAACCACTGATTGTAAATGGTCCAATAACGAGTACTGGAATTGTAACTGCACCAACTTTTGATGAGGTTTCGACTGATCCGATCACCGGTTGGTATTTTGATGGAAGACCATTTTTATCTGCACCAATTGTAGATCGTAAGTTGAATGGTTTACTAGAAGTAATAAAAATTGATGATAACAACTATCGAATTCGTGTTTATGGATTCTTGGCAACTCGACCAGCACCTCAGCTTCAACAAGCAGATTTTATTATGACTCGAATCGGTTCACAAGATATCTTCCAAGCTGACGGGAATCTTATTGTACTTGGAAATAGTTCTACTGTTTCAACACGTATTTGTCCTATTGTATCGGCGGGAGAACGTTTTCTTCTTATTAGTAACCCACCTAAACCTGGATTTACAAATCCAAATCCGTATGCATCTGGATTTTCGGCTTTACCTAGAAAAATCACACCACAAAGTGCACGACACTTGTTAGAAAAAGGAGCATCTTACAGAGATTCTCTTCTTAACTGTCACTCTCCCGAAGAGCTCTTAAAATTCTGGACCGAAATGTTTGTATCCTTAAACATCACAGGAAACGAGCGTATCCAATATATTGATCCTTTTGCTGCTCCCTCTGCCCCACGTCAGATACTAGATTACCGCATCTTCGGAAACAAGGGGCGACGCACCGCTGAAAAGTATATTAATCTTTTCAAGACGACGGGGTTCAGGATTGGTGGACGAGTCAAAAGGGTCGAACGTGGTCTTCTTGATGGAACTATCAAAATAACTATGGAAGATTCAGACTTTGAGAATAGTGATTTTAACTTTCTTCCATTCGCCGGAGGCCTACCCGTATTTTTTGATGGTACTGGATACTCAGATATTGATAATATACCGTTCACTTGCTCAATTGCCGGTGGTTTCAATTATGCAAAACCACCCCCTAGATGTTTTGAAGCAGAATTAATGGAGAAAGGTATAATGAACTTTCACATTGAAGTTCCATTGGTTATTACTCAATCTAACAATCGGCTCACTTTAAATATCAATGGAGCGTCTTTGACTGTCGAACTTACACCAGGATATTATATATTTTTAGATGTGTTATTAGTGATAAACAAAGAGTTACAAAAAATCCATCCTTCGTTGTACATTTGGTTTTATAATGGAATTGTTTTTGATTATGTAAATCAAGTTCCTACAACAGTTTTCTCTAATAAATCAGACGAACTTGTGTATATTCGAAGTGATCTATCCCAAAATGTATCAATCTCGACACAGTCAACTATTCTTGATTTATTGGGTCTCAAGACAGCAGCTAACGGTATTCCAGTTCAACGACAATCTGGTACAACAGCAGTACGTTTAATTGTAGGTGAGAAACCTGCTATTACAAACTCGCCAGTAGATGGGTTTTTACGAATTCTTAAAAAATCAGTTTCCTGTGATAGCATGAAACCACTTCGAGCGCAGACCCCACACATGCAGTTGGCAGGATGTTCGTTTCGAGAAATGCTTTTTGCACTCCACTGTATTCAGCGACTTATGAATTTAGAAGAGCATGTGCTTACCGCGGGATGTGGAATCGGTGCACAAGACTTTGGTCGATGGTATCCGGAAACTTGGGAGGATATGGGATTTTTTATGCGTTCTTATTTCCCAATTTTTGGTGTGTATCCGTCAACTTTCGCAACCCAAATGATGATTATCGAACCAGCGAGATTCTATACCGATTTAAAACTAACAACATCAAACCTCTTAGCTGCACGATTTCCACTGGGTGATGTGTCGTCTATTCTTGCTCAGAACTATCGATACACTACCGATTGTATTACGAACCTCGGAGCTTTACCATTCAAAAACAATTTACCTCAATTTTTAGCATCTCCTTTACTCACTCGATACATGAAGGCCCCGAAGAAGATTCAAGCTCTTCTTGCTTCCGAGATTTCTGGACCAGTGAGACCAGTGGCACGTGTAATTGATGCTTTTGACATTTCACAATTGTCAAACATCACAAGCGGTGGAAATATCTTATTTGGTGTTGTAGAACCTTCTATAGTAGCATCTCTAACTGGAACTACTCTCAAAGTGGGATATGTATCGTTCCCAGATATGATAATGTCAAACAATACTACCGATTTATCAACACTTTTTCAAGATGATGAAATATCTGTAGGAATGCCACAGATTCGTCAGTATATGAGAGCAATATTTGGGTTTTTTAAAAGTCAAGGAGTAGATAGATTCATAGTTGATTTACGTGCAAACGGAGGTGGATCAGCTGCTGAGAGACCATTTATAGCGCACATCGGTTCCAGTCCACACCCTACTCTTAGAAGCAGATTTGTTGCCTCAACTGCATTACAAGAACTCAATTACGGTGCAGATCTTAGTGATTGTGCTCGGTATGTCCGATCTCTTGAAGGAGGAGCTGCTACTCGAGAAGAAAAGTGTAGTCGAACTGATTACAGTATCGAGGTGGAGCCTAACGCACAGTTTCGTTTAACTGAAGGGCGAGTTCTTACACTTGCATCGGAACAAAGCTATTCAGCAGCAAAGGCTTTTCAGAACGATTTGCGGCTTCGAACCGAACAGTATAATGGGTTCCTTGACTCTGACCGAAAGGTTGACTATTTCAATTTATCCGTTTATGGACGACCGTTCGCCACGGCCGGTAGTAGCATGGGTTCAGCGCCATCTACCGACCACTTAACTACTTCTAGAAGTGAGTTTCCAGTGAATCCGTTGCTAGGAGTTCAAAGGATTGAAGCTTTATCAGTTTGCTATGCTGGAAGTCGGTTACCCACTGGAAACAGATTAACTTGGTGTGATGCAAATCCAAATACTGGTCTTGAATATTTCTTTCGCGATATCGGTCTAACTGGAAAGACAGCACGTAATGTTGGAGTTGTTGACTTCTCACGATCACTTCCACCATTTAAAGATGTGGAGTTCGGTAGACCATGGACTTATAGAGATTCTAACTTCGAGCGTGCAATTCAGATCATTTGTGACCCTAATTGTCGTGCAAATGCTGTATCTGATTTACGATATGGTTCTACTATAGTTCGTAATGAATCTTGTAAAATTATACGAGATTTACCTTCTACTTTACCAAGAATTTGGTAATTTTAACTCATACTATTATGTTTTATTAATATTCGGAAATTTATAATAGACTGTATAAGTATTAAAAATAATTTATAAATATGTATTATTTATAAATTTGATAGATTTAGAATTTTATGAATGTAAATTTCCAGTAGGAATTTGTAAAACTGTAATTAGTAATTTCCTAGATGTATCAAAAATGCAAAATAATGGAGCCGAATTATTAGCATTATTAATCGGTTTACGAATAGCTGTATGCACCGAGAAATATAAAATTATATATTGTGATTCTGATTTATTAATTAAATATTGGAGTAAAGGAATTATAAATTCTAAAACTCGAAGTAAAATGGATCCTTTAAAATTACAATATATAAATGAATGTACATATTTACGAAAAATATTTGAAAATAATAAAGGTACGATAATTAAAATATAGGCCTCAAAAATTTAGCAGATTTAGGTTATCACAAATAAATTGATTTTTATAATTGTTTAAAAATTATAAAAAATGGAATTTATAAGTATTATAAAATATTTGTTAGATAATTATGATATAACAATCTCTGATTGGTATGACAGATTATATTTAATTCAATGTAAAAAATGTAAAATTAATGAATTATGTGAAAATTGTAATTGTTATGATTCTATTTCAGAAGCTGAAAATTTATCTGAACTATATAAATATAATAAACCTACAGAATGTAAAAAATATAATTTATCTAAACTTATCCCGATGTATAAAAATTATATAGATTTAAATAAATTAAATTTTGAATTATGTGAAACTATATTAAGAGGGATTCTAAAATCGAAATAAAAAATTATAAAAAATATATATTTATTATAATTTTTTTATAATTTTGTCAAACTATAAAATTTATAAACTAATATTTATATATTTACGGGCTATGCCCAAAATTTATAATTGTATACGATTATAAATTGTATAAAACGACAAAATTATATTTTAATTTGTTAAAACTTTTTTTATATCGTTATATGATATATTTGTTTTTGTTTCAAATAATATAATTAAATCATATTCAATCTGAGAAAAAATATATGAAGGTAAACTTATATTATAGAATATATCTGATAAATTTTGATTTATCTTTTTTTTAATAAATCATTAACATCCGAAACTCAAACCAATTAAAACTTTATGTAATAAAATTCGGAAGTGTTTCTAAATATACAGTAGGACTTACAGTATACAATTCTGTAAACACTTTTTGTACCCAAATTGTAATAAATTTTATTTTTTTAAAGATATATTTTTTACAATACAACCCAATCATTTCCGACACTGCAAAATTCAATTGTTTCTCCGGGTCGGATACTTTTATTTCGATCCAAAATATCAATTTTACTAGTTCCTCGAGCATTAATAGTGTGCATTAAACCCGTACTTAAATTTTTTATTTTTAAATTACAAGTTTTTAAAGTTCCCCTACAATTTTCTAAAGAATCACCTTTAATTTCAGGAAGATTAATTATACATTTAGAATGATTATTATTTATTAAAACAATTCGATCGTTTTCATTTAAAAAAGCGTTAGAATCTACAATTTTAACATAAGATATTTCAGTTTTTATAGTATTATTATTTTTATTCCATTTAGAATCTTGTAAATTAGAAACTATATTTGATTGTAATCGCTCACTAGATATCCGTTCACTTGAGTCATTTTTACTTTCAGATTCGATATGTTCACCTGTTTTAGATTCTCGTTTATTAGATATAAAATTTCCGGTAAATTCACTAGCTAAATTTTCAGATTCAGAATGATATTCAGGTTCAATATTATTACTTGAATCTACTTCAAAGTCAATTCTACATCTTGAAACTGTTAAATTCTTTGATTTACTAAAATTATATATAACATACACATTTGAATCACTTCCTAATCGCTTAACTTCCATACTTCCACCATCTACAAGTAAACTTATATTTGAATCATTACCTGAGATTTTAAATACACTAATTATTTCATTTCGACCATTTGCTTCAAGAATTATATTACTTTCACAAATATGTAATTTACAATTTTCGATATTTGCTAAAAATGAATCTATTAAAGTATTACTACTATATACACACATTATAGTACAATTTATAAATAAAGTATGCCCTCGAGTTAATTCTAAAGAAGGTTTGTCGTATGAACGTACTGTAATTCCTTTAATATACACTGTACTATCTCGACCCCATTTATATTTTATATCAGTTTTAACCGAATCAAACACTACTAATCCGTGCGAAGCTTCAATCCAAATATTAGGTTTCAATAGTAAAGTTCCGTAATTTCCGGGTTTAACTATAATTGTATCTCCAGTTTTTGCTTCTTTAACAGCAGAGTTTATATTCATAAACGGAAATGAAGCGTCATCTGGAGTACCTGTTTCATCATTTCCGTATTTAATGTCTACAAAAATTGTGTTATTACATTTATTATTAATTTTTAAATTCTCTAAGTCGACCGATTTACCTGGAGGACCTGCTGGACCGGTATCACCTTTAGGACCAGAAGGTCCTTGTGGGCCCGGAGGGCCCGGTATACCTGCAGGTCCTGAGGGTCCTTCAGGTCCTTCAAGCCCCATAGGTCCAGGTGGTCCTTCAGGACCTTGCATACCAGGTGGTCCTCTGATTCCTTCAGGACCTGATGGACCCATTTTTCCAGTTAATCCTTGTGGCCCTGGAATTCCTTGTTCACCTCTTGGTCCTAAAGACCCTTGTGGCCCTGGAGGTCCTTGTATTCCAGGTTGTCCTGCTTCTCCTCTGGGACCTACAGGACCTGGCTGTCCTACTGGACCTGGTGGTCCTACTTCTCCTCTAGGACCCATAGATCCAGTTTCTCCTCTGGGACCGGAGGGACCTACTGGACCACGAATTCCTGAACCTTGTCGATTATCAGTTTTCAATTCAGTATGATTATCGGAGGTTAATTTAGATTTAGACGAAAAAAGTGAATCAGAAGGTTTTGATCTAGAATTATCACGCTTTCGGATAAAACCGTCATCTTCAATTTCAGACATTTTTGTATATTTTATATATACAAAAAATATTTTTAAGTATAGTAAGCTATTAAACCCAAAATTAAAATAATAAAAATTAGTATTAATAATAGTACAACTCCAATATTTAAATTTACAGGTAATGTATTATTTGTAGAGACCGTACTTTTAGGACATTGTGTAGGGTTTAAAACACCATTTGAATCACGAGTATAACAAGTTCCAGATGCACAACTCATATTAAATTGAGTTTCATTTGTTAATCCTACTTTTTGAAGTGTATCATTCAGATTTATGCCAGAAATAATACAATTACATTGATTTTTACAACTATTACATAACTGTGAAAAAATTATATTTCCAGCTACACTTGAATTAACACTATTTATATTAATATCATCAATAACACACACATCTGATAAACATATTTGCGGTATTCCAGTAATACTGTCAATTTTATAAATACTGTTTGATTTATTACAAAGTGGATCGCACGGTTTAGAAACATTATATTCAGATGGTAAATCTCCAGCTCGACATCCACACATTCGTGTGTATAAACTACTATTTGAAATTTCAGTTCTAGAACAATTATCACAAAATGGATTTAAAAAATCATCACACACTCCAGGAATATCGGAGCAACTTTGTAATAATGTTTCTTGAAACGCGTTATATCCAGGTTGATTTGGATTTGTTATCTTAAAATTATTATAATATGTACGAAATGCATTATTAAAATTATCACGAACACGTTGTAATTGAGAAGCGTCATAGGTTCGTAAAGTTTTTTTATTTGGATTATTTACAGTATTAAATGAATTATATAAAATATTTGAAAATTCTGAAGTACAAATAGTACCATTATTTAAACTCCAAAAATTAAACCAGTTTGATCCAGTGTAATTGGGATTAGAGCCTCGACATATTGATTCTATAACTGTTGCATTACTAGCTTGCGGTTTAAATTCTCCTATATAATCAGCACACGACATATATTTTATTATAAAAAATATATATTTTTTATTGTTTTTTGAATAACCCTAAATGAAAATTTAAATCACTACTTGGAGATTTAAAAGGACTGTTTATATTTGTAGGACTAAAAGAACTATCTAATATTTTATGTTCCTGACTTTGTAAATTTAAAGGTTTAATTTTATTAGAATACGATTTAGAATATTTAACAAATGATTCATTACTATAATTTGAAATATAAGTTTGTTCTAAATAATAATCTAATAATTTTTTATAATACATATTACATATATTATTTAGTATAAATATATAAATCCAAATATTAATAAAAATATATAAATTATAATTATATTTTGAATTTGTAAATACACCTATAATAAAAATTAAAGTGCAAATAAATGAACCATAAATACTTATACCTAAATATCGACTTTCATTAAAAATAGTTTGAACATTTCGTATATTAAATGTGGTATAAATTCCTAGCAAAAATAAACAAAATTTAACGACTAATGTAAGAATTAAAAAAATAGAATCATTTTCTGAATAAAAACAAATATGATAATTGTAAGCTGGACGATTATAATCACTTACAATTAGTTCGGATTGTAATTTAAAAGAATAAACTGTATTTAAAATTATTGTATATAATAATATAAAACTTAAATATTTAATTAATTTAAAATCTCCTAAATTACTTATTTTTAAACGTCGAATATTAAAGATTTGACCAATTCGTAAAGTTTTTAAAAATAAGGATCCAAAACTTAAATCGAATCCGATTGAAACAAACCAAAAAAAAGATATGCATTCTGCAACAGTTGAATCTAAAGTATAAAAATAATTTCCAATGCACATACATAATTGACCTATTAAAAAAATAGTTAAAAATAAAGGACTACTAGCTTTTATTATAACATTATATCTATTTTTAACTGTAAAATGTATTAAATACAATAACACACATATTAAAAAAGTATTTAATGTTATAAATCCAATTTCTAAACCTGAAGTTCTAGGATTGTAAATATACTGACGTTCATTCCAATTTGGGGTAGGAAAAACTAGAATATCAGTAGTAATAGGTCTAATTAAATTAAATTTATATGTTTTAGGATTGACCAAATCAATTTGTGCAATAATAAGATCATTATTGATAGTGACAAATCTTCCATATCTGTCAAATTGGATTAATCCACTAATTGAAGGTACACTTATAATAGTAGATGCTAATATTAAATCATTGTATTCAATACTATTACTGTATTCAATTAACTTTTGAAAAATTAATAGTGAAATAGTTGCTAATGAAGCTACTATATGAGAACTTTCTGAATATGTATATTCTGGGTAATTATATAAAAATTTTTCTAAGAATACAGCTGGAGAATATTTATTTTTTATAGAACTATAGATTTCTAAATTTTCATTTGAATGGATTGCTCTAAAATCATAACCAGTTAAACGAGAATCCCATATATATGTACTCCAAAAATAACGTATTGATTCAGGTTTTAATAAATCTAAAGATCCTAATTCTAATGATACAACTTTAGGTATATAATTAAAATTTTTCATTTTGTCTAATATTTGTTGGATTATATAAAAATAATTAATTGGTAAACTTGTACTTGTTCCAATTATTAACAATCCTTCTAAATCTGAATATTTTAAATTGTACACTAATTCTGAAATTTGGAAATCTGTATAAATTGACATATTTACACTTAATGACACACATTTTACATACACTATATCAATATATAAATCATTTGATATATTTATTATTTCATTATAAATATCTGTATCAGCTGAATTATCTGGATACACAATTCCAATTTTAGAAATTCCTAAATTTTTCCACATAATAATAATATTATTACATAATAGTGAAAAATCTCGAAATGATGTAAATAAATTATTAAATCTTCGATATTTATTTTTAATATTATTTGCGATACAATCAGGTAAATTATTATTACATATATAATCTGATTTATCAGCTGGAAATGCATTTACTACAATACATTTATTTTTACAATATAATGGAAATAAATATGCTAATTGTGGAGGAGGTAAAATTGAAACTACAAATTTATAATTATTTGAAATATAACGTGCTATATAATCAATTTGACCTGGATTACTCCAATCTAAATTAAATATATCATATGATATATTATAACGAGTATTATTAGTATCATATAGAGGGATTCCGTTATATGTCTTAATTAAATCGGAATATAAATGTATCGATTTGTATACTGCGTTAATTTCTGGAAAAAATATTTTACTATGAATTGATGCAGTTTCTAAATCTGTAAAAATATCATATGGATATGTACCATAACTTGCACCTAAGATTGCATACTTTAACGTAGCAACTGTGTTAAAAATATAATATATTATAAATATAAAAATATATTTATACATTTTAAAAAAGTAAAATAAAATAAAATAAAATAAAATAAAATAAAATGTCTGTACTTTTAAAATCTCACAGCAGCATTTATAAATTATCAGATTTAAATAAAAATGATTCATTTACAGGTTTATTAAAATTAAATGAATATGAAATAATAAACACACTTTCATATGAAAGTACTATAACTGATCTTTCTGATTTAACATCCCATTTAGAATTGTTAAATTTACGATTATATAAATTTAACAATTCTTTTGAAGATTCAGTTTACTGTAAATTACTATCTGATTTATTAGCAAATAGTGATAATTTTATTAATTCAGGTGAAAATGAATCTGAATTCATTTATTTTTTACCTTGTAAAAATGATAATGTTTTTATTGTCCGACAATTTATTTTGAAAACACATTCTGGGTTTTTATGTTTCAAAAAAACAACTTATTATCTTCAACAAGTTATTTATATGGCAGATATAAATCTTAAAAAATTATTAGGTAATATAAATATTAAAGACAACTCTGATTCTAAAGACCCTGCTTCGAAAGAAACTGTCTCGAAAGAACCTGTCTCGAAAGAAACTGTCTCGAAAGAACCTGACTCTAAAGAAACTGATTCTAAAGAACCTGATTCTAAAGAAACTGAAATAATTTGGGAATCCTCTGAAAAATCAGTTGAAAACAAAGACGTAATTTTAGAATCTATACCTGAAACTTCTAAATCTAAGGACAATTCTGAGATGGAGTTTAAATCTAATCCTATTCACGATCCTGAATCTTAAATATATTTAAATTAATAAAATATATACTTTATTAATTTCTTAAATATTGTAAAAAACTATAAATGTAGAAAATTACAAATATGGAAATTATATACTTTACAAATTGTAAAATTATAGTTTTTATATCTTATAAATCTGGGGCTATGCCCCCTAAACTATAAATCATACTATTTATAATTTTTACATCTTGTAAAAATTATAAATTACACAAATCAAAATTTAACTTATTTAACTTATTTAACTTATTTAACTTATTTAACTTATTTATATTATTTATATTATTTAACTTATTTATATTATTTATATTATTTAACTTATTTATATTATTTATATTATTTAACTTATTTATATTATTTATATTATTTAACTTATTTATATTATTTATATTATTTAACTTATTTAACTTATTTAACTTATTTAATTTATTTAACTTATTTATATTATTTAACTTATTTATATTATTTAACTTATTTAAATTAATAAAATATATACTTTATTAATTTCTTAAATCTTGTAAAAAACTATAAATGTAGAAAATTGCAGATATGGAAATTATACACTTTACAAATTGTAAAATTATAGTTTTTATATCTTATAAATCTGGGGCTACGCCCCTAAACTATAAATCATACTATTTATAATTTTTACAAGATGTAAAAATTATAAATTACACAAATCAAAATTTAACTTATTTATATTATTTAATTTATTTAACTTATTTAACTTATTTAATTTATTTAATTTATTTAATTTATTTAATTTATTTAATTTATTTATATTATTTGTATTATTTAATTTATTTAACTTATATTTCGTAATTTATGTATTTCAAATGGAGCCGGTAATTTTAAAACACTAAACATTTTATATACTGTACTACAAATTATATTACTACTTAATCGAATACAACTATTCATATTTGATGTTGAATCTCCAGATTTAATAATTTCAATTCGATCCCATAAAGTTAATCCATCCGAAGTATTATTTGTAAAATAAAATTTTTCATTATATTTTAATAATGGAAATTCTCGAATATATTTAGAATCATCGTTTAATAAAGATAACTCAGATTCTAATTTTATTAAACAATTAGCTACATTACAATTTACAAGCTCTAAATCGTCAGCTAATGCAAGTTCAACTGGAAATGATGTTTTACCATCCCAACCTCTCATATACATACCAAAATGTAATAAAGTTTCTAAAATTTGTAAAATAATTTTTTTATCAGAATATGTGTTATAAAAATCGTAAAATTGAATCATTTTTGAACCTTTCGAACTTTGATACATTTTTACATTATTAATAGAATTTGCTAAATCTGCAAAATTTGATTCTTTTCTTTTAACTGAATATTCATATAATCGATCGATACATTCATTATCTGGATTAATTGAGTCTGTTAACTTAAAATTGTAATTATTATTAAAAGAATCTATTAATTCAGTAAATGTAAAAGCTGTTAATTCTGAATATAAAATCCCAAAACAAATTACATCGGAATCATTTAATTCCGAAACAGTTTCTAAATAAATAGGTGTTTCAATATTAATTATGTTTAATTGAAATCCAATATAAAAGTTTTGCAATAAAACATAATTACTACATTCAAAATATATATCTGAGTATATTAAATTTCCAGTATAATTATAATAAATTTTAGGTAAAGAATTTTTTGAATAAAATATTTGTGGATAATTTAAATTTAAATTACAATCAGCTTTAAAAATATTAGGTGATTTAAAGCATAATTTTTGTAAATCTGAATCTAAAAAAACATAATTTGAGATATTACAAAAATCTAAAGTTTTAAAAATAGTGTTTCTACTATTATACAAATGTAAATTTGCAAATTTTTTTAAGTTATAATATTCAGCTATTGGATTTTTAAATAAAGTTAAATCTAAATTATAATATAAAAATCCAATAGTAAAAATTTCAGATAAACTTAAATCATTTAATTTGTGAATAATATTTAAATTAATATTTTTTAATTTGTTATAACATACAGTTAACTCTTTTTTATCAATATACACTGATTCAGATTCTATAACCTGTGTAAGATTAAAATTTAAAAAATAATATAAGTTAATATTATCTAAAAATGATAATTTATGTAAATGATTTTTATTATAATTTATTAAATCATTTTTATTGTACAATTGTAATACTGAATTATATAAATGTACAGAATCTAAATTACATTCAAAATTAAAATTTACAAATTTTAAAATTCGATACACAAATGATAAACTTACAGTTTCAAGGTTTGTGTAATCTGGATTTCCGAATTTATAATTTCGAATTATAACAAAAAAATTTTCTAACTCAAGAGTATTATTTTCAAGTTTAAGAATTAAATTATACAAATTTATATTAAAATTATATGATTCTTTTAATTTAGAACTACTCCATTGTATTGAAGGATTTAAAAATAATGCAATTTTTCGAGATTGCAAAGAATCATATATATATGATTCTATGGGTTGTACAGATTCGGATATATCGGATAAATCTGACTTATATCTATTATTTAAATAATTTAAAATTTTATTTTTATATGCGTCACAATTATTTAATTTTGCAAAATCGAATTTAATTCCAGAATGAACTAAAATTTCATTTAAAACACAAATTGGAGTTTGGAAATTTACATTTTTACATATTTGTATTTTACTTAACATATTTAAACATTTTTAAATAAAAAATATTTTATTTAAAAGTAGTTTATATTTTTAAATAAAAACATAATATATTAAAATGAGTGATTTTATAATAAATTACAATTCACCAAATGTGTGTAATTCAAAATTAAACTTAACATATGATTCTATAAATAACTCAGAAAATACATATTTACAAACAATTTTTTATAAAACTATTCCATTTTTAGATAATGAATCTGTTTCATATACAGCTGAGTATAATTATAATAATTACGACATTTTTTGTTTAAATTGTAATTTATCTGGAATGTTTTGTAAATTAGGATTTAATTTTGAATATTTAAGTATGCAAATTTCCGATAAAATGTATTTGTGTATTATATTAAAAAATCCTGATGGAATTGTAATAATGAGCCCTACATTAAGAGCTACACTTCAATCAGAAGTAGATTTTGTTTGTAAAAATTTATATCATATGTGTTTACTTTTTGATCCTTCTGAAAATTATAATTTACAATACCCAAAAGAATGGATTTATAATATTTTTTGTAATATACAAATATCCGAAAAATATAAACCTAGTTTTGTAAATAATAAATTATACTTAAGTTTAGATGAACGTTTAGATTATAAAGAATTATATTCTAATGCATTTGATGAATTATTAAATTTATTTATTGAATATTATTCAAATGGAGTAATTTGTACGACTCCTCAATTTGCAACTGATTTTAATTTAACTCATTATTTTAATGATTTGTATATCTCAAACTGGAAAAATACACAAATCACAAATGATATTTCTAATTTTTTATTACAATTATCATATAGTAAAAATATACATTTAAATATTATTCCAGATTCATTTAATAAACATTATATAGCAAAAAAATACACTACTGCAATTTTTGATTATTCAACAGTATTATTATATATTCCAGATTACAATTATTTAATCCAATTTACAGATTATATAAATGATTTTTATAATTTAACACATACTTATAGTTTATATACTTTTAAAGTTCAATCAAATTTAAAAGTGTATAAATATTATGAGTATTTAAATCTGGAATATCCAGAAATAGAATTAGTTTCATATAATTGTAACGATTCATTATATCCATATACTCTTAGTTTATGTGTGTATACAGATAATTATGATTTTTCTAAAGTAATTCAAAGTTTGAAAAATCTTTAAGATTCTATAAATTTAAATTTACATTTTTTTGAAAGATACAAATCTGCATAATTTCGTATACATTCTAAATGATTCATTCTAGATCCTTTCGCATATAATTCAGACGCTTTTTCGTAATTTATTTTACATCCAAATCCAAATTCATAACATTTACCTAAGATATATAATACTTCTGAAAATATTCCTTTACTAAAAATAAAACAAGTTTCGAAATATGTAAAAGAGATTTTAAATTCGTATTTATTGTAATAAATTAAACCGCAATAATATGCAGATTTATAATTTTTATATTGTATTCCGATATTATAATATTCAATTGCTTTTTCTAAATCAGCAGATACTCCAATTCCTTTATGAAACAAATATCCTAATTTATAATAAATAGCTCCAGTGTATAAACTAGTATTATCTATATTTAAATTTAATGCTTCAAAATATAATGTGTGTGCTTTATCCCAATTTATAGATGTTCCCATTCCAAATTCATGCATTACAGCAGAATCATATAAAAATATTGGATTTACCGTGATAACTAAAGCTTTTTGTAAAAACGTAAAAGCTTTGTCCCAATTTACAGATATACCGTGTCCTTTAAAATAACATTTATATACAAACCAATATACATATGGATTTTCTGTTTGAATCGATTCGATTGATTCTAGTACTTTTACTTTTTTAAAGTTTTTTAATTTTAATATTATTTTTTCGTTATAACAAGTTTGTAATGTAGTTAACGATTCATTTATCCATTGAGGTTCAAACATTTACAAATAATAAAAATTATATTTTTTTTATTATTTTCAATTTTTAATATATTACACTAATTCAAAAACTCGATATGTAATATGTACATATAACGCACTAGAATCATCTCCTCCAGTAATTGGATCTCCCAAACTTGAAATACTTATATTTTTATCAACAATATCTTTAGAATAATTAACAACGTGATGAAATCCTTTATAATAATCTAATAACCAAGAATTATTACTAATTCCATCATAAAATGTTTTAGGAATACAATTTCCGATTGCACTAGAACTATTTTTAATATCAGAACCATAATTAATATTGATTACTCCAGGGCTATTTACATTTCTAAATATACCAGTCCCTGGAGCTAAATTAAATAACACACTCGAAACTAAAATAGCTCGACCTTCACCAGGAGAAGGTAATAATTCTACTGATTTAGTATATAAATTATTAATATCAGACGTATTTAATTTAATTTTTACAGTTTTAAAATTTTCATATTGAAAATCAAGAATTTGCTTAGATAAATCAGAATCCTTAGATTTATCAGAATTCTTAGATTTATCAGAGTCCTTAGAATCATCTTTAGATTCTAAAGACTCTAAAGTAGGAGAATTATCATTTGAAATAACTTTATTAACAGATTCATCAATAGTTAATTTAAGTTTAGAACTTTTTCTTTTTCTAAATCCTAAAAATCCAGATTTTTTATCAGAGTCTTTAGATTTGACTTTAACATTACTTTTTAATTCATTTAATGCTGTATTTGATTCTATTTTAGAAGCTTTAACAGATTCTCCAAAATCAGACTTATCAGATTTATCAGATTTTTTAAAATTAAAGATTCTGGAAAACCAAGATTTTTTTTGTTTTTGTCGTTTCTCAACTTTTTCTGAGGTTTCAACTTTTGGAGTTTCTACAGATTTAGACTCATCCGCAGAATTATTTAATTCAGACTCTTTGCAGTCTTCTAATTTTATTTCAAAAATATTAGCTACTGATTTTGGACTCGTTGGTGTGCTAAAAAGACCCGATACTGATTTTGGACTCGTGGGTGCACTAAAAATATTAGGAGTAGGTTTTTTAACAGTTTTTTTAGAACTTACTCGAGGAGTTTTACTTCCACTTTGAAGTGCTTTTTGTTTAGACTTATTGTTTCTAGCGGAAAGCTTAGGTTTGAAAGTAAACATTTGTTTTTTAATATAATATATTTTTTTATATTACAAGATTTTATTTTAAATAAATCTTATATTTAAAATATTTTTATTCAAATAATGCACTTGCTATAACTATTGTTTGATCAGGATTTTCAGCACACGTATGATATAAACTAATTAAATCAAATTGATCTACATTTATTCCATTTATTAAATTGACTGCTGTATTTTCATTATTGCGTAAAACTACATTTAATGCTGTATTATTGTTATTTTTACGTAAAGTAAAGGATCGAGTACTATTAATTCCAGGTGGTGTTTTTAAATACACACACAAATTTTTAATTACTCCTTGTTTAGGAATAAGAATTTGTATACACGTTTCTGTACTACTTATTCCATTAGTTCCAATATATGAATTATTATTATTTAAAATATTTATACTATTCCAATTTAAAATAGAAGTACTGGGAAATCCAGCCTGACCAACGGGACCTCGCTGCCCGGCGGGTCCTCGGGGTCCAGTAGGTCCAGTAAGTCCAGTAGGTCCAATAGGTCCAGTAAGTCCAGTAGGTCCAGTAGGTCCAGTAAGTCCTGTAAGTCCAGTAAGTCCAGTAAGTCCAGTAGGTCCAGTAAGTCCAATATCTCCCTTATCTCCTTTATCACCAGTTTCACCCTTAGGACCTATAAGGCCAGTTTCTCCAGTCGGACCAGGTTCACCTGAAATTCCAGGTGGTCCCATTGGCCCTAATTCTCCTTTGAATTCAGATTCATTATTAATAATATAGTTTTTAATATATTCAGATATATATTTTTTAATATACAAATCTAAATTTAAAGAATCCATAATTTAATTTTTAATAAAAATTAAATTATTTTAAATATATAAAATATATAAGATGAGTAATAATTATTTAATTCAGTTTCTTATAGAATTTATCGGTACTTTTATATTTTTAACAGTAATTATTTCAACAGGAAATCCAATTGCAATTGGATTAGTTTTAGCTGGATTAATATTTTTTGCACTATATATTACTGGAGGATTTTTTAATCCAGCAGTCACAACTATGTTTTATTTAAATAAAACAATTGATAGCACACAATTAATTATATTTTTAATTGCACAATTTTTGGGAGGTATTTGTGCTTATTATTTTTACAATAATTATCTTAAAAGTGCAATTGAATATAAAAAAACTGATTTATAATTTTAATTTTTAATAGATTATTAAAAAAAAATAATGAGTCATTCATTGCATTTTAATAATTTTAACGAATATTTACAAAAACATTTAACAAATTTATTTGTTGTATATTCTGCAACTTCTAAAGGTATTTTAGAAAATAGTTGTAGTAAATATAAAGATATAAAACAAATTTGTGATTATATTAAAACTCGATTCTATGATAAACCATCTGATTTAATTAGACGTGAAATTAAAATTATGTCAGATAAATCTGATTATGTGTATCTTTTACAAATTAGTGTGTATCCTGAATTTTCAAGTTTTAAACATTATTATATTTTTAATCAATCTGAATCTGAATTAGAATCATTACTTGAATTTATGATAAATACTGATTTTAAGTAATATTTTATAAATAAATAATTAAATTATTTATTTATTATATATTTATTATATATTTAACCAATTCGTACAACAGTAATTGAATATGTTCCATATGTATTATTAGAACTTAATATACTAGTACCATTCACTGCAATTTTAAATCTAATAGTTCTTCCTCCACTCGGAACATTATATATAATTGTCATTGATATATTTAAAGTTGGTGTTCCAGGTCCCACACTATCTGAATGTCTAGTTCCAGGTACAACTGATGACACATTATCTTCCATATAAATAACTGCTATAGATGAAGCTCCAGCAGTTCCTTGTGAAAATGTTCCTGAAAAATCAATTTTATAAAATCCAGGACTATTTAAAGTAAAATCAGTTCCGCTTGAAAAGCTTATACCAGTTCCATTAACTGTATCAAAAGTTAAAGTATATGGTCCTCCAGGATTAAAATTCTTTCCAGCTGCATTATATGCAAATATGTAAGCTGTACTACCAGTAGATCCAGTAGGACCAGTAGGTCCAGTATCACCTTTATCTCCCTTAAGACCTTGTGGTCCTTGCGGACCAGTTGCACCAGTCGATCCTTTATCACCCTTAAGACCTTGTGGTCCTTGCGGCCCTGATGGTCCAGTTGCACCAGTCGATCCTTTATCTCCCTTAAGACCGACTGGTCCTTGCGGCCCTGATGGTCCAGTTGCACCAGTCGATCCTTTATCACCTTTATCTCCTTTATCTCCCTTATCTCCTTTATCTCCTTTATCACCTTTATCACCTTGTGGCCCTGATGGTCCAGTTGCACCAGTCGATCCTTTATCACCCTTAAGACCTTGTGGTCCTTGCGGCCCTGATGGTCCAGTTGCACCAGTCGATCCTTTATCACCCTTAAGACCTTGTGGTCCTTGCGGCCCTGATGGTCCAGTTGCACCAGTCGATCCTTTATCACCCTTAATACCTACTGGTCCCACAGGTCCCACAGGTCCAATTAGACCAGTATCACCTTTATCTCCCTTAAGACCTACTGGTCCCACAGGTCCCACAGGTCCAATTGGACCTCTATCACCTTTATCTCCTTTAAGACCTACTGGTCCTTTAGGCCCAGTAGGTCCTGGATATCCTTGAGAACCTTGAGGTCCCCGTTCTCCAGGATATCCTCTAGGTCCCATTTGACCCCCTGGACCTTGTTCACCTGCAGGGCCGGGACATCCTCTAGGTCCAGGGGGTCCTTGTATACATTTAGAGTCATTATTATAATTATTTTCAGAATCATCATTATTACAAGAACTCATATCTTTATGTTTAGAACGATGTTCCAAACAAGGATCTCCCTCTTCACAAAAAAAACACGCGTTCTTTTTAGATTTAAGATTACTCATCTTTATAATTAAAATATATTTTATATTATTATAATTTTATATTATTATAATTTTATATTATTATAATTTTATATTATTATAATTTTATATTATTATAATTTTATATTATTATAATTTTATATTATTATAATTTTATATTATTATATTTTTAATAAATTTATTATATATTTATTATATATTTATTATATATTTATTATATATTTATTATATATTTATTATATATTTAAGCAATTAGTACAACCGCTAAAGCAAGTGAACTATTTAAATTAGGAGTATATACAATATTTACCTGAGTACCACTTCCTGAAACAGTAGAATACCCTTTTACTCTAATTTTTTCACCTGCATTAATAGTAGCTAAAGATGTACTACAGCAAGTATTAGTATTCCTGGAATTTCCAATATTAAATATTGATGGAAGTGTTCCATTTCCAGGAATAATAATACTGGAATTTCCAATATTTGATATTGATGAAACTGTTCCACTTCCAGGAATAATAATATATGTCGAGGGCGATCCAATAGTATTTTTTTCAATAAATACACCAGCAGGAGGTTCATTAGGATTAGCTAAATTTACAGTTAAATTAAATAAATAAACACCTGTTGTATTACAAGTAAAATATGTTCCTGGAGTATTATATCCAGCACTCCAATTTCCTGAAATAGTTGTATTACCTAAAATAGTTGGGAACAAAGTACCTGAAGGTAAATCAAATATCACATCTGATGAATTAGGAATAGCTACATCCTGTTGAATATAACTGTATATATATCCAGTATTTGTAATAGCTGTACCGGCAGGACCAACTGGACCTACATTTCCTTGTGGTCCTATAGGTCCTACAGGACCTATAATTCCTTGAATTCCTTGCAGTCCAGTTGGTCCTACATTTCCTTGTGGTCCTATAGGTCCTACAGGTCCTACAGGACCTATAATTCCTTGAATTCCTTGCGGTCCAGTTGGTCCTACATTCCCTTGTGGTCCTTGTTGACCTACATTTCCAGTCAAACCTTGTGGTCCTGCAACACCTTGTGGTCCAGCAGGACCTTGTGGGCCCGCAACTCCTTGTAATCCTATAGGGCCTATAGGTCCTATCGGACCAGTTGATCCAGAGTCTCCTTTAGGTCCTTGCGGTCCTTGCGGTCCTACTGGACCAACTGGTCCTATCGGACCAGGGGGTCCTCCTAATGGTCCAGTTGCACCAGTTGATCCAGTGTCTCCTTTAGGTCCTTGTGGTCCGACAGGACCAGTAAGACCAATAGGACCAGGGGGCCCTCCTGGTCCAGTTGTACCAGTATCACCTTTATCTCCCTTAGAGCCTTGCGATCCTACTGGTCCCACCGGACCAATTGGACCTCTATCACCTTGAACACCTTGAAGTCCCACATCTCCTTTAGGACCAGGAGCCCCTGGTGGTCCTTGAGAACCTTGAGGACCTGCAGGACCCATAGGGCCTGCGGACCCTTTGAGCCCTTGTGGTCCTTGTGGTCCTGAAGGACCTGATTCTCCTGGAGGACCTTCAGGTCCCCGTTCTCCAGGATATCCTCTAGGTCCCATTTGACCCCCTGGACCTTGTTCACCTACAGGTCCAGGGGGTCCTACAGGGCCGGGACATCCTCTAGGTCCAGGGGGTCCTTGTATACATTTAGAGTCATTATTACAATCATCTTCAGAATCATCATTATCACAAGAACTAATATCTTTATGTTTAGAACGATGTTCCAAACAAGGATCTCCCTTTTCACAAAAAAAACACGCTTTCTTTTTAGATTTAAGACTACTCATTTTTATAATTAAAATATATTTTATTATAAAAAATAAAATTATAATTTTATTTTATTATAATTTTATTTTTTATATTTTTTTATCAATCTGAATTAGAATCATCGATTGAATTTATGATAAATACTGATTTTAAGTAAAATTTTATAAATAAATAATTTAATTTTATAAATAAATAATTTAATTATATATTTATTATATATTTATTATATATTTAAGCGATTCGTACAACAGTAATTGAATATCCTGAATAAATATCAAATACAGCATTAGCTCCCCCTAGAATTAGTGCTTTAACACTTAAAGTTTGTCCAGCTAATACATTTATTATTTTTGTAAATCCAGTATTTCCAGAAGTGATAACTGATGTGAGAATAAGTGAAATACTTGACCTTGTACCAAATACTTGATTTCCATCTAAATTTAAAAAAACCGTTAAAGTTCCAGGTAAATTATCATTAATACGTACAGTTGCTGAAAAATTTACTAAATATAAACCTGATACTGTAGGAATAATACTAGTATCATTTAACAAATTTATATAGAGACTCTCAGTAGAGAGAATAAAAGGTAATTCAGTTATAATGTTTGATGGAATTATAAAATTATCTGTAATAGGACCTATAAGACTAGTATATGCTGTATTTGTAATAGCTGTACCTGGAGGACCAATTGATCCAGTAGGTCCTGTCGGTCCTGGATCTCCAGTAGGTCCAGTAGGTCCAATAGGTCCTTGCGGTCCTGGATCTCCAGTAGGTCCTTGCGGTCCTGGATCTCCAGTAGGCCCAGCAGGTCCTTGCGATCCTGGATCTCCAGTAGGCCCAGTAGCTCCAATAGGTCCTTGCGATCCTGGATCTCCAGTAGGTCCTGTCGGTCCTGGATCTCCAGTAGGCCCAGTAGGTCCAGCAGGTCCTTGCGATCCTGGATCTCCAGTAGGCCCAGTAGGTCCTTGCAATCCTGGATCTCCAGTAGGCCCAGTAGGTCCAGTATCACCTTTATCACCTGTATCACCTTTATCCCCCTTAGGGCCTACTGGGCCTACTGGACCTACTGGGCCTACTGGACCTTGAGATCCTACTGGACCTGTGGGTCCAGTAGGACCTGTATCACCTTTATCCCCCTTAAGGCCTTGTGATCCTACTGGTCCCACCGAACCAATTGGACCTGTATCACCTTTAACTCCTTGAAGTCCCATATCTCCTTTAGGACCTGCAGGTCCTATTGATCCTTGAGAACCTGCAGGTCCTGCCGGTCCCATAGGTCCTACTGATCCTTGAATTCCCGCATCTCCTTTATGACCAGGAATCCCTGGTGGTCCCTGAGAACCTTGTGGTCCTGCGGGACCCATAGGGCCTGCAGCCCCTTGAATTCCTTGTGGACCTTGTGGACCTGAAGGACCTGATTCTCCTGGAGGTCCTTCAGGACCCCGTTCTCCAGGATATCCTCTAGGACCCATTTGACCAACTGGTCCTTGTTCACCTGCAGGACCCCGTATACATTCAGAAGAATGATTACAATCATTATGTTTAGAATCATTATGATTAGAATCATTATGTTTAGAATCATTATGTTTAGAATCATTATGTTTAGAATCATTATGTTTAGAATCATTATGTTTAGAACGATGTTCCAAACAAGGCTCTCCCTTTTCACAAAAAAAATACGCTTTCTTTTTAGATTTAATACTACTCATTTTTATAATTAAAATATAAAAATATAATTATATTTTTATATTTTTTTTAATCAATCTGAATTAGAATCATTACTTGAATTTATGATAAATACTGATTTTAAGTAAAATTTTATTATATTTATTTAAGCAATTCGTACAACAGTGATCATATATCCATAATTATAAGGTTCACATACCACATTACCTCTCCCTTGAATTTGTACTTTAACACTTAAAGTTTGTCCAGCTAATACATTTATTATTTTTGTAAATCTAGTATATCCAAAAATTCTAAATGATAATCCGACATCAAATGAAGTAGTTGACCTTGTACCAACTACTTCAGTTCCATCTAAATTTAAAAAAACACTTAAACTTCCAGGGAAATTATTTGCAATATTAAAAGTTATTGAAAAATTTACTAAATATAAACCTGATACTGTAGGAATAATATTACTATCATTTAATAAATTTATATTGAGACTCTCAGTAGTATCAGCATAGTTTTCATAAGGTAATTGAGCTGTACTGTTCCCTGGAATTAGAAGTCTCGTAATAGGACCTATAAGACTAGTATATGCTGTATTTGTAATAGGTGTACCTTCAGGACCAGTTAGTCCTTTATCACCTTGCGGTCCAGTATTACCTGGATCTCCTTGCAGTCCAGTAGATCCTTGTGGTCCAGCAGGTCCTTGTAGTCCAGTATCACCTGGATCTCCTTGCAGTCCAGTAGGTCCTTCCGGCCCTTCCGGCCCTTTCGTACCTGGAAATCCTGGATCTCCTCTCGGTCCAGTTATACCTTTATCACCTTCCGGTCCTTGTGGTCCCTGCGACCCTTGAGGTCCAACAGGGCCTTGTAGTCCAGTATCACCTTTATCACCTCTCGGTCCTTCCGGCCCTTTCGTACCTGGAAATCCTTGAAATCCTCTCGGTCCAATTATACCTTTATCACCTTTCGACCCTTGCGGTCCCTGCGACCCTGGAGGTCCTTCCGTCCCTGTAGGCCCAGTAGGTCCAGTACTATCAGGTCCAATTAGACCTGTATCTCCTTTATCTCCCTTAGGACCTTGTGATCCTACTGGTCCAGTACTACCAATTGGACCTGTATCACCTTTAACTCCTTGAAGTCCCGTATCTCCTTTAGGACCAGGAGATCCTATAGGTCCTTGAGAACCTATGGGTCCTGCAGGACCTATAGGTCCTGCGAATCCTTGAATTCCCATATCTCCTTTAGGGCCAGGAGCTCCTGGTGGTCCCTGAGAACCTTGTGGTCCTGCGGGACCCATAGGACCTGCAGCACCTTGGATTCCTTGCGGACCTTGTGGACCTTCAGGTCCTGATTCTCCTGGAGGCCCTTCAGGTCCACGTTCTCCAGGATATCCTCTAGGACCCATTTGACCAACTGGTCCTTGTTCACCCACAGGACCAGGGGGGCCTACAGGACCGGGACATCCTCTAGGTCCTGCAGGACCTTGTATACATTTAGAATCATTATTACAATTATCTGTAGAATCATTATGTTTAAAATCATGTTCCAAACAAGGCTCTCCCTTTTCATTAAAAAAACACGCTTTCTTTTTAGATTTAAGATTACTCATTTTTATAATTAAAATATATTTTAATATATGTTAATTAATTTATTATATATGTAGTATATATAATAAAAATATAGTTAAATATAAGTTTGTAAATCTGTTTTTAAAAATAAAGTTTGTAAATTATTATTTACAATTTTACTAAAAGTATAAAATAGGTTTGTTTGAACTAAAACTATATTTCGAGTCAGTGTAGGTATATTGCTGTAATATAAAGGTTGTAAATCATAATTTAATATTAATATATTTATCTCAAAAACTACACAAAAAAACGGGATATATGTATAATCAGTTAATTCATTTGTGATATTATAAGTTAAAGCGTCAATACTGATTTTATTATTTCTTACAAATTCTGAATAGTTTATTTCTGATTTTAATTCGTCGATTACAATATTTAAATCATAATTTATATTTGAGATATTACAAATACCTTGTAAAAATGTATGTTGTTCGGGATATCCAGTTAAAACATAATCGTTATTAAATATTTGTAATCCAGTAAAATCAAGGATAAACCTAGGTTTATTTGTATATAAGATTGGATTATTTGTATTTCTAACCGGTAAATCTAACTTATTTGTTATATATACGGGTTTATCAGTATATGATTCTAATTCTAGTGGAACTGGAAGAACATTAGCGGTTTGAGAAATCGGAATTGGTGGGATATTAGATACAGCGATTTGAGAAACTGGTACTTCTAAACTACTAGTTAACCGAACGATCGGTTCAGAAACAGTTGGAACTAAAACTCCGGGTTCACGATTTAATGGAATTTTAAGATTTATAGATTTAGGTTTAACGTTATTCATAGATTTAACTGGACTATTAATTCGAGCTAACAATTCTGTAATAGCTGTAGGTTGTGATTCCGATTCGATTGGATACATTACATGACTTATTACTACACTTTTAAGCGGATTTACAATTGGTATATCTCGTACAAATTTAGGACGATTTTCTAAATTTGCTCGAGGTGATTTTACTGTTTTAAATCGTTGTAAATCTAAATCAACTACAGAACCTACAGTTTCTGATTTTAAATAATTTTCAGTTTCATTATATTCAGTTTGAGTTCGCTGTACTAAAGCATTTGTATTAAAATTTATTTTATTCATATCAGTTTTATTTACCGTCATATTATTTTTTTGAAAAATTCCATAGCTATACAATTTTGTAAATTTAAGTTCATCTGGGTTTAAAAAAGGTTCAGAATCCACCTTTTTAAAAGAAATTAAATTTATACCTGATTCTAAAAATAAATTTTGTAAATCAACAATATTAACTAACCATTCTTTTTGATTGCTCACTATTGAATCGCGTATATCAGTTATAATATATCGACTCCATTTATCAGGTGAATCAAATAATTGTATATTTGCGGATTCTCCAAAATATATAGGATTTTGTGTTGAGTTTTTAAAAAGGGAATACACAGATTCACCGTCAATTGTTACAAATAAAAACAATCCATCTGATTTTAAATTTGTAATAATAGTATTTGCTAAATTTTGTAATTTTTGTAAACCACTCCAAAAAAATGATAATGATAAATTCATAGTTATTACACTTGCAGGACCATTTAAAAATTTATTACATTCAGATTGTATAATTTCGGATTCTTCGCCTCCACATTGAAGTACTCGTACCTTTGAGTGTAAATTTAAAGCTGTTAATCTACGATTTAATTCAAGGATATTATCTGAATCGGGTTCAACTACTAGTACACGTTCAAAATTATAGTATTGACTCACACTTGCACCTCGTCCACCTCCTATATCAAGTAAAGTTTGCGAATCTGAGTGTTGCGCTGCATATTTAAATAATTCACGTTTAATATTATTATGATAATATTTTACTAATTGAAATCCAGTTCCTAATAAGGTATCAGCTTCAATTGGTCTAAAAATATCATCCCACACATCTAAAGCAATATCCATATTATTAGGTTTAGTTTTATCTTTTCGAACTCGTATTACACTTAATTTACCGTTTCGTAGTGCAACTTCAACAATACTATTATCATTAATATTTGAAAATGATTCTAAATTTAACATCTGATAATCATATTTATTAAATTTAGAACCAATGAATTCTTTTATATTTTCATTTTTACCGAATCCTAAAGATTTTGCAGTATTAAAATCATACGGTCGTTTACTGTATAATTTAGGTGTAAAAATTCCATTGATAAATGTAAATTTAACTAAAAAATCAATACTTAAATCTTCTAAAGGTTTCCATTTACACACATCCGGATAATCTTTTAAATTTCGTTTATACAATGGAATTTTTTCAGAATGTGGATTATAAGGTCCAGATTCAGGTTCGAAAATATAACCATCGGTTTTATACATAAATGTAGTATTAAATAATCGTTGCACACTTCTAAAAAACTCGGATACAGTATTGAAAACTATTCTCTCTTTAGCGTAAATTTGTAATAAATTATTTTTTAAAAATTTATCTGAAATAGTGCGCACAATATTTAATCGTACACTTTTATCTGTTTCCATAACACTAGCTGGATTCATTATAACAGATTTATAATTTAATCGAGTACTTAAACAATCAAATCCTAAAAATAAATATTTACATTTTGGAGCTAATCTAATTATTCGTTTCTCATTTGGAATTAATTCACCTTCCAATATAGTGTCATATAAATCATTAAAAGAATGAGTGTTTCGTATAATTAAATTAAATTCATTTGGAGGATGTACTAACCATATACCAGATTTATGAAATATTAATAATTTACGAAGACCGTCCGCTTTTGGAGTTATTCCATACGATGTGTGTGCGTTTCCCACTAATCCGGTATATGATAAATCTTGTAATTTTAAATTTCGAGCTTGAACTAAAACACTATAATCTAAAGTTTCAGATTTATCCTTTTTATTTGAAAATAAACCGTTAAAAAAATGTAAAATATTATTTCGTTCATTTAAAGTGTAAATTAATTCAGAATCATAAATTTTAAGTAAAATACTGTCAACATAATTAACAAAATAATTTAATCCAATGTCTGAAAAATCTAATAATTCTAATTCAACTTCATATGTTGTTTGAGTGTCCCAACCTGTAGTCTTTTTTTCTCCAATAGTTTGCATTTCGACAATAGTTAAATCTAACTTAAGATATTTTTGAATTGGAATACTATATCGTGTTTTAATTCGAATTGTACTGTATTCAAAATCTGGTATCGCTTCTATAGGTGTTTCTTCTGAAACTTTTATTCGAATAGGAAAATTTAGAATCTGTTGAGAAATAAATTTTTGTTTATTTATAAAAGATTCAGTATTATCAGAGTACACAGTTTTTCGAATTCCATTTTTACTATAATCTGTACTTTTTATTGGAGTAATTCGATTTAAATTTAAACCAGAATATAATTTATTAAAAGTATTTAAACTAACACTAGTTGTGCTAAATCCAGGTTCATTAAAAATAGCTTCTATTTCTAAATTATGATATTTATTTATATATGATTTTATATCACTTATGTACGGGTTTAAAATATTAGAATAATCATTTATTGATGTCATATTTAGATTATAAATCTAAAATAAAATATAATCAATTTTATATATAAAAATATTATATTTTTATATAAACTTATTTAAAAAGACAAAAAAATGCTTTCCTAAAAGAGCTGGAATTTTCTAATTCAAAAATACAAACTCTATATAATTGAGTTAAATCTGAATCAAAATTAAGTATATTCTTTTTTTTATTTTTCAAATCTATAAATTCTAATGTAGTAAAAAACACCGATTCATCTAAATAATTATACAAATATGGAACTATTGGAATCTGAAACTTATAAAAAAAATTATAAATTTTAGATTCTGAATATTCGATTTTTTCTATTGAATCATAAATATTAGATTTACTTTCAAGCGAATCAAATGAATTTCGTCTTGAATTATTTTTACTGTTATTAGATGATTTACTTACAGGTTCTTCTAAATATAAAATTTCGTGTAATTTTAAATATGTTATTGATTCTTTGGGTTCAATTTGAATTTGTAATTCTTTTAAAACTAAATTTACTAAATCATCTGCATTATTAACACACATATCATTACAAACTGAATATAAATTTTCAACATTTGTACATTGCACATTTGTACATTCTAAATTTAACAATTTATAAATTGCAGTTCGATTATCTATTTCTCGATGATTATATAAAGCCTTAAAAATAGAAAGTTTATAATTTTGAAAAAATAAATTAGTTTTTCCAGAATCAATATTTCCATAATTATCATATATTGGTTTTAATTTTTTTAAAGCTACACAATTTACTAATGGATGTTCATATAAATCTTCTAATGATAAATTATATCCTAACATTGAAATTTTTATTCCTCGAAATATTTCAATTAAAAAAACGTGGCTTTGTAAATATCCTTTTTCGTTTGAATAATAATAAAATCCGATTAAATTAAATTTTTGTTTTACTACACATTTTATTATATTTCCTAATAAATCATTAGTACCTACAAAAACAAGTCCTGCTTCCATTTTAAAAAGCTTAGATTTATTTTAAGCTTAAAATAAAATATATAAAGGTTTAAATAAAATTTTTTATATTTAAAAATGAGTAGTCTTAATAAACAGTATGAAGATAAATTTGTAAGCGGTATTTCTCAATTTACCGAATTTATTATAGATATTGTGAGTGTAGCGTCTAAAAATAAATATACTGAATTAAACGCAAATGCAATAGCTTTTGCAGCTGGATTTGCAAATTCCAAAATTAAAGAATTTGGAAATAAATATGCTACTGATCAATTTATAATTAAATCAAATAAATATTGGAAAAATATATATGAGCGAGATATTGATGTTTTAAAAAATCATTTATCTGAAATGTGTCCATTAATTCCTACTAATATATTAGATCAATTTGTACAATTATGTGTTGGAAAAACTCAATCTGGAAAATCATACATTGATTCTGATGATATGGATGCTCTTTGGGATTTTGTTTTTAATTTTATCAAAATAAGTATTCAATATATTCATTATAATCGAAAACCTGAATACTCAGAAGCTAAATCTGAATCTAAAACTCCTACTTTTACCTATACTGCAAATTTTTTCCCAGATGTAAAAGTAGGAGAAATGGTAAAGTTGTATAATGTTAAATTATCTTAATTTAAATTTTAAATATTTTTTATATTTAAAATGAGTAATAATCAATTCGAGTTTATAAAGAAAAATAATGAAAGGTGTAAACGACTAATAAATAATAATACAAAATATTGTTGGCAGCATATTGACTCAGATATATCAGAATCGTTAGAATCAGGAGAATTATTAAAAACTTTACCAGCGGAGTTGATTCAATATGTATTAAATCCGTATATTGATTATGTAAATGAATCGCAATTAATCCAAAATTTAACTGGTGTAAAATTAGATATAAATCCGCATTTAACCTATATAACAAAATACTATGATTCCGATAAAACTGTTATTAAAAGTCGAAAAACATATTTAGATTTGAAATTAATTAAATATGAAAGTTGGTATCCAAATACAAATAAAGAATATATATATAATTTTAAAAATGGCAAATTAGAAGTAATTAAAGAAAGTTGGTATCCAAATGGAAATAAAGAATCTATAAGTAATTTTAAAAATGGCAAAATAGAAGGAATTAAAGAAAGTTGGTATCCAAATGGAAATAAAATGTATATAGAAAATTATAAAAATGGCGAATTAGAAGGAGAATTTAAATATTGGTATCCTAATGGAAATAAAGAATATATATAATTATAAGAATCTATATAATTAGAAGGAATATCTGAAGAATGGTGTACAAATGGATATATAATATGTGTAAAAAATTATAAAAATGACTAGTTAGATGGAATATTTGAATGTTGGCATCCAAATGGATATATAATGTGTGTAAAAAATTATAAAAATGATCACTTAGATGGAATATCTAAAGAATGGTGTACAAATGGAAATAAAATATGTATTATTATATAAAAAAAGAAATCTTAAAAATCTAAAATTTTAAATATTTTTTTTTATTTAAAATGAGTGTAATTAATATATTAGAATATTTTAAACCTATTGATTCTGTAAATTTAGATTCATACGTGCATATTTATTTTGAATTAAATAATCCTTTTCATTTATGTTTACATTTAAATGATTTTTTAGAATCGATTAGATATGTAAAAACAGTTGTGTATAGTATTGGTCGAAATCCAGAAATTATATGGGGTTTATATGATAAAGAATCTACAAAATTTATTTGGAATGATTCTTGTAATTATAAAAAATTAAATATACTTAGTAATTTATTAAAACAATTACGGATTCATAATTTTACATTAGTTTCAAATGCAGTAAAAGATCGTATCTCATCCACAATGAATGAATTTTTAGGTAAACAAACTTTAGATTTTGAAAAATATCGAATTTTAAAATATGTTTTATATTATTTAGATTCTAAAATTACATTTCAAAATTTACAAAATTCTGTAGATTTATCTAAATTACCTGAAATTTTAGATTTTTTAAAAATACCGGTAGAATCAGATTATTTATGGAATGAATACGGATATGAAGTTCCAAATATTAAAAACGATTATTCTTATTTAAAACAATATTACAATATAATTAACGATTCAATCACAAATTATGAAAATACATTAAATCGAGTTGACATTGATCGAGATTCGAATATCGATAATTATATTTCAGATTCTGAATTATTAATTATTGTAAATGCATTTTTACAATCAGTTCAAACTAAAGAGTATAATTTAGATTATACTCCCGCTGAATGTGTATTAGAATTAGAATGTAATAATAATAATCCTAGTTGTGGATTATATTCTTTTATAAAATTGAAATATTTCAATTAAAATATAAAAATGACAAGTTAGATGGAATATTTGAAAGTATGTATCCGAATGGATATATAATCTATAAAAAATTATAAAAATGGAAAGTTAGATAAACAAATAATAAATGGAATATTGTAATAGATTTTTAGGTTATACCCTATATTTATAATTTTATAAAATTATAAATATAACAAAATAAATATAATAAAAAAGTTTAATGAAACCTAAACTTATATATTATTTTTTATATAATTCTAATAATTTATAATAACATAATGCTTGTGGATGAGCTTTAATTTTATGTACTGGAAATGAATCTAAGATACATAAACCTTCTAAATTTCGAACTCTTGATAACGAAACATACATTTGTCCATATTCAAAAATATTATTTAAATCTAAAATAACTCGATCTAAAGTCATTCCTTGACATTTGTGTATTGTTAAAGCCCAAGCTAAAATTAGTGGTATTTGAATTCGATAAGCTAATATTTTTTTTCCAACCTTAATTTCCCAAACTTCTGGAGTCATTGTTATTACAGTTCCATTAGTGAATTTTACAACTGGATATTGCATATTTACAGTTTCACATTTATTTAATTTGATAAAATTTGGATCAATTATAGTTATCTGAATACCATTATCTTCAACAATTTCAACAAAATCAATTACAACTCCGCGAGAACCATTTACTAATTCAGAATTAATGTTTTTTATTAGCATAACTTGAGCTCCAATTCGAAGTTCTAAATCATCTCGAGCTATACAATTATTTTGTAAAATATTAATATAATATTGTATTCCCGAATCAAAAGCGTTATATTTATGAATTGATTCTTCAGGTAATTTAAGTAATTCTGTATAATTTTCAACATCAACTTCTAATCGAGTACTATATAATTTTGTAGGAATAATACTGTCTGAAAAATTTCGGTTTACACATTTATTAAAAATTTGAAAATAATCATTTGACACTATTCCAATTCGAATATTATTTAAAGCTTCTGAGAATATAGAATCAGATTGTCGAATTACAGTTTGTAATAAAAAACAATTTTCAGGCTTAAATATAGATTCCCATATTGGGGATAAAAATATAAATCCTTTTTCTGAGGAATCAAGTAAACCTTTAACAGGTGGTAATTGTAAAAAATCTCCTGCTACTATTAATTGAATTCCACCAAAAGGTTTATTATTACATCTTAAAGTTCTAGCTAATAATTCTAATTTATCAAATAATATATTATCAATCATACTAATTTCATCAATTAGTAATTTTTTACAACTTAATAGACGTTTCATTGCTCGACCATTCTTTTTAACAGCATACAATAAATCTGGAAATGAGTCAGTTCCTAACCCAACACCTGCAAAAGAATGTAAAGTTGTACCTCCTAATTGTAAAGCTGTAATTCCAGTTGAACTTGTAATATACAAATCTGAATCTACAAATCGTTCAATAATATATTTTAATAAAAATGATTTTCCAGTCCCTGCAGAACCTGTAAAAAATACATTCCGCCCTTCTAATATAGCGTTATATATTTGTATTTGCATATCATTTAAATTATGTGAAATATCACTCATTTAAAATTAAAATATAAAAAATGTATTTTATATTTTTCAATTTTTTTATATAGTATCACCGTTTAAATTATAGTTTATTTTTTGTATAATACTTCCATATGTACTATATTTAATATATAGTTTCAAAGTTCCATTTGGGTAATAATTTAGTACATCATAAAAATTATTTTCATTATACATTATAACTTTAGTTATAAGAATTCCATTTATATCAAACTCTGATATATCTAAATTACCGGTTTTTAAATCGAGTACACTAATATTTTGTATATTTGTATTCAAATACCAGCTTTCAGATTTAATTAATTTCAAATCTAAATATGTTTTTCTAATTTTAATATTTCCATTTTTATAGTATTCAGTTTTATAAGTTAAATGAGAATCGATATCTAATTTTACACCAGTTAAGTTTTCAATTAATTCTGATTCCTCAGAATAATCAATATACGAATTTAATACATATTGAATTAATTCATTTGGTAAAGTTTCTAACAATTCTAATGATTCTAACGATTTTGATATTTCAGAATCGATATGTTGCCAACAATATTCTGTATTTTCTGAAATTAAACGTTTACATCTTTGATTATTTTTCTTAATAAAACTGCATTGATTAGTATTTACACTCATTTTTATATTACACTCATTTTTATATTACAAGTTTTATATTTTATATTTTACACTTTAGATTCTGATTCTAATATATCATTTTTATAATTTCGAATATATTTTATATTTCCATTCTGATAATATTCTTTAGATTCTCCTTCTAATTTATTATTTTTATAATTATAAATATATTTTATATTTGCATTCGGATAATATTCTTTAGATTCCCCTCCTAATTTATCATTTATATAATTTCGGATATATTGTATATTTCCATTCGGATAATATTTTTTACATTCTCCGTTTAATTTATCATTTTTATAATTATCTATAAAATGTATATTTATTCCATTTGGATACCAAATTTTACATTCTCCTTCCAATTTATTATTTTTTATATTTTCTATTTTTATTATATTTCCATTCTTATTCCAATATTCAGATATTCCATCTAACCTACCATTTTTATAATTTACTGTATATCTTTTATTACTATTCATATACCATCCTTCTATCTTAATTAATTTTAAATCTAAATAAGTTTCCCGACTCTTAATTATAGTTTTATCTGAATCATAGTATGTAGTTTTATAACTTAAATGTGGGTGTATATCTAATATTATTCCAGTCAAATTTTGGATTAATTCGGATTCATTAGAATAATCAATATAAGGATTTAACACATATTGAATCAACTCATCCGGTAAAGTTTGTAATAATTGTAATGATTCTAAAGATTCGAATATTTCAATATGATATATACAATATTTTGTATTATCTAAAATTAAACTTTTACATCTTTCACTATTTTTATTTATAAAACTGCATTGATTAGTATTTATATTCATTTTAAATATAAAAATATAATTATATTTTTATACGTTCAATTTTAAATATAAAAATATAATTATATTTTTATACGTTCAATTTTAATTATTATTTAATGTAATAATTCGATCTGCTAATTTATCATATTTTTGTTTTAACGGTTTACGAATACACACATTAATAGCTGTAATATCACCTATAACAAATTCAGCAATTTTCGCACGACTAAAAGCTGTGTAAATAAATCGTTTATCTAAGAATGAATCATTTAATGAATCAGTTGGTATATAATGAATTACATATTTCCATTCAGATCCTTGCGATTTATGAACTGTAATACTGTATGAAACATCTAAACTTCCTACATCTGATTCAGCTTTATTTTCTGAATCATTTTTATTTTCTTTTGATTCAGCTTTATTTTCCGATTTGTTTTCCGATTCAAACTCATTTAAATCATCTCGTACTTTTATTACTGTATTAAATTTAAAAATCTTAGAATCTGAAAACTGTACTCTTACATATTCAGGTTTACATTCTATAATTTTACCAGATTCTCCATTTACAATATTATTAGAGTAATCATTATAATTGTGGGTGACTCGATCTCCTACATATAATATTCGTCGATTTGAATCAATTGTAAAAGAATCATTATTTACATTTTTATTATACACACTTTGAAATATTTTATTTAAATTTACACAATGTTTATTAAATGGTGTTAAAATAATAATGTCATCTTCAGAAATTCCAGCATTTTTTAAACTGTTTAAAATTACAGAAACTACTCGAATATCACTATTGTCAATCATTTGAAATTCCGATCCGGGTATAAATTCAAATGGTTCAGGATCATCAGGTTCAGTATTTATCATTCCTAAAGTATTACTTAAAATAAGATTAATATTGTTTTTACAACTAATTACTCTATGATTTGTAGTTAATGTGTAAACAGAGATTAAATTTGTTTTTAATAGCTGATCTAAAAATGCTCCAACACCAGTAGGTTCTAATTGATTAATATCTCCAACTAAAATTAATCGAAATTTATGTGTAAATGTAATAAATAATCGATATATTAATTCTACACAAACCATACTAATTTCATCAATAATTAAATATTCAAACATATTATCTTTAAATTTTGCAATTAATCTGTCTAAAGTTAATGGAAAATTTGAACCTAAAACTTCACGTAATCGTGAAACTGCTTTTCCTGTAAAACTACAAACTTCAAATTTACACTCTTTTAATTGTAATTGGTTTACTATTTCTCGAATCACCGTTGTTTTTCCTGTTCCACCAGCTCCAGTAATAATACTTATATTATTATTTAACGCGTGTATTACTGATTCTTTTTGGTCTGTAGTTAAATTAGAATCCGTAAATTGTAAATTTGTAAAATTTGTGTATTTTTCCGTTTTTAATAAATTACAAATTACATTTGCGACTAAACATTCAACATCATAATTGTATCGAGTATAAATACATTCTAAATCACCAATAATTGAGTATTCACGATTTAAAACGGGATACATTTGAGCAAAATTAGGCCATATTTTTAAAATCATCCAATTTGGAATATTAATATAATTTCGTGATTCACACATTTTTTGGAATTCTCGAAATATTATTGCAGTATTTCGAATATTAACGTCTATATTTTTATTTTGACGTATTAATATATTATCAGATTTTTCAATACTAATACTACTCACTTTATACGGATTTTCTAATAATGTTTTATATGTTTGCAATTCAGAGATTCTACTATTTTTAATTTCTCGATTATTTAATCCTAATAAATATAATTGTCTTAACACTCTACGTTTATACCAAAATTTGACAAATATTTCAGCACTTTTTTCACTTAATGTAGGTTTTAAAGAATCTAAAGAATTGTTATTTCGATATTTATTATATTCGGATGATAATGTGTCTAAATAATCACTTACATTTGGATTTTTTAATTGTAAAATTGAATATAATGATTCTGCTTTACTTTTATTTATAAAAGATTTGCTTTTAACAAATAAATTAATTAAGGAATCTGAATCTGTAGGTAAAATAACAAAAGGATCCGTTATTAAATTTAACTCTGTGCTTTGAGTATTATTATCTTTAAAACTAACTCGACCATAAAACAAATCATCTAATTCAACTGGTAAAAAACGCTCGCCATAATTTATAATATATGATTTATTTTTCTTTGTATAAACTTCAAAATATTTATTTGTATAATTTATATCAGTTATGACACCAGAAATTTCTGCAACAATCGACATTTTGTACAAAAATTTTTTTAAAAATAAAAAACTCAATTTTATTTTTATATTTATTAAAAATAAAATAATAATATGCCTAGTACTGGATCTATAGTAGGAATTGTAATAGGAATTATTGTAGTTTTAGTTGCAATAGTTTTATTTTTTACACTTCCAGTATTCAAACCCAGTCGAGAATCAAGTGCAACAAGTAGTACCACAAGTACAACAAGTAGTCAAAGTTTAAGTAGTGGTTCAGGTTCTTAAATGAATACAAATACAGTAGATTTTATTCTCTCATTTTTAATAACATTATTAATAATAATTTTGTTATTTTATCTTAAATCTCAAATGGTAAATGATTATCCGAAAATACAAAAAACACCTTCTGAATTACAATTTAAAACTGGTGATTTACTTGCAGTTTCATATAATAATTTTTTTGGTTCTTTTGTAAGTGCGTGGTCTGGTTTAGCGTGGTCTCACGTTTCTTTTGTGTATGTAGATTCCGATTCAAAAGTCTGGGTTATAGAAGCTGCAAGATATAAAAAATATCGAAATGTATTTACTATTCCATTAGAAGAATGGCTTATAATAAATAAAAATCATTCAATAATATACAGTAGTTATAATGGACCGCAGATATCAGATTCTAAATTATTACGCGGATATGAAAGTATTAAAAATAAAAAATTAGACACTGCAAATTATAAATGGCGTCGATTTTTAAGTAAATCTTTGTACAATCCAGATGTGTACAATTCTGAACGATTTGTGTGTTATGAACTTATAATAATTTTGTTGCAACGGTTAAATATTGTTAAAAAATTGTATAATCCGAGTGCATACTGGCCTGGTGATATTATTTATGGTCGAATGGATTTAGAAGAGGGAATTAGGTATTTGGAACCGATATTAATTAATGATCGGATTAAAAGATACATTTAAAAGAAATAAAAAATATTCTTATATTTTTTATTTCTTGTCTTTTTATTATATTTATAATCATATACAATTATAAATACTGGGCTTTGCCCGAAACTATAAAATTATAAAAATATAAATTTAATAGATTGACTAGATATAAGATTTATTAAATTTACTTACCTCGAGTATCATACACAAACTTGATATCTCGAATATTAGACAAAAATTTAATTATTTCATCTTCAGAGTAATTATATAATCGATATTGAATCATAGTTTCTGACTCGAAAGGTTCATCTGTGTGAGCTTCAGAATCTATATTTAAACTTGCAGTAAAATAAAATTCATCAGTGTGTATGTTAACCATTGAAATATTTAATGTAGAATAATGCGTTGGATTATCCTTAAAATATTTTATAAATTCAGGTGAATTTATTTCAGATTTTTTTTCGGCTACAACTGAGTTAAATTGATTTTTAATAAAAGAAATAACTGTATTTATATCTAAATTAGTTTTTATTTCTTCAGTATAATTAGACCATAAAGATTTATCTAATTCTGTTCGAGTAAAGATTTTTATTCCAGATTTGGAACGAATTTCATTGACTGATTCGAATGACATTTTTAAAAACTGAGTTTTATAAATTTTCTTTATAATTAAATTTTTAAATTTATAATTAAAATATTTTTTTGTTTAATTTTTAAATCTATTATAGTTATATTAGATATTTAAATATATTCTTATAATTTTATATTTTTTAATAAAATTAATTTTATTAAAAAATATTGATTTCTTTTTTTCTTTTTTAAGTAAGATATTATTTTTTAAAATGGATAACTTATTAATTTATATGTACCCAATTATTAAAACTCAAGTCGAAATGGTTCGAGATCGAGGATATAATATTTCAGAAGCAGACCTATCAATCTTACAAATGGATTCAGCTAGATTTGTAAGAGAGTATAACGCAATATTACAAAACACAAACTTGTATACACACTTTTCAAAATTTTATTATAGTGATTCTAAAAATCAATTATATATAGCATATGAAAATCCATTAGAAGTTGATAATAAAGAAATTGATGTAAATCGAATTCGTAATTTATTTAGTTTTTTACTTTCACAAAATTATAAATCTGATATAATTTATATTACAGGACAAAATTTAAATAGTGCAGCAAGTAAAGAATTTTATAAATATCCATTAAGTAAAAATCATTTTACATATGACATGCTTAAATATAATATAACTCATCATTACAGTAATAGTAAATTTCAAATTTTAACACGTTCTGAAGTGTTTGAATTTTTATATTCAAATAAGATTAATGATATTAAAAAAATACCATATATGGTTGATACTGATCCAGTCTCATTATATTACGGTTTAATTCCTGGAAATGTAGTTCGTATTACACGACATACTCAATTTTACGATTCAATGTTAGAAGAAAGTATTTCATATCGACTAGTTGTTAAAAACCCTAAAATTGATATTGAAAAATCTCAAAAAATTAAGAGTGAAAATGAAAAAAATAAAATTGAAAATGAATAATAATTTTAATTAAATTAAATTAATTTTTAAAGTTAAAATGAGATATTATAATTTCATAAATAAATTACAATATGTGTGTGATTTTTTACAATCTATAGAAAATAATGAATATAATAAAAAAATTTACACAAATGGTAAATATAATATTTATACTTCTAATATATATATGTCTAAAATTTTATATTATATTTTACAAGTAATAAACGATTGTAATTTATCATATTTTATAACTGAATTATCAGAATGTATTGATTTGAATATAAGTGTTTACGAAAATTTAGAACCGGGAACAACCTTAAATAATATAACAGTTTCAGATTTAGCAAATTTAATTTACACAAATTTTTCTGATTATGAAATAAAAGAAATACCCAAAATACCACAGGAATCTGTAGCTTTAGATTCTACCTCAATTATATCATTGTTAAATTCGTATAATTCTAATTTGTGTGAATACGATAGTCTCACATTAGATATAGAATTATAAATTATAAATTATAAATTATTATTTTAAATTAAATTAAAATAATGAATATTACTTACACATATTTAATAGTTGGAATTATATTAGTAGGTATAATTTTAATATGTGTATTTTTATTACAACCTACTACAAATATACAAATTAATGGAACTTTTAATGGAGCAATAAAATCAAATAGTTGTATTGTTTCATCTGAATCAGTTCCAAATTTATCAAGCGTACAATGTTGTCGTATATTTGGAAGAAGTACAAATTTAAAATTTTTATCAACTTTAAATATGGTTGTGAGTCCAATTAGTACAGATTATTTAACAGTATGTAGTGGATATTGTTCAGCCGGGTTTGATAATACAAACAATAAATGTGCGGATAATCCAAATGTTATAACTGAACAACAGTTATTCAATCAATGTGTAGCCTTTAGTAAACCAGATAATTGTAGTGATCCTTCAAAACCAGTTGCAATATCTGGAAGTACACTTTTATACCCTTTTTCTCCTGGATCTCAATTATGTACAGATACAGGTCAATGTACAGTAAGTATATAAAGTATATAAAGTATTAAACATAAAAAAATTACTTTATATATAAGATATAATTATAAAATACAAAAAATAAAAAAGATATAAATTAATACAATATATTGCGTCAAAAAATTCCCACATATTTTATATTTAAAAACAATTTTTTAAATATAAAAATGATTACATATCTTTTTATTATTATTATTATTATATTTTTACGTTTTTTATATTTTAAATATACATTTGAATCTTATACATATAATATACAAATTAAAAAATTATTAAATCCTATATTCAAATTATCATATTTTGATCCTTATATATATCGAGCTTTTAATCCGTGCGTATTTGAATATTCAAACGTAATATATAATACATTTAGATTAGCAACAGGATCTTTTTTTAATTTATATAAAATATACGAATATTTTACAAGTTGTAGTAAATATTATCCTTCAAAAATATGTATACAATCTATAAATGAAACTAGTGAAATTATACTTCCAGATATAAAATATATATCTGAATATTGTAATATTACTCTAAATAAAATATATAAATTTACAGGATATGAAGATTGTAGATCTATTATAGTTAAAGAATATTTATATTTAATATGTAGTGTATTTGCAGAAAGCGCAGAATATTGTCAAATGGGAATAATACAAATTAAAGTTTCAGATTTAAATAAAAAAGCTATATATCCTGTAAATTTTAAATTATTACAACCTAGTTTTATAAATAAGTGTAGTCAAAAAAATTGGATGCCATTTGTGTATAATTCTGAATTATATTTAGTGTATAGTGTCAATCCACACAAAATATTAAAATGTAATTTACAAAATTTTACAGTAAGATTAGAATATGAAACTAGTAATCTTCAGATAAATAAAAATATACGAGGAGGAAGTAATATTTCTGAATATAATAGTTACAAATTTGGAAAAGTTTATTTAGGTATAACTCATATACGAAGACATATGTATTACACAAATATATTTTATATATTTGAAATTAAACCTCCATTTAAAATAATAGGAATTTCAAATGAATTTATTATATATAATAGTAGAATTCATATATTAAAAAATACAAATCATTTAAAATATTTTTGGAATTTACAATTTACATCTGGATTACATATAGATAATTCAGATATAAATATATATTATGGTGTCAATAATTCATATAGTATGAAATTTACTATACAAAATTATGATTTAGATAAATTACTTAATAGTGTGTAATTTTATTTCAGATAACGATATTATACTATTTCTTTTATGATGTTGTATTTTTTTTCTATTTTTTTTATTTTTTTCATTTTTTTTAAGTTTATCAACCTTCATTTTATGAGTTATTTTATTATTATATTTCTTATTTTTTAAAAAATCGTACGCAAATTTACGTACTGTTTTTCGGCTTACTAAGTTTAGTATAAATTTAGAAACTGCAAAAATACCTCCAATAATACTAAAAGTTTGTGAAAATATAACTAAACCGCTAAATCGTTCAGAAATTGTGATAAACATCCAATTTAAATTTCTACTTATTTTTATATTTAATCCTATATTATTAATTGAGTCTAATTTATTTTGTATATTTGTACTTTTTCCAATAAATATATTATTATAATCTAATACAAATCCTACAGATTTATGTGTGTCATATTCATTATATAAACTAGGGGTTGTACTTAATGATATTAAAGTTGAATCATCATATAATACAGAATCAGATTTAACACTCAAATATCCAGATAATATAGAATCTGTAAAATATGAATTTGTACTTATTTTATAACTTACTCCAGTATAAAATGAATTATAATTCATACAACTAAAATGTAAATACGAATCTACACCTGTATCAACTACACATTCAGTACATTTGTATTGTATACTATAATTGCTACATATATAATCAGTTTGAATTAAATTGCATTTTATATTTGAGTAATCTATATTTCCTTTAATTCCAGTAAATTTATAATTTATATCTTCACAGCTACAGTTAAATACATTATATAAATTTAATTCTAATTCTAAAAAACTACTTGATATTGGAATAATATTATTCGAACTTAATCCTAAAGATATTGTTTGTATATTATTATTTTTAAGTGTTTGATATAAATAACTACTTATTAAAAATAATCCAATTAAAATAATTAAAATAGTAAAAATGCCTCCTAATACAGTTGTTCTAGATCGCGTGTTATATCCTAATCCTAAAGAAACAATATCATTTGAATCATCTGTTGTTAAAAATTCTTCAGAATAATCAATATACAACAAATCTACATTTGCTAAAAATGAATATAATTCTTTTTTATAATTTCGAATACATATATAAATAAAAAATAAAAATACAGCTCCTAAAATTAATCCTGAATAAATAATCCATAATCCAGTAAAATCGAATAATGAAATTTTGTTATCATTATTATAATTATTAGTAATAATTATTGTATCATTGGAATTATAATTTGGAAAATCAATTACGTAAATATCGCTTTCAAATATATCCTGTATATATAATTTATATGAGTCTGCGTAATTTGGAAGATATAAATCATTATTTGTTGTAAAATTATAGATATTATTTATTAAACTTATATAATTATGATTTGGATTATAAATAACATTATCTAAATTTGAATAATAATATTTATTATAATTTACAGTACAATTTACAATATTACATAAAAATAATATTAAAAATAAAATATGTTTCATTTTTAATAAAGTATAAATAATTATTTAAAGAAATAAGAATTTAAAATATAAATATAAATGAAATAATATTAATGTAAAAATAAAAAATTTACGATTCACATAAAAAAACAGTAAAAATTTACTATCAAATCGATTCCAACTTTGTCCTTTTAAAGCACAGGTATAAATTTCATTCTTAATTTCTGGATTAGTTAAGTTTCGAGATATTAAACAATCAGGTAAATAACAAACTGGATATTTATGATTTTTTACTGTGAATGTAATTGCTTGAGGACCTGTATTAAATATAACATTAAAATGTGGTGATAATTTCCATAAATGCCATTCCACAAATCGTTCAATCATTGTTTGTATATATTCTAACCAAAATTCAGAGTATCGTTTACTTGCAAAAATACAATTTGTAGTTGATTCAATATTTGCAGTTTTTACTAAATACACTGAATTATCATTATTTTTAAAAAAAAAACTAAAATCTGAAGTGGGAACGATATCTAAATCGCTATAAATTCCACCACAAAAATACATCCAAAAAGCACGAATTGAGTCAACTCTCATTATATTGTATTTAAAATTATCATAAAACGGTAAAAACCAAGGAGCGTGTAAAACAATAAAATTTCGATTATCTATGTCAGTTTGTAATCGATAATCGTAATCTGGAAAATATTTTTTCCATTCACCTGGGGTGTTTTCCCATTCAGATGGTAGATTTACAGTTTTATATGTTTGCCAAATTATTTTAGGTATTTTTGTTTCATTATCATAATTTAAACATACAGTGTTTTTCTTTTTTAATATCTCTAAATTATTAATTGCATCGGTATAATAATTATTTAAACTCATATTTTAAATATATTATACTTATATTTAAAATAATATTTTTTTTATATTTAAAATGATTATAACTGAAACAAATTTACGAAATACATATATCCAATTAGACGGTTTACAAAAATATGCATTTAAATTATTTTCAGAATTTCCAGATAAAACTGTTCACAAAGGAATTATAGTACCCAGAAACTATGAAAAAAAGTTTAAACCTTTAAACGAAATGAAATATGATGAATTAATCCGAGTAATTTTATATTATAATCGTGAATTAGAACGACTCAATTCTCAAAAAGAATCTAAATCGCAATTTAAAAAAATGTCAGATTTTAAATCGGAAAATATTAAAATTGAACACATATTTAAAACAGATTTAGGATCTAATAACTCTGAATATTTTATATTTGTTATAGCTTTAATATTTTTACTAGTTTTTATATATTTGATTTTAAGACGTCAAAAATAATTTTACACTCTTATATTTAAATAAAAATATAAAATTAAAAAAAGTATTAAATAATATTTAACTATATAAAAAATAATCTTTTATATTTAAAAATATGTTTAATTATCTTTCAGCTACAATAGTCCTACTTATTGCACTTGTGCTCTTAGTTATTGCATTATACTCTAGTTGTGTGGCATATCAACAATTAGGAAGTCCTACTTTAGACACATCTAATACTGATGTAGGTTATGTCCGAAGTATTTTATTGTTTATGATTATTGTAGATGTATTTTTTATTTTAATCACTGTTTATGGAATTATTAAAATTAGAACTAGTAATATCGGAGGTTGGTTTGGATTTGTAATTGGTTTAATATTAATAATTTGTATTCTTATTTTTGGAATTATTGCAATTACTAAAACTAATGGTGTAATTATTCCAGATGTTCTTAAAGCGTTAGTATGGAACACAATTATTATTCCAATTGCATTTGTACATTTTATTGTTAGTATATGGATTAAACCTCGTATTAATGGTGTTAATATGACTAAAAAAATTATTTCTGAAGCTCGAGAAAAATTAAATGAAATTGATCAATCTCGAGGAACTGAATATGTTGAGGAAGATATTACATTTCAACCAGTTTCAAGGACTACTCGAGTTGTTAAAAATCCTGTAGCTCCTCTTGAAGAATCTTTATATGTACCACCTTCTAATATAAAAAGTGTTCCAAGTCGAAATATAGCTTTATTATAAAAAATAAAATTTAATATAAATTAAAAATATTATATTAAATTAAAAATGAATATAGATTATTCACAATTTAGAACTGGAGATTTATATGTAAATTCATCTGATGGATTATTAGCAAGTGTTATTAAACATATTACATTTAGTGATTATAATCATACAACTTTATGTATACGATTAGATCCCTCATATTTTCCAAAAATTAAAATAGTGCGAGATGGAGGAAAAATGTTTATATTAGAATTAATAAAATCTTTAAAATATCCAAAAATGTATTTACGAGAAAGTAGATACACTAATTTTAAATTATTAAGATTTCCATTAAAAGATATATATTATACTTCTGATTTTGTGAATCGTTTAACTCGATTTATAGAATCTAATTGTGTTAAAATAGAATTATACGATTGGACTACATATGAAATACAACAGGATAATAATATTATTAATGATTTTAAATTACGAAAATCTAATCTTGCAACTAGTATAGGTAGTATTTGTAGTGAATTAACATACTCTGTATATAAATACTGTTTACCCTCTATAGTAAAAGATATAAATAAAACACTTTTAATCCCAGGACATTATACTGAAAATAACAATTCTAATCCATTGAAAGATTTATTTGATTCAAAAATACAGATTCAAAATAATGATGTGTATAACAACAGTTATAATGTAATATTACCAGTAATATTTTTAATATTGTTATTTGCAGCTTTATTATATTATAAAACTAAGATATTTTTAATTTTAATTTTAATTTTATTATTTATATGGTTAATATTTGTAATTTATTATAAATATCAGTAAAAAAATGGATTTTTCTTTAAAAAAATAATAAATTATATTATTTTTTTTGAATACAATGAGTCTTTCATTACATAATAACATTACTGTTGATTCTAGAAATACTGAAGTTTTAATATTTTTTAATATTAAAACTAATTTTGGACCTACATTTATTAAACACTTTTATAAAAAACATAATATTCCAGAAAATTCTAATATAACTCCTACTTTATTTGGAATTACTCGTTATTTAAGATTTATTAACGCATTTACAAATTTATATAAAGATTATTTAAAGAATAATATCAGATCTATTGAAATATCAGATGTAGGAACTTTAAGCGTACTTTCAACAGAAATAAAATTTTCCCAAATATTAGAATTAAATGCATTATTTACAAGTTCTTTTGAAGAATCAGGAAATACTAATGGAATAATTTTAATTAAAAAATCGCATTTATAATAAAAAATTGATTCTACAGATTTATACTTATTTATTTTTATAAGTATGAGCGCTTCTCACTTTTTTTATTTTACTCAAAATTATTCTAAATATTTTTTAAATGAAGTATACACTCATACAGGACATACAATTCCTACAGGTGCATATATAATATCCGTTTTACAAAATTCACAAATTTTTAAATTAGCACAATCTAATTCAGATCCTTTAAAACCAATTAATATTCCAGGAATAGGTTCTATTTCATATATTTGTAGTGTTTCAAATTGTAATGAGTATTTTAATGATTCTGAAATAAATTTTGCATCAATGCTTATTTGTAAAGAATTGTAAATATATTATATTGTAAATTTTATACTATTTATAATTTATAAATCCTGGGGCGTAGCCCCTAAAATATAAAACATAAAGTTTATATTTTTTACAAAATGTAAAAAATATAATTTAACATATTTTTAATGTTTAATTAATTTATACTTAATACATTTTTAATATTTAATTGATTTATATTTAATTGTTTAATTTTTAATATTTAATTGATTTATATTTAATTGATTTATATTTAACACATCTTTAATATTTAATTGATTTATATTTATTTAATTGATTTATATTTAATACATTTTTAATTTTTAATTAAAAACAATATAAATGAATCGCGTTATAAATTTACATTTATGGAATTTTACATCAAACTTTAGCCTTGAATTTATCTCAAAGTTTAATAAAAGTATTAAAATAAACACCGAATCTGAATATATACTTCCAAATTTATCATATATTACACTATTTTTAGACAGTGTGGATTATCTAAAATATACATATACCTCACATTTAACTAATACAGGATTTGAAAAAATAGAAATTCCAGGAGTAGGAACTTTAGAATATTTAAGTCATTTAGATTTTTTAAATTCTGAAATACCTAAACTTGTAGAAGCTTTAAATAACGGATTCGTTAAATCCAAATATAGTTTTGGAATTATAGTACAACCGGATAAATATTTACAATAATTTATTTTCAATATATTTATCATTAATACAATCTAAACATTTATCTCCTACTCCCATTACAAATGCATAAATTAAAATAATAAATGG
>Ga0315900_10000416_pt1 | contig 75962 bp, 62 predicted proteins | sample LakEriMetagenome_FD_203521 | JGI IMG/M metagenome (GOLD analysis project Ga0315900, IMG submission 203521) | Freshwater fungal communities from buoy surface, Lake Erie, Ohio, United States - Buoy 12 MA114 | ecosystem: Environmental > Aquatic > Freshwater > Lake > Lake biofilm | place: USA: Lake... | reverse complement strand
GGTACAGACTCGCGTCCCGCTGGCGGGCCCGGCGATGGGCGTCGAAGTAGGCCTTGCCGGGCCACGGCCCCTCCGCAAGGAACACGCCGTTGTATTCGAGCAGCGAGCCCTTGCGGTAATGAAGCTGCGAGATCGAGCGGTTGTAGTCGACGAGGGCGCGATAGTAGCCGCTCTCGGCCTCCGCCCGGCGCCGTTGGGCGTCGAGAAGCTGGTCGAGCGTGACGGTGCCCGCGTCGTACGCGGCCTGCACCGCCTCGACCTGCCGCTCTGCGGCCACGCGGCGGTTGAAGTTGGTCTGGGCGAGGGCGAAGTTCGTGTCGACGTTGCGGACGGCCTCGACGAGGGCGTGAGAGGCCTCGAGTTCCTCGTCCTGAAGCCGGGCCCGCTCACGGGAGAGCTGGAGCTGGTGATGGCGGACGGTGGCCAGCTCGCGGCGGAAGCCGAGCGGCATGAGGAACTGGGCTCCCGCCTGCCATTCCTGGAACTTGCCGCTGAAGAGCGTCGAGTAGGCGTCGGTGCCGACGAGGGGATCGTCACCATCGGCTCCATAGGCCTGGTAGTTCTGGTTGAGCAGGTCCTGGCCCATGCCGAGGAACCGCCAGCGGCCCACGAGGTCGAGCCGGGGCAGGATCAGGTTCTTGGCGGCGGTGAGTTCGAGCTCCCGCTGCTTGACGACCCACTTCTGCTTGCGGAGCTCCGCCGACCGCGAGAGCGCCTCCACGAGCGACTGCTGCCAATCGAACGAGATGCGGGCGGTGGTGGGCTCGTCGGACGGGCGGATGAGCCGGCCGTCGCTGGCCGAGATGCCCATCATGTAGCGCAGGCGGTTCTCGCAGCGGTAGACGTCGGTGAGGGCGTTCTCCACCTCGCCGCGGAAGAAGAAATACTGCTCCCGGGCCTGGGCTTCCTTGTCGGCCTCGCCGCCACGGGACTGCTCGACGTAGAGTGCGTGGACTTTCCGCCAGGCCTCGAGCGAGCTGTCACGGCCCGCCTTGCGGGCCTCGAGGTTGCGGTAGGCGAAGTAGAGCTCCCAGTAGCTCTGTTCGGTGTCGCTCACGAGGTTGCGGACGCCCGCCTCGAAGTCGGCCAGCGAGATGTCGGCGTTGATCCGGGCCAGGAGTACGCCGCGGAAGTTCGGCCGGCCGTAGAGGTTGTCGAAGAAGTCGGGGCCGGCGATCCGGTTGTAGGTGGTGCCCGCCCCCTGGAGCAGCGGCTGATTGAACGTGAAGTCGTAGTTCGTCGTCCAGGTCGACGGCACGAGGACCTTGAAATTGGGGTCCGTGATGGGAAGGCCGTTGTTTTGCCGGGTCGGGTTGTTGTTGTTGTCGTAGATCGTCGAGTTGTTGAAGCCCCAGGTGGCACCGGTGGCCGTCCGCTTCGTCAGGCCGGTCGTCCAATTGCCTTGATCACCGAGCAATTGCTGCTGGAACAGGGCGGTGAACTGACCACCGACGTTCTGCGGCCGATTGAGTCGCTCCCAGGTCAGCGAGCTGGAGAGCTGGGCATCGAAGAGCGCCAGGGCGCTCTCCACGCCGCGGAAGGGATCGGTCTCGACGATCGCCGGATCGTAGATACTGGGCGTCAGCTGCGGGGCGGTGAGCAGCGACACGGGCGGCTCGCCCGTCTGCGGCCGCGGGCCGCCGAAGCTGGCGAACCGGCCGCCGAGGTTGCGGAGAATCTTGCCGTTCTCGAGGGCCGTGCGGACCGCCTCCTCGAGCGACAGTTCCCAGATGTTGTCGAAGTTGGGGTTCGAGAGCGTCAGCGGCTCGACGGCGCCGGCAGCCTCGTCGAGCGGCTCCTGCGTGGCATCGGGGTACTCGAGCTTCTGGATCGCTCCCACGTAGTGCGAGAGGTCGCCGTCTTCGAAGAAGTAGAACGGCTGCCGCGGCGCGCACCCGCTGGCCACGAGCGTGATGCTCGTCAGAGCCACCCAGAGTTGTCGGGCGAGGCGTGGCACGGCGGGGGTCCGGCTGGTGAGTGCGTCGGTGGTGTCGGAATACGCTCAAGCAAAAGTGCCGCCGCTGCGCCGAGGAGAGCCGGCCGTCCGAACGACGGCAGTGCCCACCACGGTGCCCCCCGACGCCATGGTGAACCGATTCACCCGGGCGCAGCGGCAGCACATGTGGTATCGACCCCCCAACCGTCAAACTTGGAGGAATCGTCACGGTCGCGTCGACGTGGCCGGTGACGTGGCAGGATGGGTAGGCCAGGATGGCGTGGTGGCGATCCGCGTCGAATCGCCGTCCCACCATGTGAATCTGGCCGCACAGCCGGGCGTGGTGGCGACGAGGGCGAGGCCCCGCTCGGGCCCGAGCACGCTGGCCGCCGTGGCGAGGGAGTCGGCGGTCGTGCAGTCGGGGGCGATCACGGTGACCGCGGCAGGGCCGGCCACGCCCAGGCCGGTGCGGGGATCGACGATGTGGCTGTAACGGCGGCCGTCGATCTCCACCGCCTGATAGGCATCCCCTGAGGTCGTCACGGCGGCACGCACGAGCATGATCGTCTCGCCGTCGGTGCCGCCGCGTCCGAGCGGGTCGAGCGCGATCCTCCAGCCATCCGCCCCGGCGGGCGGTCCCGACACGACGATGTCACCGGAGGCATCGATCATCGCCGCCGTGATCCCGTGCCGGTCGAGCACCTCGAGGGCCCGGTCGGCCGCGTAGCCCATGCCGATTCCGCCGAGGTCGAGCCGGGTGCCCGGCTTCGGCAGCCGCACGCCGCGGGTGCTGGGTTCGAGCACGAGGGCGTCGGCTCCCGTGGTGGCCCGGGCCGCCTCGAGTTTCTCACCGACGGGCAGCCGCTCCGCGCGGCGGGCCTGTCGCCAGAGCGTCGTCAGTCTGCCGACGGCCGGGTCGAAGCCGCCATCGGTTCGGTCGCGCAGGGCCACGGCCTGTTCGAGCACCCGCCAGAGGTCGCCGCTCACGGGCAGGGCCACGGCCATCGGTGCGGCTGCCGAGAGCCTGGAGAGCTCGCTCTCCAGGGCGTAGTCGGAGAGGATCCGCTCCAGCCGCTCGATTTCGGCGAACCCTGCGGCGATCGCGCCACGGCCGAGCGCCTCGTCGGCGGCACAGACGGTGATCGTCCAGGGCACGCCCATCAGCCGACGGGTCTCGGCGAGCCGCGGGCCGGGAGCCGCCGGCTGGCCGCAGCCCGCGACCACGAGCAGCGCAACCGCTGCCGCTTTCCGCACCACGGTGTAGACTTCGGGTGTCATGTCTGATCCCGACATTCTGCCCGCCGTGGCGATCTCATTCGAGTGCACGCCGCTCCGCAGCGTGCCGCGGCTCGACATCCCGCTCGATGCGTCGCCCGTCTACCGTCGCCGCCTCGAGCGGATGCAGCGGGCGGTGGGCCGGCACGGCACGCGAAACACCTATTATCTCACCGGGGGCAGTTGCACGTTTCGGTTCACCAACGAGCCCGACAACGGCTGGGTGCGGTTCACGTTCGAGGGCACGCTGCTCACCGACGAAACTGACGCCAGGACGATCGGCAGCGACCTCGAGATCACGCTCGCCCTCGAGACCTGCGACTGGCTGACCCAGCCGGCGGTCAAGTGGCTCGAACTCTCGGTGAAGCATGCCATCGAGGCCGAGTTCGACCGCTACATCGCCGCCGGCGACCTCTCCCGGGCGCTCGAGCGGCTGGCCCGCGAGCAGGCCGCCAGCGACGCCGCCGGCGGATATCTCGGGATGAATCTGTAGGCTCCCGGAGGCCCTTTGCTCCGCAACGGGCAGCCCGTCGAGGAGTGACGGGCCTACGTCGCGTCGATGCGGCGGCGAATCTCAAGGAGCACGCTGTCGTGGTCGCGGCCGGCGGTCCGCCAGGAGGCGATGCGACGGATCGTCACCTTCTTGCCCCGGCCCTCGAGCCGGGCGGAGGCCTTCTCCTCTTCCCACCGTGGTCCCTTCACGACGAGCATGCGGCCATACGAGGCTGCGATCGGCTCGAACCAACCGAGCAGTTTGCCGAGCGGCGCCACCGCCCGCACGACGAGCGTGTCGAACCGGTCGGCGCCCGAGCACCGTGCCGCCACGAACTGCTGGGCGGCACCTTCATGGACCGGCACCTTGATCCCTGCCGCTTTCACGATCTCGGCCACGGCCCGGGCCTTCTTGCCCACGCTGTCGCAGAGTTCGACGCGGAGATCGGGCCGCAGGATCGCGAGGATCACGCCCGGCACGCCGCCGCCGGTGCCCACGTCGAGCACCCGCTCGCCTACCGCGAGGTGCGGGGCGATCGCCGCGGCGTCACCGACGTCGCGGGCCACGAACGTCTCGGCGTCGGTGTGCCGCGTGAGGTTGATCCGCTCGTTCCAAGACCAAAGGCTCGCCGCATACGCGGCGAGCCTCGGCACTGACGCGGCGGGAACCTCGATGCCGAGGCGGGTGCACGCGGCTGTGATCGCCCCGGCGAGGTCGGGATCGCTCACTTGATGAACAGCATCTCGCGGTAGGTCGGCAGCGGCCAGAGGTCGTCGGGCAGGATCATCTCCATCTGGTCGGCCGTCTCACGGAGGGCCACCATGGCCGGGATGACGTCGTCATGGAAGTGCTTCACCTCGGCCCGCAGGTCGGCGGCGCCATGGTGGCCGAGAGCCTTCTCGAGGGCCTCGATCCTGCCCTCGAAGGTGCCGACGAGCGCGGACAGCTTGTCGAGCGTGCCGATCTGCGCCGGCTGTCCCAGGCTCTTGAGCTTCGTCGCCGTGTCGACCAACTCGCCCTGGTAGCGGTAGCCGGCCGGCAGGATCATCGTCTTGGCGATCTGCAGGGCCGAGGAGGCCTCGGTGTTGATGTCCTTGCAGTAGCGTTCCATGTAGATGTCGTAGCGGCTGCGGACTTCCCGCTCTGAAAGCACGCCGTACTTCTCGAACAAGGCGACGTTCTTCGGGGCGACGAGGGCGTCGAGTGCCTCGGGCGTGGCCCGCAGGTTCGGCAGGCCCCGCTTCTTGGCCTCGTCGTGCCACTCCTGCGAGTAGCCGTTGCCGTTGAAGATCACCGCCTTGTGCTCCGACACGATCTTCTGGAGCAGCTTCTCGACGGCGCCGGCCAGCTTCGACTGGTCGCCACCGGTCGCCTTCTCCAGCTCCGTGGCCACGTAGTCGAGGCTCTCGGCCATGATCGTGTTGAGGGTCACGAGCGGCCCGGCGATCGACTGGCTCGATCCGACCGCCCGGAACTCGAACTTGTTGCCAGTGAAGGCGAACGGGCTCGTGCGGTTGCGGTCGCCCGCGTGCTTGGGCAGCCCCGGCAGCGTGTCGACGCCGACGGTGAGCGTGCCGGACGACTTCGAGCTTGTGGCCTTGCCCTTCTCGATCTGCTCGAAGATGTCGGCGAGCTGATCGCCGAGGAAGATCGAGATGATCGCCGGGGGGGCCTCGTTGGCGCCCAGCCGGTGGTCGTTGGCGCTCGAAGCCACCACCGCCCGCAGCAGGTCGCCGTGCAGGTGCACCGCCCGGATGACGGCGGCGCAGAACACGAGGAACTGCATGTTGGCGTGCGGCGTCTCACCCGGCTCCAGGAGGTTGCCGAGCCGGCAGCCGAGCGACCAGTTGACGTGCTTGCCCGAGCCGTTGATGCCGGCGAAGGGCTTCTCATGGAGCAGGCAGGCCATGCCATACTTCTGCGCCACCCGCGTGAGCATCTGCATGATCGACTGCTGATGATCCGTCGCGATGTTCGCATTCTCGTAGAGCGGCGCGATCTCGTACTGACTGGGGGCCACCTCGTTATGCCGGGTCTTCACCGGCACGCCGAGCTTGAACAGCTCCCGCTCGGCCTCAAGCATGAATGCCAGCACCCGCTCCGGAATGGCGCCGAAGTACTGATCCTCGAACTCCTGGCCCTTCGGCGGCTTGGCGCCGAAGAGGGTGCGGCCGGCCATCACGAGGTCGGGCCGGGCGAAGTAGAAGTTCCGATCGATGAGGAAGTATTCCTGCTCTGGGCCGCAGGAGGCCGACACCTGGCCGACGTCCTTGTGGCCGAAGAGCGTGAGCACGCGCCGGGCCTGCTTGTCAACGGCCTGCATCGACCGCAGCAGCGGCGTCTTCTTGTCGAGCGCCTCGCCCGTCCACGAGCAGAAGGCCGTGGGAATGCAGAGCGTGGTGCCGTTGGGGTTGTCGAGGATGTAGGCGGGACTCGTCGGATCCCAGGCGGTGTAGCCGCGGGCCTCGAACGTGGCGCGGAGACCGCCCGACGGGAAGCTCGAGGCGTCGGGCTCGCCCTGGATCAACTCCTTGCCGGAGAACTCGGCGATCGCATCGCCGTCGCCGGTGGGCGTGAGAAAGCTGTCGTGCTTCTCGGCGGTGAGGCCGGTGAGCGGATAGAAGACGTGGGCGTAGTGGGTGGCCCCCTTTTCAATCGCCCAATCCTTCATGGCCAGCGCCACCGCGTCGGCGATGCCCGGGTCGACCGGCTTACCCTGCTTGATCGTCGCCTGCAGCGCCTTGTAGACGCTCTTCGGCAGCCGATCCTTCATCACGGCATCGCTGAAGACGTTGGCGCCGAAGATCTCGCTGGTCGGCGTTTCCCGGAAGTTCCAGGCCTGTCCGTTCGACTTGTAGTTGTTAATGGCGGCGACGGCGCTGGCGCGGGCGGTGGTCATGGCAAGGTCCTTCTTCTAGGTTTCCCGGGTGTGGCTGCTGAAAGGGACGCACAAACAGACTGCTACCGCAGCCGGCCCGCGCAGAAAAAGAGCGCGAACCGATCACGGTGCCGGCGCGAATGCGCCAGTGCCCACCGCAGCCAGAAGAAGAATTTCAACGGCGGGCACACGCGGACGACCGACTGCCTTGCAGACTAGCCGCCCCCGTGGGGCAGTTCAAGTAGCGGCCGCTGGCGGCGAAACCACCGTAGTCCGCTCAGCCGCGCCGCCGGCCGGGGGCACGTGCTCGCCGCCGGCGGATCGTGCGAGTTCACTTCTCGCTCGGGATAGGCAGCTTTTTGGTCCGCACGATGCACCGGCGGCTGCGCGCGACCCCCGACCGGCTTCCCGCTTCTCGTAGGCCCGTCACTCCGTGACGGGCAGCCCGTTGCGGAGCAACAAGCCTACAGTGACGGCCAGCCCCTCACGGTGTGTTGGTTGGCACCCGTCGGCCCTGGAGTTCCGCAGCCTTGCGCACGAGGTCCAGAAACTCGGCCCGGTAGCCCCCGTCGTCGCGGCCGAGTGCTCGGCCGGCGATCCGGGCGACGTCGTCGAGCGAGAAGCTGCCCGCGTGGTCGCCGCCCCGCAGGATCATGCCGAAGGCGGCGACGGCTGCGGCGAACCGCAGGTCGGCGGAGGCGGCGTCGAAGGCGGCGCCGCGGTCGGCCAGCGGGTATTCGCGGAGCATGCTCGTATCACCATCGGGCGCTTTGAACCGCAGCTTCACGGTGAGCAGCTCGGCGCTCGGCACGAGCGTCGGCGTTGCGGCGGCCGTGGATGCGGGTTTGGGCTGCTCCTGGTACTTGAGCGGCTCGGCACCGCCAGTGCCCTCGGTAGCGACCACGCCGACCGGCACGATCTCGTAGAGGGCGGTCACCGTGTGGCCGGCGCCGATCTCGCCGGCGTCCTTCCGGTCGTTCCGGAAGTCGCTGTTCGCGAGCAGGCGATTCTCGTAGCCAACGAGCCGATACGACGCGACGAGGGCCGGGTTGAACTCCACCTGGATCTTCACGTCCTTGGCGATCGTGATCGTGGAGCCGGTGAGCTGCTCGACCAGCACCTTGCGGGCCTCGCGGACGCCGTCAATGAAGGCGTACACCCCGTTTCCGTTGTCGGCGAGCTTCTCCATTTTTTCGTCCTGCAGATTGCCCTGGCCGAAGCCGAGCACCGTGAGGAACGTGCCGCCAGCCGCCTTCTGCGTGATAAGGTCCACGAGGGCCGCGTCGCTCGTGACGCCGACGTTCAGATCACCGTCGGTCGCCAGGATCACCCGGTTCGCCCCCCCCTCGACGAAGTGCTCCGCCGCCTGCTCGTAGGCCAGCGCGATCCCGGCGCTGCCGTGCGTGGAGCCGCCGGCCGAGAGCCCCTCGATCGCCGCGAGGATCGTCTGCTTTTGGTCACCGGTGGTCGGCGGCAGCACGAGCCCTGCGTTTCCGGCATAGGTGACGATCGAGACACGGTCATTCTCGGTGAGCTCCTCGACGAGCATCCCCAGCGCCTGCTTCACGAGCGGCAGCTTGTCGGGCTGCTGCATCGACCCCGAGACATCGATGAGGAAGACGAGGTTTCCGGCCGGCCGGTGGGCTCGCTCGATGTCGCGCCCCCGAATGGCGACGCGGACGAGCAGCCGGCCCTCGCGCCACGGGCAGGCGGTCGCCTCCAGCGAGACGGCGAACGGGTCGTCACCGTCCGGCTGCGGGTCGTCGTAGCGGAAGTAATTGACCAGTTCCTCGATCCGCACCGCGTCCCGCGGAGGCAGGCGTCCGGCCGACAGGAACCGCCGCACGTTGGCATACGATGCCGTATCCACGTCGATCGAGAACGTGGAGAGCGGCTCGTCGGCCACGGCCCGGTCGCGGTTCTCCTCGAATCGGGCATATCGCTCGCGGTTCACGGGTTCCGGCCGCGGCGCGAGCTGATCCCTGGCCATGCGCAGGTCCGGAGCTGCAGCTGCAAATCCGGCTGCCGCAGGGCTGGCCTCCGCGCGGGCGGACGGAGGCGGGGGGCTGGCAACTGTGAGCGATTGAGACGCCTTTTCCTCGCGACTGGCTTTCGCTGCTTCGGAGGTCGGGTGGTCAGCCGATGCAACGAGTTGCTTCTCGGCGGGTGCCACACGTGCGTGTGCCGCACCCGTGGCCTGCGCGACCTGACGGGTGGCTGCACCGCCGGATCCCTCGAATTCACTCTGCTGGAAGGATTCGCGGAGCATGGGCAGCGTCACGGCGACGAGCACGCCCGCGGCGAGCGAACCGACGACGGCGAAGAGCCCCCACGGCCTGCGGCGCCGGGCTGATGGCATCGGCGCCAGCGGCAGGGGATCCGCCGCAAGCTTCGCGACGATGCTCCGCCGCAGGTCCTGTGATCGCGGCGGCGCCTCCGACCGCTGCAGTTCCTCATCGCGTGCCTGGCGGAGGGCCTCGGCGAGCGAACGCGTCTCGGCCACGGTCCGCCTTGGCTCGGTGGCGTCCGGCACGACGAGCGACGCTGCCACCTCGTCCCGTTCGCGGCCCTCGAGCTGGTCGAGGGCGTGGGCCGTCAGCCGTGCCGCCTTCTCTTCCGCAATCCGATCCGCTGGATGATTCGTGCTCATCGTCGGTCTCGTTCTCTTTGGGAGGTCTCGTGGCACTCGGACGCATCGAGCATGGTTCGGACCCGGGGATGGCTGCGAAGGGCGGAGAGACCCCGATGGGCGAGCACCCGCACATGCCCCTCCTGGCGACCGGTGATCTCCGCGATCTCTCGGTAGGTCAGCCCCTCGCACCAGAGATCGATCGTCTCCCGCTGTGGCGCCGGCAGCAGCAGGAGCAGCGCACGGACATGCGAGGTAAGGTCGCGTCGCTCGGCCGACGAGGCCGGATCGGGCTCGCGGTGGTCAGGCTGGGACGGACCATGTGGCTGTGCCTCGGGCTCGGCATCGACGAGGGCCCGCTCACGACCTGCCCGCCGCAAATGATCGAGGGCTTTGTTGCGGCAGACCCGGTAGAGCCACGGGGCGACGCGGCCGTCGAGCCGGTCGTGCCGCTGCTCGCACAGTTGCACGAACGCATGCTGCACGGCGTCCCGGGCGAGATCGAGATCACCGAGCAGCCGTCTCGCATAGCGAAGCAGTGGCAGCTCGTGCGCATCGACCGCCTCGAGGATCCACTGGCAGGGATCGCGGCTCGCCTCCATGGTTCGCTCCTCGGGCGGATTCCGGGCTTCCGGCAGGATAACGGCGGCGGCGCGGGTTCGTTACAGGCTGAACCCGTAGTCCGCATGCTCCGCATGCGGCACACGGCCTGAATACCGCAGGCCTCTCTATCTCTTCGGCGGGGTTAACCTCCTGTGGCGTGGGTTCGGGGCTGCCCATGGCCCGTCGCCGGACGCTCGCTACGAACATCCTGTTCTTCGCTCGCTCGGATGCCGCCTTCGCTCCGCCATCCTGGCTACGCTCGGCGGCATACGCCGGCTCCCGGGGCACGGGCAGCCCCTCACGGCGTTTTGGTTCGCACGTCCGACCCCCGCTCACCGGCTGGCGGTGGTGCGCGGGGCGGGCTTCGTGGCCTGCCGGGGTGCGAGGCTGCGGGCGGCCTCGGTGGCGGCGGCGAGGGGGGCATCGTCGGCCGGCTGGATGACCACTCCGTCCACCGGGCGGGCGACGGTCTGCACCGCGAGATCGGGCTCGACGCCGACGCCACTGTAAGGAAGGCCCTTCGGCGAGAAGAACTTGGCCGTCGTCAGCCGCATGCCCACGCCGGCCGACTCGAGCGGGAAGATGCCCTGAATGGAGCCCTTGCCGTAGCTGCGGGCGCCGACGATCCGACCGCGGGCGTGGTCCCGGATCGCGCCGGCGAAGATCTCGCTCGAGCTGGCCGAGTCGCCGTCGATGAGCACCACGAGCGGCACGCGCCAGGTGCCGGGCCGACCGGCAGAGTAGTTGAAATCCTCATCCGGGCTGCGGCCGCGGGTGGCGACGACGAGGCCCCGCTCCAAGAAGATGTCGGCCGTGTCGACGGCCGCCGAGAGCAGGCCGCCCGGGTTGCCTCGCAGGTCGATGACCAGCGACCGCATGCCCGCCGCGTCGAGCCGCCGCAGCGCCGTCTCGACGTCGGCCGCCGTCGTCTTCTGGAACGTCGTGAGCTTGAAGTAGCCGATACCGGCGGTGCGATCGAGGATCTTCACGTCCTCGACGCTCGGCACGTCGACATGCTCGCGGCGAACGGTGACCGCGCGGGCCGGGGCCGGAGCCCGCAGGATGGCGAGCGTGACGAGCGAGCCCTCCGGGCCTTGCAGGAGTTGTGCGGCCTGTTCGACGCTCATGCCGCCGATCGAACGGCCACCGACGCCCACGAGATGATCACCGGCGCGAATGCCGGCCCGTTCGGCGGGGCTGCCGGGAATCACATGCACGACGAGCAGCCCGTCGCTGGCCGTCTTAAGCTCGACGCCGAGGCCCACGAAGCGGCCCTCGATCTGGGCGTAGAGGTCGTCGAGCTGGCCGTTCGTGAGAAACGCGGAGTACTCGTCGAGCCCACCGACGGCCGCCGCAGCCATCTCCATCAGCGTGACGGACGGCTCGATGCCGAGCAGCGAGTGGGCCGTGCGAGCGACCCAGGCCGCGATCGTCTCGGCGTCGGCCTGCGAGGCCACGGGCCGGGCCGTGGCGAGCCGCGAAATCTGCTCGCGGTACAGCGACCGGCGTTCCGGCGTGGCCTGGGTGGCGTGGAGGGCCACGAAGGCTTCGTCGTCGATCGCGATATCGACCGCCAGCCGGCCCCGGCTGGAGAGCCTCGCGAAATCGGGGGCATCGACATGGTGGGAGGCGATCCGCGTGAGCACCTCGGCGTAGACCCGCCGGGCGTCGGCTTCGGAGAGCGCCTGCAGCTGCCGGCGAAACGCCGGCTCGGCATGCCGACGGGCGATGTCGCAGTGCAGCTTCGCCAGGTCGTATTGATGTCGCAGTGACGGCGACAGCACGCCCTTGCGGGCGGCCACCTCGCACATGCTCACCACGTCGGACCACCGCCCCTGGTGAACGAGCGTCTCCGCCCGCGAGGCGAGATCGTCGGCGTGGGAGGCCTGGGGGGCCGACGGTCCCCAGTGCAGCGGCGGCTCGGCGGCGGCGGGGCGACTCGCGGCGATGCCGACGAAGAGGGCAAGCGAACAGAGCACGGTCAGTGCTCGTTTCGCACGCTCGAGCGACGCCTGTGTCCAGCCGCCAGTCACGTGGGCAATCCGTTTCCGAAAGGCCGCACACTGTCGCGGCTGCCAGCGGTTTCTCCGTCAACCGCCCGCGATTATGGATCACGGTTTGGCGGCGGGCAAAAAGCTGGCAGGCGGGCGGACGGAATTTCTGGCCGGTTTTGCCGCCGCACTTCGGCACCGCCGCTACGACCGTCATCCACGGCAAGGTCGCCGCCGAATGGGCGACACGTTGGTACGATGGAAGGTCCATGACGCCCCTCCCCGACTCCTCCGGACGGCCTGCGGTTCCCGTGGAGCCGCATCCGACCCTCGCGCTCTTGGAACGGGTGCGCCGGGGTGACCGGTCCGCCATCGACGGCCTGCTCGAGCGGCACCGCACGGCGATCCGCCGGATGATCGACAGGCGGATGGATCGCGTCGTGCAGCGGCGGGTCGACGCCAGCGACATCGTCCAGGACGTGCTCCTCGAGGCCAACCGGCGCCTCGGTGATTATCTCGCCAACCCCACGATGCCGTTTCAGCTCTGGCTGCGGCACATGGCCCGCGACCGCCTCATCGACGCCCACCGCCGCCATCGCGTGGCCGCCAGCCGCAGTCTCGATCGCGAGGTGCCGCTCGCGACCGGCGACGACGGAGACCGCTCGCAGGGCGGACCGGCCGCCCAGCTCACCGATCGCGAACTCACGCCTGCCGCCGCCGCCACCTGGCACGAACTCGAGCGGCGGTTCGCAGCCGCCGTCGAGCAACTGGAGGAGGGTGACCGCCAGATCGTGCTGCTCAAGCACTTCGAGCATCTCTCGACCGCCGAGGCCGCCGAGGCTCTCGGCCTGTCGAAGCCCGCGGCGGGCATGCGGTATCTTCGCGCGATGCGGCGGCTGCGTGCACTGCTGGAGTCGTGAGGGATCCCGTGCCCGAACGCCGGCTCGGGGATGGCAAAAGTCTCGTCGCTGTGGGCCGCGGCGGCCCAGGGCTCCTCGAGCGTTTGCCGATCCCCTCGCCTCCCCTGTCGTGGTTCGAGATGAGGCTACACGAACACCTTGTGCGATCTACCATTCGATAGTTTCCTAAATCTTCGAGTCCTGGCCCATGCCGACGACCGACCACTCCCGTGCCGCCGATGCCCCATTGACTCCCGTGCAGGAGGAGCGGCTGGCGGCGCTCGTCGAATCGCTGTCGGAGACACAGGGCATCGCCGCTCACACGGCGCTCGAGGACATGACGCGGTCGCATCCCGACATCGCGCCGCAGCTCCGTGAGTTGTTCGCGGTGATGTCGATGGCCGACGCCGTCGCCGAACAGTCGACGATCTTCGAGCCCGACGGCCCGCGTGCCGGTGCCGTGGCGCTGGTCGACGTCGCGTCGACCGCCCTGCCCACGGGCTCGTTCATCCCGGGCAGCACGCCGCTGCCCGCGACGTTCGGCGACTACGAGCTGGTCGAGGAGCTCGGCCGCGGCGGCATGGGCATCGTCTACCGCGCGGTGCAAAAGAGCCTCGGCCGCACCGTCGCGATCAAGATGCTGCTGCGCCGAGATCTCGCCGGGCCGGCCGACCTCGCCCGCTTTCGCAGCGAGGCCGAGGCCGCCGCGCAGCTCGACCATGCGGGCATCGTGTCGATCTTCGAGGTGGGCGAGCATGACGGCCACCCCTTCTATTCGATGCAGTTCATCGAGGGGACCACGCTCGCGAAGCGGCTCGCGGAGGGACCGCTCCCGCCCCGCGAAGCCGCGGAACTCCTGGCGAAGGTGGCGGAGGCCGTTCAGGCGGCCCATGCCCGGGGCGTGCTCCATCGCGATCTCAAGCCGTCGAACATCCTGATCGACGCCGCCGGCGAGCCGCGGGTGTCGGACTTCGGGCTCGCAAAACGGCTCGAGGCGGGCGAGTCGGTCACGCACACCGGCGCCATCCTCGGCACCCCCTGCTACATGTCGCCCGAACAGGCCGCCGGCAGCCGGGGCGACGTGGGACCGGCGAGCGACGTCTGGAGCCTGGGCGCGATCCTCTATCAGGTGCTCACGGGTCGGCCGCCGTTTCAGGCCTCGAACCCGATGGACACGCTCCTGGCGGTGCTCGAGGCCGATCCGCCCCTGCCGCGGTCGATCAGCCCCCAGGTCGATCGCGACCTGGAGATGATCGCCCTCAAGACCCTGCAGAAGCCGCAGGACCTTCGCTACGAATCGGCCGCCGCGCTCGCCATCGATCTGCGGGCCTATCTCGCCGGGGAGCCGGTGGCCGCCCGCCGTGGTGGGCTCGTGGACGTCGCCACGCGTCTCTTCCGCGAGACGCACCACGCCGTCGTGCTCGAGAACTGGGGCCTCTTGTGGATGTGGCATTCCGTAGTGATTTTGGCGCTCTGCGTCACCACCGACGTGCTGGCCTGGCGGGGGGGCACGCGGGCCACCTACCTCCTGCTCTGGGGCGGCGGACTCGCCCTCTGGGCGCCGATCTTCTGGGCGCTGCGGCACCGGAACGGGCCCGTGACCGCCGTCGAGCGGCAGATCGCCCACATCTGGGGGGCGAGCGTGATCGCCAGCGTGCTGCTCTTCTGGGTCGAGGCCCTGCTCGGGCTCGAGCCGCTCCGGCTCTCGCCCGTGCTCGCCCTCATCGCCGGCGCCGTCTTCTTCGCCAAGGCGGGCGTGCTGTCGGGCGCCTTCTACATCCAGGCGGCCGTGCTCTTCGCCACGGCGCTGGTCATGTGCCTCGTGCCCGATTACCAGCACATCGTGTTCGGCCTCGTGAGCGGTGCCTGCTTCTTCGTGCCGGGCTTCAAGTATTTCCGCCAACGGTCCCAGGGGGGCTGACATGCGACACGCCATCCTGGCGGCGCTGGCGTTGCTCGCTCCACTATCCTCGTGTCCTGCCGGAGACTGGCCCCAGATCCTCGGGCCCGAGCGGAACGGCATCGCGGCCGCCGATGAGCGGCTGGCCGACCGCTGGCCGGCTGCAGGTCCGCGCGAGGTGTGGCGGCGGAACGTCGGCGCCGGCTATGCGGGAGTCGCCGTCGCCGCCGGCCGAGCGATCCTCTTTCACCGGCTGGCCGATCGCGAGGTGGTGGAGGCGATCGATGCCGAGACCGGAAAGCCACTGTGGAAGGCCGACCACCCCACGAGATTCATGCCGCAGGTCGGCGGCGGCGGCGGACCGCTCTGCGTGCCGGTGATCCATGGTAACCGCGTGGTCGTGTTCGGCGCCCAGGGCGTGCTCGCCTGCCTCGACGTGGCCACGGGAGCGCGGCTCTGGATGCGGGAGACGCACCGGGAGTTCGGCGCCCAGGAAGGCTACTTCGGCGCCGGATCGACGCCGCTCGTCGTGGGCGATCACGTGATCGTGAACGTCGGCGGAGCGAAGCAGGAGGCAGGCGTCGTCGCCTTCGCACTGGCGACAGGGGAGCCGGTGTGGCGGGCGACGGCCGAGCCGGCGAGCTATGCGGCCCCGGTGCGGGTGGCTGCGGGGGGTGAGCCGCACGTGCTCATCGTCACGCGATACGCCTGCCTGCTCCTCGATGCCGCCACCGGCGACCTCCGCTGGCGGTTTCCCTTCGGCCAGCGCGGGCCCACGGTCAACGCCGCCACGCCGGTCGTGCCCGCGGCCGGCCGGCTGTTCGTTACGGCCGCCTACGGCATCGGCTGCGTGTGTGCCGACTTTGATCGCAGTGCGGCCACGCCGAAGTGGGAGGGGGCGGGCCCGCTCGCCTCGCAGTACTGCACGCCGATCGTATCCGGCGGCCATCTCTACGGCATCGACGGCCGCGACGACGTCCCGCCCGCCGACCTCGTCTGCGTCGAGTCCGCCGGCGGCCGCGAGGTGTGGCGGGAGCGCGGCTTCGGCTACGGCACGCTCCTCGCCGCCGACGGCAAACTGGTCGCGGCGAAGACCGACGGCGAACTCATGCTCCTGCGGGGCACGCCCGCCGGTCTCGACGTGCTCGCTCGGTGCCGGCCGCTCCCCGGCACGCTGCGGGCGCTGCCGGCCCTCGCGGCCGGTCGCCTCTATCTCCGCGACGACACCACGCTCACGTGCCTCGACGTCGGGCGGTGATAACGAAGCGGACTCCACCGATCGCCCCGCTGTTTATCTACATTCCGCTAGGTGTGCCCGATCGAGTAATCTTGGTACACCGTGGCCACGCTTCCCTCGCACGCGGGTTTTCCCTCGCACGCGGGCGTACCGCGAGTGGTGTGCGGCCAACCTGCCAGCGTACCTCGGCGATCAGCCGGCGCCGTTGGAATAAAGGATCGCATGGATCTTCATCTGCTCGACCTCTTTTGGATCGAGTACGAGTTGCGGCGGTGAACCGGCAACGAAGAAGTGGTGTCCCTGGTCATCAGCGTTGCGGCCATATGCCCATGAACGTTCATCCGCACGGCATCGCCACGTTCTTCGAGGACATCGACTTCGGTGCGGATGCGAGTCATGGCGCCAGGGAATACCGCCGCGACATCCTGCGGACCCTGGAACTCCACACCGAGTCCTTCGCCGCCCACGGGTGGCAGGTCGTACGGGTGGGTATGGAGGCGGCGCGGAGCCATCCGCTCTACCCGTGGTTCGATGGACTCGACTGGCTGTACGCCTTGAGCGGCAACCAGCCGCGATACACCCGCATGTGCTACATGCGGTGGCTGGCCTACGCGGCCTCCGGCCTGCCCTTCGCCGACCTCGACGTCATCAACTTCGGCTTCACACCCGAGGATGCCCGGCCCTTCTTCGCCGCGAACACCCCGCCGCTGATCTCGGCCGCCAATGCGATGGGTCTGCTCGCGCCCGATCACTACGCGCAGGTTCTCGACTCGTTTCGCGACATCATCGAGCATCTCGACGAGCACAAACCCCACGTCGAGGACGTCAACGACATGACGCTCCTGCGTCATGTGCGGCCAGAGTACAACTTGGCGATTCCCTACCCCGACGACCGGTTCGTGAAGGACTACTCGAATCCCGGATGGGAGACGGCCCGTCTGGTGCATTTCGCCCACGGACTCACACCCTTGCCGCGGAGTCGGGCCATCGAAGCTGAGATGCGGTCCCGCGGGGCGCGTCGCCGGTAGTGCGGTCGGCTCAGGCGAGGATGTCGGTGAGCACGCGGGCGCCTTCGACGCCGGTGAGCTTGGCGTCGAGGCCCTGGAACTTCACGGTGAAGGCGTCGTGGCGGATGCCGAGTTGATTGAGCATCGTGGCATGGAGATCGTGCACGGTGCAGACGTTCTCCACGGCCGCGTAGCCGAGGTCGTCGGTCGAGCCGTAGACGAGGCCCCCCTTGATACCGCCGCCGGCCAGCCACACGCTCATCGCCTTGTTGTGATGATCGCGGCCGTCGCCCCCCTGCGACATGGGCGTGCGGCCGAACTCGCCCGCCCACACGACGAGCGTGCTGTCGAGCATGCCGCGGTTCTTGAGATCGGTGATCAGGGCCATGCAGGCCCGGTCGATCTCCTGGGCCTTGTAGGTGATGCCGTCCTTCACGCCACCATGGTGGTCCCAGTCCTTGTGGTAGAGCTGGATGAACCGCACGCCCCGCTCGGCGAGCCGGCGGGCCAGCAGGCAGTTGGAGGCGAACGAGCCGTCCCCCGGTTCGCAGCCGTAGAGCTCGACGGTGGTCGCGCTTTCTCCCTGCGTGTCCATCAATTCGGGCACGCTCGCCTGCATGGCGAAGGCCATCTCATACTGGGCGATCCGTGTGGCGATCTCGGGGTCGCCGGTCAGAGCGTCGTGCTGGGCGTTGAGCGCGTTGATGGCGGCGATGTCGAGCTCCTGGCGGTCCCGCGTGATGCCGACCGGATTGCCGAGGTAGAGCACCGGGTCGCCCTTGCCCCGCAGCTGCACGCCCTGGTAGCGGCTGGGCAGGAATCCGCTCGACCATTGGCGGGCGGCGATCGGCTGGTTTTGGCCCCCCTTGCCCAGCGACGTGAGCACCACGAAGCCGGGCAGATCGACCGCGTCGCTGCCGAGGCCGTAGGTGACCCACGAGCCCATGCTCGGGCGGCCCGCGATCTGCGAGCCCGTGTTCATGAACATGTGGGCCGGGTCGTGGTTGATCGCGTCGGTCGTCATCGACCGGATCAGGCAGATGTCGCCGAGCACCGAGCCGATCTGGGGAAACAGCTCGCAGATGTGGGTGCCGTTGGGGCCCATCGGCTTGAACGGATGCTGGGGCCCGAAGCAGACGAGCTTCTGCCCTTGCAACTGCGCCAGCTGCTGGCCCTTCGTCAGGCTCTCGGGCATCGGCTGGCCGTCGAGCTCGGCGAGCTTCGGCTTATGGTCGAAGGTCTCCAGGTGCGACGGCCCGCCGGCCATCGTCAGCCAGATCACCCGCTTGGCCCGCTGCGGCAGCGGCAGCGGATCGAGCACGCCCCGGAGCAGCGCGGCCGCGGCCGGCCGGGGGCCGGCCAGCGACGCGAGGGCCACCGCGCCGAGCCCCTGGGCCGTCTTCCCGAGGAACGCGCGGCGGGCCAGCGCGGGATGCAGGCGGTTCTCCGGCATGATCAGTTCCTCGTGATCGTTTCATGGAGGTTCAGGAGCACGCGGGCCACGTGCGTCCAGGCTGCCAGCTCCGCCGAATCGACGCCGGTCGGCGCGGCGGCGAAGCCCACCTTCGCCAGGGCGTCGGCCGCGGTCCGATCAGCCTGGTAGGCGGCGAACTGCCGGCGGTAGAGCGGCATCACTGTTTCCAGTTCCTCGACCCGCGGCAGCCGCTGGAGGGCCTGCCGCCAGGCCCAGGCGGCCCGCTCGTCCGGTGAGCTCCCCCCCTCGCTCATGATCCGCGCCGCGAACATCCGCGCGGCCTCGACGTAGCTCGGATCGTTGAGCAGGGCGAGGGCCTGCTGCGGGATGTTCGACCGCGTCCGTTCGGCGCAACACTCCTCCCGGCTCGGGGCGTCGAATGCAAGCATGCTCGGATGGAGAAACGACCGTTGCCACCAGGTGTAGAGCCCGCGGCGGTATTGCTTTGCGCCCGTGTCGTTCGGGTAGGTTCGCACCGGGAAGTTGAGGTTCTCCCAGTAGCCGTCGGGCTGATAGGGCTTCACGCTCGGGCCCCCGATCGTGCGGACGAGCAGGCCCGACGTGGCGAGCGCCGCGTCGCGGACGAGCTCCGCCTCGACCCGCCAGGCCGACTGCCGGGCCAATTCACGGTTCGCCGGATCGGCGGCGATGCGGTCGGCCGGGGCGACCGACGTCTGCTTGTAGGTGGCGCTCGTCACGATCGTGCGGACCATGTGCTTCACGTCCCAGTTCGAGTCCATGAACTCGCAGGCGAGCCAGTCGAGCAGCTCCGGATGCACCGGCGGCTCCCCCTGGGCGCCCAGGTCGTCGAGCACCTTCGAGAGCCCGGTGCCGAAGAACTGCTTCCAGAGCCGGTTCATCACCACGCGGGCCGTGAGCGGGTGCTCGCGGGAGACGAGCCACTGGGCGAGGTCGAGACGGGTGGGCTCGCGGTCCTCGATCTTTGGCGCCGGCAGATAGGCGGGGAACGCCGGCTTCATCACTTCGCCGCTCTCGTCCATCCAGTTGCCGCGCGGAAGGATGTGGACGACGCCCGGCACGGGCTTCTTCACCGTGACGAGGCACCTCGTGAGTGAGTCGTAGAACGCAGTGCGATCGTGTTCCGCCTTCGCGAAGGCATCCTGCTCGGCCCGAAACAGTTGCGGCGAGACCACCGAGCGGAAGTATTTCCGGATCGCCTCGCGCTGGCCGCCGTTGCGTTTGGCAAGCTCCTTCTTCAGGGCGGCTGCCACCTGCGCGGCCGCGTTTTTCTCTGCGTCCGTCGCCTTCGCGTCGGGCTTCAGTTCCGGCAGCGTCACGTCGTAGGCCGCGAGGTCGTGCTCCCATTGTGTTTGGGCGGCGTCGAGCTGCGGGGCGACGGCGTTGAGTTTCTGCTTCGCTGCAGCAAGTGCCGCGTCGAGATCCGCGAGCTTCTTGAGGTCGTCGGGCGGGGCGACGACCATGCCTTCTTCCCGCCGTCCGATCGCCGGCTCCTCGATGTCGGCGAAGAAGGCGCCGAGTGCGTAGAAGTCGCGCATCGTGATCGGGTCGAACTTGTGGTCGTGGCAGCCGGCGCAGCCGGTGGTCTGGCCGAGCCAGACGGCGCCGACGGCCCGCACGCGGTCGGTGAGCATCCGCGCCTCGTAGTCCTTCGGCTGGGCGCCCCCTTCTTCCGTCGTGAGCAGGAGCCGGTTGAACGCCGAGGCGACCCGGGTCTCCTGGCTCGCGTCGGGCAGCAGGTCGCCCGCGAGCTGCTCGATCGTGAACCGGTCGAACGGCTTGTTGTCGTTGAAGCTCGCGATGACGTAGTCGCGATAGGGCCAGACGTTTCGCGGGTTATCGCTGTGATAGCCGATCGTGTCGGCAAACCGTACGACGTCGAGCCAGCCGATCGCCATCCGCTCGCCGTAGTGCGGGCTGGCGAGCAGTCTCTCCACGAGCTTCTCATAGGCGTCGGGCGACGGATCGTCGACGAACGCATCGACGTCAGCGGGGGTCGGCGGCAGGCCCGTGAGATCCAAGGCGAGCCGGCGGATGAGCGTCCGCCGGTCGGCCTCGGCGGAAGGCTCGAGGCCGAGTGTCGCCAGCCGGGCGCCCACGAGATGATCGATCGCCCGCGTGCCGGCCGGCACCGCTGCCTTCACCGGCGGATCGTAGGCCCAGTGCTTCTGGTAGACGGCGCCCTCTTCGATCCAGCGGGCGAGCAGGTCCCGCTGTGTCGCATCGAGCTTTTTGTGCGACTCCGGGGGCGGCATCACGAGATCGGCATCGGTCGATCGGATCCGCTCGACGAGCGAGCTCTCCGCCGCCTTGCCCGGCACGATGGCCCCGGCGGCCACGGCTTCGTCGCGGAGATCGAGCCGCAGGTCGGCCTGCCGGTGGCTCGCGTCGGGGCCGTGGCAGTGGAAGCAGTTGTCCGACAGGAGCGGCCGGATGTCGCGGTTGAAGGAGACCGCCTCGGCCGCTTGGCCCGCAGCCCCGGCGACCGACGGAAAAGCAGCGGCCGCCTGACCGCAGACGAGCACCGCGAGTTGGAGGGTCTTCCGTGCCGTCACGAAGCCGTGTGCCATGGATCACTCCGTGGAAAACACCCGCTTCGCCGTCGGCCGGCATTCCCTGCCGGCCCGACGCGGGCCCGGGGGCCGGTCGGCGGATCAACTCCAAAAGTATATCGCCCGTTTCGGGGCCGGCCGCTCCATCGGCTCATTCCGCCGGACGGCAGCGAACCAGCGTGCGGACGGCGAATGCGGTGCCGTACTGCGTGTGGTAGTCGTAAAACGGGTAATCCCAGAAGCATCCATTCGGCTCCTGGAGCGGCAGCATGATCCGGGCGAGCTTGGCCTGCAGGGGCGGCCGGTCGGCTGCGGGCAGGGCCTCGATGCACTCGGCCGCGTAGAAGTGGCCGTAAAAAAAGAAGTAGCCCGCCACCGCGAACCAGCTCTCGTGCGGGATCGGCTTCTTGCGGCCGAGATCGAGCCAGCCGTTGCGGGCAAAGAGCCGCTCCAGCCAGGCGGTGATCGCAGCGTCGGTGAGATCGGGGTCGCCGAGCCGACGGAGCACGGCGTTGCAGGCCTGCGACCGGCCGAGGCTCCCGCCGGGGCGGTTCACGGGATGGGCCGGCTTGTATTTCAAATATTCACCGTAGAGATAGCTGCGATCGGGCTTCGTCTGGCGGCGGATGGCGGCGAGGCCACGGTCGAAGAGCTTCTCTGGCACGGCGACGCCGAGGTCGCGGGCGTCGGCGAGCGCGAGCAGCACGGTCGCGGTCGTGAAGCTATTGGGGCTCGACGTCGGCTTACGGGCGCCGGCCGTGAAGTCGTAATAGCCCCAGCCACCATCCACGCTCTCGTACCGCTCGAGCAGCTCGATCTGGCCGCGGATGCACGCGTCGATCCGCCGCTGCCGGTCGGGGTCGTCGGCATGGCGACGGTGGAGCAGCGTCAGGGCTTCGATTCCGTAGGCGTGGCCCCAGACGTTGTAGAGCGCGTCGGGGGTCGCGCGGCGGAGCGACGGCAGCCTGTCGAGCAGCCACTTCTCGCCACGGTCGATCGCCTCGCCGTCGGCGGCTTCGTCACGGTCGGCCTCGATGAGGGCCGACACGCAGAGCGCCGTCACGGCACAGCGGAAGGCATGGTGGCCACCCGGGGCCGGGGCGTAGATGTCGACGCCCCCCTTCGTGTTGTCGGCGGAGCCCCAGGAGCCGTCCGCTCGCTGCGTGTCGAGCAGGAACGCGATGCCGCGATCGATCGCCGCTGCGAGTTCCTCGGGCGGCACCGGCTCGACGGCGGCGATCGCGGGGGCCGCTTCGGCGAGCAGCCGCCGGCGAGCGTCGGCGGTCAGCTCCTCGCTGCACGCGGGTCGCCCCGCGCACAGCCATCCGGCCAGCACGCCTGCGACGCCTGCGACGACTGCGACGCCTGCGACACGCCCTGCCAGCCGCTGCATCGACGCACCATCAGGCATGAAGGTGCTCACTTCGCATCGCCAGTGGCGGCGGCCGCGGTCGGAGCCGCCTCCTTCGCCGGCTCGGCGGGCTTCGCCGCATCGGCCGGCTTCGGCGCCTCGGCAGTCTTCGCGGGCTCGTCCGCCTTGGCCGCCTCCGCGGGCTTCGGTGCCGACGGCTTCTCGAGCAGAATCTCCTCGCCGACCGCCAGTCCGGCCGTGATCTCGACGAGTTCATCGTTCGACCGGCCGACAGCCACCGTTCGCTTCAACGGTTGCTTGCCCGCGGCCACGACGTAGACGAACCGCTGGTCGTCGTCGAGGTCATCGGTGAACAGGCCCTTCTTTGGGATTGCGAGGGCGTCGGCCTTCTGCTCGGCCGTCACGCGGACCTCGGCCTCCATACCGGCCACCAGCCGAGGGTCTTCGGCAACGAGGTCGAGCAGCGCCTCGAACCGTCCGTTGCCCACCGGCACGGCCGATACGCTCCGCACCGTCGCCTTGAGCCGGGTATCGGGAAACGCCTTGGGCACCACTCGGGCCGGGGCCTTCACGGGCACGCGGGCGAGATCCTTTTCGGGCACGGCCGCCCGCACGGCAAGCTTGCCCGGCGCAACGATCGTGATCACGGCCTCCCGGGGCTGGAGTTGACCGCCGGCGCGGAGGCGGTCGGCGGCGGTGTCCGCGTCGGTCCACTTGCCGTTCCGCCAGCGGCCGTAATAGACGACGCCGTCGGTGGGCGCGGTGATCGGCATCCGCTTCCGGTCGGCCTTCAGTTCGGCGAGGGTTTCGGCTGCCTTGCGGCGGTCGCTGGCGGCCTTCTCCAGCTCGAGCTTCGCGCGTGCGAGGGCGACGGGGAGTGCGGCCTCGGCTTGTTCGAGGTCGAGGGCCGCCGCCTGGCTGGCCCGGCGGACCGATTCCAGCCGCCTCGGCAGATCCAACGCCACGGCCCGCTCATGCTCGGAGCGGGCCAACTTTTCAAAGAAGCGTTCGCCTGCGGCCTCGAACCGGGCCCGCTTGAGCACGATCTTCTCCGATTCCTCGGTGAGGTCGTCCTGCTCGTACATCTTTTCGAGCTGCTCCAGTTCCTCCTCCGCGTTTTCACGGTTGAATTGACTGAACTTCAGCCTCATGTCGTTCAGTTCCGCCGCCTGCGCCGCCTCCTTCTCCTCGTACCGCTTCAGGTCTTCCGCGGCGATCCGCTGGCTCCGCCGGGCCTGCTCCAGCTGGAGCGGCGTGGACTTCTCGAGCAGTTGCACCTCGCGCTCGAGCAGGCCATGGGCCAGCGCGGCCAGCCGCTCTCCCATCTCGAGGTCGCGAATCCGCTCGTCGATCTTGTCGGTCTCGACGGTGACGAGCACGTCGCCTTTGCCCACTCGGGTGCCGTGGGGCACGGCCGACTCGACGACGAACTGGGCCCACTCCTTGGGCTCGATCCGAACCTCCGTGAGCAGCGGCGGCTCGAACGTTCCCTCGAGCTTCGCCTCGAGCTTGAACGGCAAGAGCTTCACCTTGTAGGGATCGGCAGCGAGGGCGACGGCAGGCAGCAGGAAAACGGCGGCGAGGACGAACAATCCGCGAATCATGGGTGGGTTCCGTGCGGAGGGAGTGCTCTCGTCAACGCTAAACCGGCTGCGGGCACTGGTCAAATCAGAGCCAGCGGGTCGCCTGCTAAGATGACGGCCAACGGAGGACCTGCCAAACATGCCGCGCGGGGATCGCCTGGAAATCGAACACCGGATCGCCGGGTCGACCGTCACGTATCTGCACCACGGGGTCGACATCGGCGACGGCACGGTCGTGCACGCCCGGCCGCACGACTTCCGCAATCCGCTCGGTGGCGGCCATGTGGTGCGGACGAGCCGGGCCGAATTCGCGGCGGGTCGCCCGGTTCGCGTCGTCACCGAGCCACCGGCCGCCTATTCCCCCGACGAGATCGCCACCCGGGCGCTGGCCCATGTCGGCCGCGATGGCTACCACCTCGTGGTTGACAACTGCGAGCACTTCGCGACCTGGTGTGCCACCGGCCGCCGAGCGAGCCGGCAGGTCGAGATCGTGATCGGCCGGGTCGCCGCGGGCCTGTCGCGGGCCGCGGCGGTGATGTCGGCGCGGATGGCCGCCGGTGCCGCGGAGCGGATCGCCGTGCGGACGGCGATCGGCACGACCGTCCGTCTCGGCCTCAAGACGCTCGTGCCCGCCGCGATCGTCGGCGAGGCGGCGGCGCTTGCGGCCGAGTGGACCGCGCACCAGCGCGGGGCCGCCGTCGAGGAGAGCCGCCAGGCTGGGGAGGGGGCAGGACTCGCGGCGTCGAGTCTCGCCTGTGCCGTCGCGGGCACCGCTGCCGGTCCGGCGGGCGTCCTCACCGGCGCCCTCGCCGGGGCGGCCCTGTGGCTCGCGGGTTCCGTGACCGTGGCGACCGCGACGAAAACAGTCGTTCTCGCGAGGCGTCGAACTCACTGACCGGTTATTGGTCAGTGCGGTCTGGGCTCGCGAACTCGAGTGCCGCAGTCGGATCCGTGCCCGTCCGCGTGGTGGCCCACCTGGTGCCGGCTACGGCCCACCAGCGGACGGCAGGGTCGGGGCTCGCGAGTCGATCGGCAAAGAAGGCGGCATCGCGGCCGTCGGCCACGGCCCAGGCCGCGTCAAGGATCGCGTCGTAGCGGTCGCGGGCGGCAGCCGCGTCGCCGCCATGAAAGATCGCCCATTCGCTGCCGGCGCGTCGTGCCTCGGCGCGGAGGATCGGCTCCGGCAGGATGCCGGTGTCGAACGACTCCCGCATCCATGAGCGCAGGGCGTTTCGGAGTCGCTCGAGGTCGGCTTCGTGGGTGGGGTCGCCTGCGATGTCGTGGACTTCGTCCGGGTCGCCCGTGACGTCGTAGAGTTCCTCGGCCGGCCGGCGTGAGCGGGAGAACCAGCATGCTCCCGGAGGGAGATTGCCCGCCACGCGGACAGCACGCAACTCGGTCGTGATCGCGACTCCCGTCGCGTAGTTGGGTAGGTCGTCGCCGTCGAGCCACGGGAGAAAGTTGCGGACGTACCGGAAGCGGGCATCACGGACGGACCGACCGAAGCCGGTTGCCTCATCCATCCGGTCGCGGGCCGCGATCACGACGGTGCGGCCCGGCGCATCGCATCCCAGAAACGGCCGGCCTTCCATCGACGCCGGGCGACCGACGCTGGCCAGCGACAGTACCGTGGGGCCGAGGTCCAGCAGGCTCACGAGCGTGGACGTCGTGCCGCCAGCCGCCGCGCCGCCCGGGAACTGCACTCGGTCTCGCCACGTCTCGGGCACATGCACGATGAGCGGCACCCGCAGCCCGTGTTCGGTGAGCGACCGCTTGCCGTGCGGGATTCCCTCCCCGTGGTCGCTCCAGAAGACCACGATCGTGTCGTCGGCAAGGCCATCGGCCTCGAGTTCGTCGAGGATCGTACCGACGGTGATGTCGAGGGCGGCGGCGAGTTCCAGCCGGTGGGCGAGCGCCCGGCGGATCACGGGCGTATCTGGGTAGTAAGCCGGCACCCGCACGTCCCCAGGCTCGCGGCGAGCGGCGGGTGGCAGGCCGCTGCGGATCTCGTCCGACTTGTCGCCAAAGAGCCCGCTCTCATGCGTCGTCATCAGGTTGAAGACGGCGAAGAACGGCTGGTCGGGCCGCGGGCGGTTTCGCCAGTGGGCCGTGGCGTTCGACTGGTGCCAGCCGGCGTCGAACGATGCCACGAAGTTGTAATCGGTCTTGGAGTTGTTGGTACACCAGTAGCCTGTGTCACGGAGCAGGCGTGGAAACCCGACCAGGTGCGGCGGCGGTGTCGCCTTGCAGCGCATGGGGAGACTGCCGAGCGTGGTGGGCATGACCCCTGTGATAATCCCGCTGCGGGACGGCGCACAGACCGGCGCGGCCGCGAAAGCCGAGTCGAATCGCAGGCCAGTGGCGGCGAGGCGGTCGAGCCGCGGTGTGTGAGCGGTGCCACCATAACAGCCAAGTGTTGCCGCCGAGAGATCCTCGGCCGAAATCCAGACGACATTCGGCCGCTCGGCACATCGAGTTGCAGCGCCGGGAACGCAGAGCAGGCAGGCAAGGAGCAATTGGGAATGGGTGAGGCGTGATACCATGAGAACTTCGTAACCGTCGTTTAATCACGGTCGTAATCCGACAGGCTGCCGGGACTCCACGAGACCCGCAGCGCATTGAGTACCGCGATCACGTCGATCCCTTCCTGCAGCAGCGCCCCGGCGGCCGGGGGCAGCAGGCCGGCGGCCGCGAAGCCCATGCCCACGAGGCTCGCCGCCATGCCACCCACGGCGCTCTGCAGGGCGATCGACCGCAGCCGTGCCCCGATGTGAAACACCTCGTCCACCCGCTCGAGCGCCGAGTCCATCACGACGGCTCCCGCCGCCTCGCTCGTCACGTCGCTCGCCGTGCCCATCGCGATGCCCACGGTGGCCGCGGCCAAGGCGGGCGCATCGTTGATGCCGTCCCCCACGAACACGGTCGGGGCCTGGGCCGTCGCCTGCTCCACGAGCCGCAGCTTCCCCTCCGGCTGGATGCCCGCGTGCACCTCCGTGATACCGACGAGGTCGGCGAGCCACTTGACCTCGCTCTCGCGATCCCCCGACACGAGCATCACCCGCGAGAGCCGATGGGCCGGCGCGAGATGGTTGACGAATGACCGGCCGTCGGCCCGGGGCGAATCGCGGAATCGCAGCACCGCCTCGACCCCGCCATCGACGATCACGATGCACTCCAGGCCGCCGGCCACGGGGGGGAGCCGCTCTGCGGCGGCCGGGTCACGGGCCGCGAGCTTCTGTCGGCTCGTGATCGCCACGTCGTGGGCGGCGTCACCGCCGTTGAGTTGCTGCACCCGGCCGGTCAGTCCCTGCCCAGGCTTCTCGGCGAGTTCCTCCACCTGCAGGAGCCGGATCGCGCGGTCGGCGGCAGCCTGGACCACGGCGGCGGCGAGAGGATGCTTCGAGTAGCCCTCCAGGCTCGCGGCGAGCGCGAGCACGTCGGCCTCGGGCAGGTGGCCCACGAGCAGCACGTCGATGAGCTTGGGCGTGCCGTAGGTGAGCGTGCCCGTCTTGTCGAAGATGGCCGTGCGGCAGGTATCGAGCCGCTCGAGGATCGCCGGATCGCGGATCACGATGCCCCGCTTCGCCGCCAGCGACACGGCGCCGATGATCGCCACCGGGATCGCGATCAAGAGCGGACAGGGCGTGGCCACGACGAGCACCGCCAGAAACCGCACGGGTTCCCCGCTGGCCCACCATGCCGCCGCGGCGATGGCCACGGCCAGGGGCGTGTAGAGGGCCCCGAGCGAGTCGGCGAGCCGCCGCATCTGCGGCCGCCGCTCCTCGCTCGTGCGGAGCACGTCCATGATCTTCGCATACCGGCTGTCGCCCGCCACGCGGTCGGTGCGGATCTCGAGCGCGGCCTCGCCGTTGATCGCCCCGGAGAGCACGGTCGAGCCCGGCGCCTTGGCCATGTGGTAGGGCTCGCCCGTGAGGTAGCTCTCGTCCATGCCGCCGCGGCCCGTCACGACCGTGCCGTCCACGGGGCAGATTTCGTGCGGCAGCACGACGACGACGTCGCCCACCGTCACGTCGCCGAGCGGCACGTCGGTGAGTCCGGCGGCCGCCTTGCGGTGGGCGACGGTGGGCATCCGGCGGGCCAGCGCATTGAGCACATCACCTGCCCGGCTCACCGCCCGCGACTCGAGCGCCTCGCCGCCTGAGAGCATGAGCACGACGAGCACGCCCGCGAGATACTCCCCCAGGAGCACGCTCGTCACGATCGACAGCCCGGCGAGCAGGTCGGATCCGAACGTGCCGGCACAGAGCTTCGTGAGCAGATCCCAGACGAGCGGTACGCCGCCGAGCAGGAGCATCGCGACGAGCGGCACTTCGGCGAGCGTGAGGCCGCGGCCGGGGAACCACCGCGCCGGATCGACGGGCCCGAGCGGGATCGGCGCGGCTCCGTGTCCCGTCCAGGTGAGCACACCCCAGGCGGCGAGCGCGACCAAGGCGCCGATGGCGATCAGTTCGTGTGTGCCGAGGAGCCGGCTGCGAGAGGGCACGTGTGCATGACCGTGTGAGGAGCGTTCTTCAGCTGTGCATGCGGGCGACGGGGTCGCCTGCCTCTATGATCGCGGCTTCCTCGGCGGCGAGCCAGTGGAGGCGGTCGCGGACCTGGGCCTCGGGGGCGAAGTCGCAGGCGAGGCGGACGTAGGTGGCGTGATGGCGGGCCTCCGATTCGAAGAGGCCGCGGTAGAAGTCGCGAAGCTCCGGGTCGGTCACATGGTCGCCGAGCAGCGAAAACCGCTCGCAGCTCCGGGCCTCGATCAGCCCCGCCACGAGCAGGCGGTCGACGGCCCGATCGGGCTCCTGTTTCCGGATTCGTTCGTGGAGCCGCTGGCCGTAGCTGCTCGGGGCGAGCTTTCGGAAGGGGATGCCACGGCGTTCGAGCAGGTCGAGCACCATGCGAAAATGCTCCAGTTCCTCGTTGACGATCTCCGTCATCTCCCGGGCGAGCACGACGTGATCGACGTACGCGAAGAGCAGGTTCATCGCCACGCCCGCCGCCTTCTTCTCGCAGTGGGCGTGGTCGATGAGGATCTCGTCGAGGTGGGCGTCCACCTGGGCGAGCCAGCGGGCCGAGGAAGCGGATTGGAGGCTGAGCATCGGGGGTACACGCGAGCCTGTTGTTCGACGGGGCCGGAGCGAGCATGATACAGTCACGGACATCATGATCGACTTCGACCGCAGCGAACGCCGCCCCGCCCGGCCTCCCGACCGCAACGTGCTCGGCGGGCCGCTCGTCGGCTGCTCCCGTGATCCGCTCACCGGCTTCTTCCGCGACGGCTGCTGCCGCACCGGCCCCGACGACGTCGGCGTGCACACGGTCTGCGCCGTGATGACGAAGGAGTTTCTCGAGTTCACCGTGCTGGCCGGCAACGACCTCGTCACGCCGCAGCCGCAGTGGGGTTTCCCCGGGCTCGTGGTCGGCGACCGCTGGTGCCTGTGCGCTGCGCGATGGCTCGAGGCGGCGCAGGCGGACAGTCCGCCGCCGGTGGTGCTCGAGGCCACCCACGAGAAGACGCTGGCGATCGTGCCGCTCGAGCTGCTGCGGAAGCACGCGGTGCCAGCAGGCTGATCGAGTCTCCCCCGCGTGGACGATTGTGGCCGCTCCAGCAGGAGATACACTTTTACAAAGTGTGATAGGTATCAGCGTGAAACCAAGCGCATTGAAAGAAAGATAACACCGGAGATCCAGTCACTGATGGCCGACAAGAAAGACCCGAAGGGCGTCAACAAGTCCGAAGAGATCCGCAAGCTCGCCAAGTCGCTCGAGGCGAAGGGGGAGAAGCCCCGCCCCGTCGTGATCATCGCGGCGCTCAAGAAGCAGGGGGTCGTCGTCTCGTCGCCCCAGGTGAGCATGGTGCTCAAGCGGATGGGCTTCCGGCCGCGGCCGCGGAAGCAGGCCGTGGCCGTCGGCACGGTGGTCAAGGTCCGTGGGGGTGCGATCTCCATCGACGAACTCCTGGCGGCGAAGAAGCTGGTGGGGCAGTTCGGCGGGGCCGATCGGGCCATGGCGGCGTTGCAGGCGCTCAAGCAGTTCGAGGGCTGATTCTTCGCCCTGGACAGGGCGCCGGCTCGGGTGCGGTGCAAGTCTCGTCGCGGTGGACCTCGAGCTTGCACCGCAGCCTTCGCCTCTCCGGCGAGCGGGGCGGAGTCCGCTGGGGTAGTCAGTGGTTGCCTCGAACTGCCTAGGGCCTATTTTTAAAGGGTGTGAGTTCGTCGGTGACGCGGGAGCGGTGACGCGATGATTCAGGCGGCTGACCCGGAGGTGATCGTGATCGGGGGTGGCCCGGCCGGGGCGACCACGGCCACGCTGTTGGCGGACCGGGGGCGGCGGGTGCGGCTCTTCGAGCGTGAGCGGTTTCCGCGGTATCACGTCGGGGAGTCGCTGATCCCCGAGACGTTCGGCGTGCTCGATCGGCTCGGCATGCTGCCGAAGCTGCGGCGCAGCCCGTTCGTCGAGAAGCGGAGCGTGCAGTTCATTTCCGAGCAGGGCAAGCTCTCCGAGCCCTTTTACTTCGCCGATTACAAACCGCACGAGAGTTCGCAGACCTGGCAGGTCTCCCGCCAGGAGTTCGACCAGATGATGCTCGACAACGCCCGCGAGCACGGCGTCGACGTGCGGGAGGGGGTGCGGGTGCTCGACGTCGTGTTCGAAGGCGACCGCGCCGTCGGTGTGCGGGTCGTCGATGAGTCCGGGCGTGAGTCGGTCGTTCGAGCAGGCGTCATCGTCGATGCCGCCGGCCAGAGCGGCATCCTGCTCGATCGGCTCGGCCTACGGGCGTGGGATCCCGTGCTCAAGAAGGCCGCGATCTGGACGTATTGGCGGGGCGCCTTCCGCGACACGGGCCGCGATGCCGGGGCCACCGTGGTCATGCAGACGCAGGGGAAGGTCGGTTGGTTCTGGTACATCCCGCTCCAGGACGACGTGGTCAGCGTCGGCGTCGTCGCCCCGTTCGAGCATCTGTTCAAGAACCGGGCCACGAAGGATCCCGAGGGGATCTACTTCGAGGAGGTGGCCCGCTGCCCGGGCGTGCAGCCGCGGATCGCGGCCGCCGAGCGGTGCGGCCCGTTCCGGATCGCCAAGGAGTATTCCTACCGCTCGCAGCGGATCGCAGGCGACGGCTGGGTGCTCGTGGGCGATGCCTTCGGGTTTTTGGACCCGCTCTACTCGTCCGGCATGTTGCTCGCGCTGGCCAGCGGGGCGATGGCGGCGGATGCGATCGACGATGCACTCGTCGCGGGCGATACCTCGGCCGCCCGGCTCGGCGTCTGGGGGCCGAGCTACATCGCGGGCATGGAGCGGGTGCGGAAGCTCGTCTGCGGCTTCTATGACGGCCTCAACTTCGGGCAGCTCGTGCGGCGGCATGGCGACCTCAAGCCGTTGATCACCGACGTGCTCATCGGTGACGTCTTCAAGCCCGAGATCGACCGCCTCTGGCCGCCGATGGAGGCGATGCTGGCGGAATCGCAGGGGCCGTGTGCAGGTTGAACAACCTGCGCCTCCAAAGCGGGTAGGCGAAGGGGGTCGGCGAACGCTCGAGGAGCATTGGGCCGCCGCGGCCCACGCGACGAGACTTTTGCCGCCCCCGAGCCCGCGATACACGCAGGATCAGGTGACTACGGCCGCCACTCGAGGCCGAGGATCGAGACGTCGTCGAGCGGGCCCTTCGGTTGGCACCAGGCCTCGACCTCCGCGAGCAGCCTCTCGACGCTCGTCGCGAGCGGCGCGTCGCGGCTGCCGGCGACGCAGGCGACGAGCTTCTCTTCGCCGTAGGGTTCCTGGGCGGCGTCCATCGCCTCCGGCACGCCGTCGGAATAGAGGTAGATCCGGTCGCCGGGTGCGAGCTGGAGGGTCTGCTGGCCGTATTCGACCTCGGGTACGAAGGCGATCGGGAAGCCCTCGGCCGGATGGAACTCAGGGGCGCCGCCGCCGGCCGGCACCCGCAGCAGGGCCGGGTGGCCTCCCGACACGTAGTCGAGCCGGCCGGTCGGCACGTGGAGCACGCCGTAGAGAAGCGTGAAGTAGAGGCCGGAGAACTCGTCGGCCTGAAAGAGCCGATTGAGCTGCGTGGCCACCTCGGCCGGCGGGACGACCAGGATGCTGCCGTCGGCGGCCTGTCGCACGAGCAGCGACGAGTCCGACACCTTCGGGATGAGGAACCGCCCCACGGTCACGGCCATGAGCGATGAGGGCACGCCGTGGCCGCTGACGTCGACCACGAACAGGCCCACGTACTCCTCGTCGAGCGGGAAGACGTTGAGGAAATCGCCGGCGAGGCTCTGACAGGGGACGTATTTCCAGGCCACGTCGGCCGCGGGGATCGCCACGTCGTCGGCCGGCAGGAGCGACCGCTGCACCTTCGCCGCCGCCTCCAGGTCCCGCACCATCTGGGCGTTGATCCGCGAGATCTCGGCGTTGAGCGTCGTCAATTCGGTGTTCGACTTCTGCAGCCCGTCGCGGGCCGCGGCGAGCTGCTGGTTGGCGACGACGAGTTCCTGGTTCTTGGCCACGGCGTTCTCGAACGTCGACACGAGCAGATTCAATACCTGCTGCCGCCCGGCCTGCACGCGGAACTGCTGACCGGCGAGCGAGACTTCGAGCGTCGCGTCGGCCGCTCCCTCGTCGCCGCCGAGCGGGGTGGCGAGAAGATCGTTCATGCGAGACAGCAGAAACGCCGGCTCGTAGGGCTTGGTGACGTAATTGTCGGCCCCAGCGTCGAGCCCGCGGATGATGTCGATCGGGTCGGCGAGCGTGGAGAGCAGGATGAAGGGAACGCCCCGCAGGGCCGGATCGGTCTTCGCCGCCTTGCAGAACTCGTAGCCGGTCATCACCGGCATCTCGATGTCGGAGATGATGATGTCGGGCCGTCGCTGCCGGGCCAGCCCGAGCGCGTCGGAGCCGTTCTCGGCCCAGCGCACGGCGTGGCCGGCCTCGGTGAGCTTCCGCTCGAGGAACTTCGCCTGCATGCGGCTGTCCTCGGCGATGAGCACGTCCATGCCGTGGGCCGCCGGTTTCAGGTGAACGTGGCCAAGGCCGCCGGGGCGTCCTTGTGGATGCTGAACAGCTTGTCGAGGTTCGTCAGTTTGAACACCTGGAAGATCTCCGGCCGGATGCCGCACATCTTCAGCCGACCGTGGCCTGCCGAAACCTTGCGGTGCAGCTGGCCGAGCAGGCCAAGCATCGCGCTCGACATGAACTCGACGTTGGAGAAGTCGAGCAGCACGTCGGGGCCCGACGCCTTGCCGATCAGCTGGACGAGCTCTGCGCGGATCTCGTCGAGCACGGTGTCGTCAAGGATCTTCTTGTCCTTGAACAGAACCATGTGCACGTTACCCGTCTTGCCGGTCTGAATTCTGCGGAACTGATCCATGGCATCGCTGCGGTGGGGCACGAGGTCATGCCGCCCCCGAGCGGGGGCCAGGCAACGGCCTCGACGGAAAGGCAGCGTAGCCTCGCGGCGCGGCGCGAGGCAACCGTCACTTCTGGCGGTCGAACCGCAGCGGCTTCGTGCCTGTCGGGGCTCCCGGGAGGGAGAACTCGAAGGCATCGGCGCCGAGGGACTTCACCTGGCCGGTCATCGTGCCGGCCTTCTCGCTGACCAGGGCGATGGCGTCGGCCGCGGTCTCGATCGTGCCCGAGAGCTCGACCGCCGGCTTGCCCTGCGGAGCCGACTTCCAGGTGAAGGTCGATTCCGCCGTGATGGTGAGTTCCACGGTATCGCCGCCGCCGCTCGCCTTCCAGCGGCCGACGAGATCGGTCTCGGGGGCGGCCGGCGCCGCGGGGGAGGGCGTCGCCGCGGCCTGCGCGGGGGCCGGAGCCTCGGCCGGCGTCGGCGGCTGGAGCGCCTCGAGCAATCGCTCGGCGACCATGTCGCCCGGCTGCTTGGCCACCACCACCTTGAGCGCCTCGGCCGCCATCTCGGCGTGGCCGCCGACGATGTAGTGGTAGGCGAGCACGAAGTGGGCCGCGGCATCGCCGGGATGCGACTTGCAGAAGTCTTCGAGCTTTCGCAGATGCTGCGTGTAGGCATCGACAGAGCCGTACACATTGCTGATCGTGGTCCAGTCCATGCCGGGCGCGACGGCGAGCACGGCGTTGAGCGTCGCCGCGGCCTCGGGATAGCGGCCCAGCGCGAAAAGCGTCAGCGCCCGCACCTCGTGTATCACGGAGTCGTTGGGAGTGAGCTTCAGAGCCTTGTCGAAGCCGGCGAGCGCGGCCGCGTAGTCGCCCGCCTTGAACGCGTTCAGTGCATCATCGACCATCGGATCGGACGCACTCGTCGCTGTCGCCGACGATGTGCCCCCCACGCCCCCTTGGGCGTCCGAGGAGTTCGTGAGATCGCCATCGTTGGTCACGTAATTATTGACCACGACCGGCTGCGAGTAGTCGTAGGGCGACGAGGCCACGACGGTCGCCGGGATCGACGAATAGTAGGGGTTCACATAGCCCCCGGAGCCATAGCCCATCCAGCCGTAGCCCAGCCCCCAGTTGCTGACCGTGCTGGCGAGTCCCCATGTTGCGGCGCCGAGCGCAAACGGCGCCCACCAGCCGCCGCCATACCCGCCGCCCCAGTTGCCGCTCCAGCAGCTGTTGTACCAGCCGCCGTAATGCGGATTCACGTAGCCGTTGTTCCAGTTGTTGCACCAGTGGCCTCCGTTCCAGCCGTTATTCCAGCCCGGATACCCCCAGCCGCCACCGTTCTGCCAGCCACCGACATTCACGTTGGTGAGGTTGTTGTGGTTGTTGTTGATCCAGGTGTTGCCGTTCCAGTTGCCGCTGTTCAGGTTGCCGCTGTTCCAGAAATTATTGCCATCACCGATACCCGGGCGGTTACCGCCGATCCCGGGCCGACCCGGACGATCGTTCCACTGACCGCCGGGCCGGATCGGCCGATTTGCCAGATCGCCGGGCAGCGTGACGGGGCGATCGCCGCCGATGCCGGGCCTGTTGCCGCCGCCACCGGGACGATTGCCGCCGATGCCAGGACGATTACCGCCACCGGGCTCGAGTGTCCCCGGCAGAGTCACGGGACGATTGACGTTTGCGAGTCCGCCGCCGCCCGGCCGGTTGCCCGCGTTGCCGCCGCCCCCGGCCCCCGGAAAATCGGGCCGCGGGAATGCGGGCTTCGTGGTGCCTCCCAGTGAAGGCCGCCCGCCGGGGCTCGGGCGTGTGTTCATGCCCGGCAGGCTTCCCGGCAGAGTGGCCACGCCCCCGGGCCGGTTGCCGCCGGGGCCGCCCCCAGGCTGACCGCCGACCTGGCCCGGTCGGAGACCGGGCGTCGGCCGCGTTGCGAACCCGCCGCCGGGCAATGTGGCCGCGCCTCCGGGCCGCCCGCCTCCAACTCCGCTACCGGGCATGCCGGGGGCAGGCCGCACCGACCCCAGGCCGGGCCGAGGCATCTGCGCAGGGCCTGTCGGCCGCGTGGGCATCGCGGGCCTCGTGGCTGCCATGCCCGCGTTCGGCAGCGAGGGCCGCGCGAGGTTGGGCCTCTGCATCGAGCCGACGTTGGGCCGCTGAAAGTTGGGGGTCTGCACATTCGGCCGCTGCATATTCGGCATCGAAGGCCGGGCCTGTGGCATCTGGGGCCGGGCCTGGGGCATCTGGGGCCGGGCCTGGGGCATGCTGGGTCTGGCCATGGGCATCTGTGGCCGGGCTTGCGGCATGGGCCGAGCCTGGGCGGGGGCATGGTGTCCTCCGCCACCACCGGCCCGGCCGACGGACGGACGCGCCCAGGCATGGCCGGCAAGGAAAACCGTGATCACGATGGAGGCAACCGCAGCGACGAACCGCATGGAATGGATCCTCGCGGGAAGAGGGGCGAAACAGGGCGACGGAAAAAGGTTTGTCATGGCCCTTGCTCGGCGGGGCGATGGTTCTTGTTCAGCGGGGCGCCGGCGGCTTGCGGGCCACGACGAGCGTGAAGTCGGGCTCCTCGGCCCCGGCCACCACGCGGTCTGTGCTCTCGATCACGAAGTGATCGGCGTCCTTCAATCTGACCGACATCGTGGCCGATCCAGTCGTGCCATCGGGCATCGTGGCTTCGGAACGGACGATCCATTCGTCGTCGCCGGCGAGCCACGTCCCTTCGGTAAAGCCCCCGTCGGAATCGAACGTCCACGACCGCAGGCGTCCCTCGATCGGATCCCAGCCGATCCGCTGCGTGCTCGACGAGACCACCTCGCCTCCCACCGACACGGAATAGTCGCCGAGAAGGAAGTTGCCGTCGTCGCTCCAGCGAATCGAGATCGACGTGCGGCCTTCGGGGCTCTCGTCGACCCACTCGCCCACCAGCCAGTCGAGCGTCGACAGCATCTCGCGTGGCGTCGGCGCCGGATCGTCGGCGAACTCGCGGTAGGAGGCGATCGGCCAGCGGTCACCCGCCTTCTCCCGCACGATGACGTAGCGAACCTGCGCCGTTGATGCGCCTTCATTCGCGGTGATGCGGCGAATGCCCTCCTCGACGGCGATGTCGGCACCCAGTGGCCGGGTCGACGTGACTTCCATGTCGAGCACGGCCTTGGGGAACTTCTCGAAGAATGTTGTGAAGAGCTTGGTGATCGACTCGGTGCCGGTGAACACGTTGCCGTTCTCGTCCACGAGCTCACCGCTGGGGCTGAACAGGCCGGCAAGGGCGGCGGTATCGGCGGCATTGAATGCCTTCACGGTGGCTTCGGCCTCGGCGCGGATCGCCTTGTCGAGCCCGGTCGGCGCGGCGACGGTTTGTGCCGCCGCGGTATGCAAGGTGAAAAGAGCGGAGCCGACCCCGCCGGCCATCACGAGATGCCGAGCGGTTCGAATCAAGGAGGCGAGAGTCATGCAAAAAAACTCCATTCGGGGAGCCGTGAATATAGCAGCGCGGCGGGCGGAGAACGCCACTACCGGCTGGCGGGGATCCGCTGCCGGGGGGCGAACAGTGTCCGGCGGGCCACGCTCCACCAGCCGGGGCGGTCGAGCGAGAGATAGGGGGAATCCGAGGGGAGTGTGGCCACCAGGTGTGCATGCGCTGCCGCAAGACGATGGTAGGGCATCGATGGAAACAGGTGGTGCAGCGCATGAAAGCGGATCGAGAACGGGAAAAAGAGCAGCGTCAACGGATCGTTTCGCGTGAAGTTGCAGGAGTCGAGGATGTGCGACTCCATGTCGACGCGGCCGCCGTCGCCATCGAAGTGGTGGTCGGCGAGTTGCCGCATCTGGTTGAGCATCACCGTCGCCACGGCCAGGGCGTAGAGCTGGGGAACCCGCGTCCAGTCGTTGATGCCGAGAAGCACGAGCGTCGGGATCAGGGCCGCCCGCAGGAAGCAGGGAATCTCGACGGCGAGAATCGCCCGGCGGTCGGTTGCGGTGAGCTTCCGCTCGTAGAGCCTGTTGAACGTGAGCGCCGAGGCGTGACGGAGCGTCCACTCCCGGAGCCCTCCGTGGAGCCACGTGAGCGGGGCGAGCAGAAACCGGAGGAAGACGAGCACGGGAAAGACGGCGACGTAGGCCGCGTAGGCAAGCAAGCTCGCGGGATCGCCACCGGTGACGACGTTGGCCACGTACTCCGGGTCTTCCGGCGTGCCGTAGAACCGCTGGCTGTGGTGGTCGCGGTGGTGCCGCGTGAAGAACGGGCTTGGCGTGAGCAGCATCACGCCCGCGAGCAGGTTCCAGGCCGCCTTGAAGACGGGCATCTCGTGCTCACCAAGATGACAGACCTCGTGGATGAGCGACCCGAGGCGATACAGCCAGAACGCGGCCAGCGGGAAGGCGACGAGCTGACGCCAGGAGCCCATTGGGGCGGCCAGGTAGACCGCGGTGGCGGCATAGGCCGCCAGCATGCTGACCAGGAAATCGACCCAGTAGCGCAGGGGTGAGACCGCGAAGAAGTCGGCGTTGGCATCGCGGATCGCCTGCCGTGCCTGGCTGATCCACGCCACGGAATCGTCGCTGGTCTGCATGCCATCCACCTCCCTGTGGGCCGAAATCGAGACTGATCGATTGCAGCAGATGGGAGACGAAAGCACTACCCCCAGTCAAAAGGCGAGGGGGCCGGACGCCTGGCGTCCGACCCCCTCTGATTCACGACATGGAAGATGCCGAGCCGGGCTTAGCAGCCGCAGCGACGGCAGCCCTTGCGACGGCAGCCCTTCTTCGAGGCACCGCAATCGCCACAGGCAGCCGCACCGGCGTCACCGCAGGCACCAGCCGAGCCGCAGGAGCCAGCGTCGCCGCAGGCACCGGCGTCACCAGCCGCACCACCGCAGGCACCCTCGACGGGCACCTCGACGGCGACGGTCACGCACTTCTGCACGGGCACTTCCTTCGTCACCGTGTGGGGGACGCGGACCGTGTAGGTCGCGGTCTTCGTCTCGGGGACGCAGTCGTACACCGTGACGGAGTACTTCTCTTCCTTCTGCTGCGGGACCATGACCGTGTAGGAAACTTCCTTGGTCATCGTCTCGGGCACGCACTTGGTGACCGTGTACTCGCGAGTCTTCGTCTCGCTCTTGTACTTGGTCACGTTGACCGTGCGGGTCTTCTGCTCCGGCACCATCTTCGTCACGGTGTAGGAACGGGTCCGCTCTTCCGGCACGCAGGTCGTGACGGTGTAGGTGCGGGTCCGCTCTTCCGGACGATACTTGGTGACGTTGACCGAACGGGTCTTCGTCTCCGGCACGCACTTCGTCACCGTGTAGGTGCGGGTGCGCTCCTCGGACTTGTACTTGGTCACGTTGACCGAACGGGTCTTCTGCTCCGGCACCATCTTTGTGACGGTGTAGGAACGGGTCCGCTCTTCCGGCACGCACTTGGTGACGGTGTAGGTGCGGGTCCGCTCCTCGGTGCGGCACTTCTGCACCGACACCATCCGGCTGCGCTGCTCCTGACGGCACTTGTTGACCGTGTAGGAGTAGGGCACTTCCTCCGAGACGCACTGGTAGGTCGTGCAGGGCACTTCCTTCGTCTCGCAGGTCGGAACCCAGACGCGCTTGCAGCAGACCTTCGGGGGGCACGGGCAGCCGCAGGCGTCGGTGCCGCTCGACGGCATCTCAACCTGCTGCGAGGCCCAGTGGCCACCGCGGACCTGCACCGACTTCATGCTCGTCACCGGGACGCGCTTCTGCACGGTCCGGCTGCCGGTCATTTCCTCGGTGTAGGGGACGTTCACCGTGTAGGTCTGCTCGACCTGCTCGGTGTAGGGAACCTGAACCGAGTAGGTCGCCGTCTTCTCTTCCTTCACGGGCACCATGACCGTGTAGGTGGCGGTCTTCTCTTCCTGAACCGGCACGTGCACCGTGTAGGTCTGCTCGACCGACTCGGTGTAGGGAACCTGGACCGTGTAGGTCGAGGTCTTCTCCTCGGGCACGGAGGTCATGACCGTGTAGGTCTGCTCGACCGACTCGGTGTAGGGGACCTGAACCGTATAGGTCGAGGTCTTCTCCTCCTGCTTCGGAACCATGACGGTGTAGGTCGAGGTCTTCTCCTCGCTCACCGGCACCATCACCGTGTAGGTCTGCTCGACCGACTCGGTGTACGGGACCTGGACGGTGTACTCAGCCGTCTTGGTCTCCGTCACGTTCTTGTTGACCGTGTAGTTCACGGTCTTGGTCCGAGTCTCGGGAACCTGCACGGTGACCGTGCGGGTCTTTTCCTCGGTCCGCGGAACGCGCTTGTTGACCGTGTAGGTCCGCTCGCGCGTCTCGGTGGTGTATTCCGTGCTCGTGACCGTCTTCATCTCGGTCACGTACTGCCGCTGATACACCGTCTTGGTGCCGCCGCACGCTGCGCCGGCATCGCCACAACCACCACAGGCACCGCCGCTGACGACGGCGCCTTCACAGCCACCTTCGCAGCCGCCGCTGCAGGCGCCACAGTCCTTCGCCCACGTGCTGGTGCACATGGCGACGACGGCGACGGCCGGCAGGAGGCAAGAAAGAACTTTGCGAATCACGCAAACCTCCAGGGAAAAAACAGGAACGAACAGAAAACCGAGCAGGTTGTCTCGAACGCGCCCGAAATCGGTCGGTCGAAGAGACCTTTCTCTTACGACGACCGAACGACTCGGCCGCCTGATAAGGTGGATAGATTACGTTGACTTGCGCGGCATGCAAGTCGCAGGGGCGACGAAACCAACGGATTTCTTGGGAACTGAACGAAATCCCGCGAACGGAGGGGGTTTCTGGCTCGTAAAAACCGCCTTTTACCCGATAAAAAAAGCAGTTCTCAGCCGGACACCTAGTGCTCGGTAGACGGCGATGGCGGTTCGTGAATCACCGCGACTGTGAGGCAAACACGATGCCGGAAACCCGTGAAAGCAGCCACAGGGTGGCCAACGGCAGGACGATCGTCGAGATCGTGAAGTAGATCGCGAGATTGACGATCGACTCCCCCAGTGCGGCGAGCGTGTCGTAGAGCCGCTCGGCCCGGTCGCCGATCGCATCGACGGGGTTGTACCGCTCGTACCAGGGCGCGTCGGCGTCGGCCTGCTCCGCCCGTTCGATCCGGGCCGCCGTGTCGGCCACCATGGCCGAGGCGGTCTGATAGTCGGTCTCCAGAAACCGTTCGGCCACGAGCGAATCGATCCAGCCCGCCGCGGGGATCGCCAGTCGCACAAACAGGGCGATGCCGAACAGCCGCCGGCTCCAGGCCAGGCAGGACTGGCGAGAGGATCCGGCGCAGGCTGCCGCCCCCAATGCGGCGGCGACCGCGGGGAGAAACACCCACCAGCCGAGCGCCCGGCCCACTCGCATGCCCAGCTGCTGCACGCCGATCGCGGTCGTGCTCGTGAGGAGCACGGCGGCGTATTGCTCCACGAGGTCGTTCACCGGATCGAGCGCCTGGCCGATACCGAGGCTGCCCCCGGGGCCGAAGCTGAAGCTCACCTCCGAGCTCTGGGCGAGCGAGATGGCACTGTCGAGGCCGCGGGTGGCGGCCAGCGCGCCGAGCGTGCGGGCGAATGTCGCGTCGAGCCAGGCCTCACCCCGGGCGTCGACGAGCGGCGCGACGACGAACATCACGGCGGCAGCGGCGACGGCCTGCACCGCGATGCGGGCCGCAGGCTCACGGAATCGCTCGGGCAGAAACGGCAGCCAGCCGCCGCCGAGACAGCCCGCCAGCCAGGTGTCGATCCCCCAGCCGCGATGCGGCCGAAGCCGATCGCCCGCCTCCGCGCCCGCCTCGCCGCCTGCCATGGCCCGAACTCCTCCTGCCGTGTGCCGATGCCCGCGCATGGACCGCCGCCGGTTGCGCGGGGTAGAATGTCGCAGGAGTCGGGGGCTGTCGTCGAGGGTAAACCGTCACGACCATGTCGGGGAGCGACGCCATCATGGAAACCGTGCTCGAATTACTGCATGCCAAGCGGCTCCGGGGAGTCGTGGCCGTCCCGCCCGAGGCGACCGTGCGCGAGACGACGATCCTGATGAACGACCAGGGCATCGGCTCAGTACTCGTCGTCCGCGGCCGGCGGCTCGCCGGGATTTTCACGGAGCGCGACGTGCTCCGCCGAATCGTCGGTGAATCCCGTTCCCCCGACCACACGCCCGTGGGCGACGTGATGACGGTCGACGTCATCTGCTGCGGGCAGGAGATGCCCATCGACGAGATCGCCGAACTCATGCGGAGCCATCGCGTGCGGCACGTGCCCGTGCTCGACGCCGACGGCGAGGTGATCGGCGTCGTCTCGATCGGCGACATCAACGCCCACCGGTTCGCCTGCTGCGAAACCGCGCTGCACCAGGTTGAGGACTACATCCACCGCCGGGCGTGATCCTCCACGATCACTCCGCCAGGAGCTGCTCGAGAAGAGGCCGCATGAGTTCGGCGCGGCGGGCGTTGCCGATCGTGCTGGGGTGCTGCTGATCGTCGAGGAAGCACTCCGGCGCCGGGTTGCCGTCCGAACCGAGGAAGGCCCGATTGGCGTCGATGAAGGCGATGCCGTCCCCCAGCGCACCCGACTCGACGGCCGCCCGCACGGCGGCATTGGCGGCCGCCTGTGTGTCCCGCTGATCCCACCGCATGATCGTGGGTGCGATGGCGAGGAACGCCACCTTGACGTCGGGCAACTCGCGGCGGAGGTTCGCCACGAGGCGGCCGAAATCGGCGGCGATGTCAGCTGGCGTGCGGCCGGCGGCGAGGTCGTTGGTGCCCGCCGACACGACGACGAGCCGGGGCTCGAGTGGCGCCGCGATCACCGGGGCGAACTCGGCAAGGTCCGCGAGCCGGCAGCCGCTGACGCCCCGGTTCACCACGTTCATGCCAGGGAAGTCGTCGGCCAGCGTGGTCCACTGGCGGATGTTCGAGGAGCCGAGGAGGCAGACGCCCCCCGGCGATTCAGCCTCCGCCTCTGGCGAGGCGACCGTCTTCCTCGTGAGCGGCCGGGCGAACACGGCCTTCCAGTCCTGCCCCATCCGCACCACCTGCCAGCCATATCGCTCGGCGGCCACCAGCGACTCGTCCTGCGGCTCGCCGTAGGCCATTTCCCGGTCAGCGTCGTCATGGAGCACGAGCAACTGAAGGCTGCGGCGGTCGCCCGACTGCGACCAGCGGAGCATCTCGACGTCGCCGCCGGTGCCCACGTTGCCGGCCGCGAAGATCGGCCGCCGCCCGATTATCTCGCCGATGCTCACGGGCTTGCGTTCCTCATCGTTGAGCACCTGCAGCTCGGGCAGGACGACGAGATCGAGCCGCTTGTTGGGCGAATCGCCCGCCGCCAGTTCGAGCCCCTCGATCTCCCGCATCACGGTCGTGGGCCGCGAGGCGATCACCCGCTCGGACGGAATGCCATACCACTCCGCGGCCGCCGGCCGCATGAAGTGCACGCCGCTGCCCGAACAGATCCAGACGGAAAAGTCCCGCGACCGCAGGAACGCGATCAGTTCCTTCATCGGCATGAACGTCGTCTCGCCGAGGGGCACGTCGAACACGGGATGCCGCGCGGTGCGGATGAAGTCGCGGGCCTCGGCCTCGAGCTTCTCCTCCGGCACGCCGCCGAGTGCCGCGAACGACAGGTCGGCGAAGAACTTCTTGCCCAGTCGCCGCACGAAGTCGAGGTCGCCGGTGAGCAGCGTGGTGAACGGCTCCTCGTGAGCCAGCTCCGGCCGCCGCTCGACGAGAGCCTTCACACGATCGATGAGAAACATGCCGTGGGCGATCGGCTTCTCGCAGACGAGCGTACCGTCGTTGTCGAAGACGGCCACGCGTTCGGCCACGGGCACGAAGTCCTTGCTGTCCGGCGTGGTGACGGCGGCCACGAACTCGAGAATGGCCCGCTTCGTCGGCCCGTCGTTCCAGCTCGGCAGCGGATCGGTGGTGGCGGCTGCCGTGGTGGTCTGGCGGGTCGGCGCGGGCGTCGGCGTCGGCGTCGATCCGAACCACACGGCGGCACCGAGCAATCCGAGCGCGATCAAGGGCACGGCCACGGCCGATGCAAAGGACGCCGGGGCAGGCTGGGCGGCGGGCTGCGGCTCGCTGAGACCAGAGCCGGGGGTGGAGCGGGAAGCATCGTCATCGTGGTCGAGATCCATGGCGGGCTCCTGACGTGGGGTCGCCTGACACGATACCTGCGATCCCGACGAAGGCGAAAACTTCCCCGGGGCCACCCTGGAGTCGGTTCCGCCCGTGCGGCCCCGCCGCTATTCTGTCGGCCGCCGTTTCGCCCCGAAGCGGCAATCCCTTCTGGAGACGCTGCCCATGTTCCGCCCGCGTGTCGCCCCCGCCTGGCTGGCCGTCGCGATCCTCATCGCCGTGCCCGCCGCCGCCGACGTGTCGCTCAACAACATGTTCGGCGACCACATGGTGCTGCAGCAGGGCATCAAGAACAGGGTGTGGGGCAAGGCCGATCCGGGCGAGGCGGTGACGGTCACGCTCGGGGGCCAGAGCCATGCGACCACGGCCGCGGCCGACGGCACATGGCACGTGTTCCTCGACCCGATCCAGGAGTACGGCGGTCCGCACACGCTGAAGGTGAAGGGCAAGAACGAGGTCGCCTTCAACGACGTGTTGATCGGCGAGGTGTGGGTCTGCGCCGGCCAGTCGAACATGCAGTGGAGCGTCAACCAGTGCAAGGATCCCGACATCGAGAAGGCGGCCGCGACGTTTCCGAACATCCGCCTTGTCTCGGTACCGCAGGTCGGCACTCAGGAGCCGCAGTGGAACTTTAACGGGAAGTGGGCGGCCTGCTCACCCGAGACGGTCGGCGGCTTCTCCGCCGTCGGCTACTTCTTCGGCCGCCAGCTTCACCAGACGCTCGGCGTGCCGGTGGGGCTCATCAACAACGCCTGGGGCGGCAGCGCCGCCGATGCCTGGGTGAAGCGGGAGAAGCTCGCCGCCCACCCCACGCTCAAGGCGATCCACGAGCGGTGGACGAAGATGGAATCGGCGGAGAAGCCGGATGCAAAGCAGATGAAAGGCAATCATCGGCCCGGCAACATCCACGCGGGCGTGCTCACGCCCTCGATCGGCTACGGCATCAAGGGGGCGATCTGGTACCAGGGTGAATCGAACGCCGGCCGCGCCTATCAATACCGGGAACTCTTCCCCTTCATGATCAAGACCTGGCGGGAGGAGTGGGGGCTCGGCGACTTCCCCTTCTATTGGGTTCAGCTTGCCGACTTCAAGGCCGAGAAGCCCGAGCCCGCCGAGAGCGATTGGGCCGAGCTGCGGGAGGCCCAAACGATGACGATGAAGGCGCTGCCTGCCACCGGCGAGGCGGTGATCATCGACATCGGCGAGGGGAAGGACATCCACCCCAAGAACAAGCAGGACGTCGCCACGCGGCTGGCCCGCTGGGCCCTCGCCGAAACCTACAAGGTCCCGGGCATCGCCTGCCGCAGCCCGCTCTACAAGTCGATGGAGAAGCAGGGTGCGAAGATCGTGCTCTCGTTCGACAACGTTTCGGGCGGCGCGGGCGGCTGGCGGCCCTTCGACGTTGCCGAGCCGATCGGCTTCACGATCGCCGGCGGCGACAAGAAGTTCGTGGCCGCCAAGGCGACCATCCTGCCCGACGGCCGGATCGAGGTGTCGAGCGAGACGGTGGCCGACCCCGTCGCGGTTCGCTACGCCTGGGCCGATAACCCGGTGTGCAACATGTATTCGGCCGCCGGCCTGCCGCTCACCCCGTTCCGCACCGACGACTTCCCCGGCGTGACGATCGACGCGAAGTAAAGCCGCCACGCGCAGCAACCAATACGCTGTGAGGGGCTGCCCGTGCCCCGGGAGCCGGCGTTTGCTGACCAGCGTAGGCAGGATGCCGAAGCGCAGTCAGCATCGAGCGAGCGAAGGCATGGATGCCGTAGCGAGCGTCCGGCGACGGGGCATGGGCAGCCCCGAACCCACGCCGACCGAGGTAAACCGCCAATCGGGGGCACGTGCTCGCCGCTATCGTGATGCAGTCGGCTCGCTTCGGTCGTTGTGGCCGATTGGCCGCCGCTTGTATCATGTAGCCTGTCGTGCCGAGCGTCATCACGGAGGGTGAGATCATGCGGCGGATGAGTCTGCTTGCGGTTGTGGTTCTGGTCGGATGTTCGGCCGGTAAGACGGTCGAAACGGTGCCAGTGGCGGCTTGTCCGACTGCAGCCGTGCCCCAGGTGATTTCGCCGCCGCGGCCGTTTCGCGTGGCCGACGCCGCGGTCGCAGTGGCCCGGGCGGAGGTCGCGGGAGACGTCGCCGCCGAGGTGCGGGGCATGCTCGCCGGCTACCTGCGGGACTTCAATCGGCATGATTCCGCGGCGGTCGCCGCCCATTGGGCCGATGGCGGCGAGAGCGTCGATCTCGCGTCGGGCGAGGTGACGGCCGGCCGGGCTGCGGTCCGCGACGTGTTCGCGGCCCTGTTCGCCACGGATGCCGACGCCACGATCAATATCGACGTCGCCAGCGTGCGGCCCGTTCGGCACGACGTGGCGGTCGTGGATGGCCAGACGCGGCTCGGGTTCACCGATGGGGGCAGTGCCGCCAGCCGGTTCTCGGCGGTGGTGGTCAAGCAGGATGGCCGCTGGCTCGTGGAGAGCCTGCGGGAGTCGCCGCTGCCGGCAGGCGAAACGACAGACGCGGCCGCTCGGCCGATCGACGAACTGGCCTGGCTGCTCGGTGCCTGGGAGGACGTGGGCGAGGGCGTGACGGCCAGCACGCAATGCTTCTGGAGCGCGGGGCGGGCGTTCATCGTCCGCAGCCATGCAGTGCGGCCCGATCAGGCGCCAGAGAGCCTGCCCGCCGCCGGTGACACCCGCATTCCCGGTCTCCTGCCCGCAGACGATGCGGGCCCCCGTGAACTGACGGAGATCATCGGCTGGGATCCCGACCGGCAGGTAGTTCGCTCGTGGATCTTCACCTCGACCGGCCGGTTCGCCGAAGCCACGTGGACAAAAGCGGGCAATGCCTGGACGGTGCGGGTCGAGGGGCGGGGCCATGACGAGGGGACAGGGTGTGAGTGCACGCTGGAGCGGGTCGGCGTCGATGGCCTCGTCGTACGCTGTTCGTCCGAAGCCCTGGCGGAACTTTTGCCTCCGGCCTGCGAATTCACCCGCACCGCCCGCGGCCAGTAGGCTAGCCAAGCGACCGAACGCCGCCGGGGGCGGTGAAAGCCTCGGCTTCGGAGGCGAGGATACGCCAACTCGCCTCGCCTTCCACGACCCCTGACCCCCGGCTCCCGATACATGCGACGCGCGCTCGATCTGCTGGCGAATGCGTTCCCCGTCTGGGTCCTCATGGCCTGCGGGCTGGCGGTCGTCGAGCCGGCGTGGTTCGTCTGGTTTCGCGGGCCGGCGATCGTCGTCGGGCTGGCCGTGATCATGCTCGGCATGGGGATCACCCTCTCCCCCGCCGACTTCGCCCGAGTGGCCACGCGGCCCGCTGCGGTCGTGGCTGGGTTCGCGGCGCAGTTTCTGATCATGCCGCTGGCGGGCTGGCTCGTCGCCACGACGGCCGGCCTGGAGACGCCGTTCGCCGTGGGCATCATGCTCGTGGCGGCCTGCCCCGGCGGCACCGCCTCGAACGTCGTCACCTACATCGCCCGGGCCGATGTCGCCCTCTCGGTGCTGATGACCACCTGCTCCACGCTCGGGGCGGTGGTGCTCACACCGCTGCTGGTCAAGCTGCTGGCCGGCCGGCTCGTGGAGGTCGATGCCCTCGGGCTCTTTCTCTCGACGCTGCAGGTGGTGGTGCTCCCGGTCGCGGCAGGCGTGGCGATCAACCGCTTCCTGCCGTGGGTCGCGCGGACGGTGCAGCCGGTGGCGCCGCTGGTGAGCGTGATCACGATCGCGCTCGTCTGCGCGAGCATCGTGGGGCAAAACGCCACGGCGATTCGCACGAGCGGACGGCAGTTGCTCGCGGCCGTCGCCGCCGTCCACGCGCTCGGCTTCGGCGTCGGCTACCTGTTCGCGCGGGCGTTTCGCTTTGACCGCCCCGTCTCCCGCACGATCTCGATCGAGGTCGGGATGCAGAACTCGGGCCTCGGCGTCGTCCTCGCCCAGCAGCACTTCGCCGCCGAGCCGCTCACCGCGGTGCCCTGCGCCATCTCGAGTGTCGTCCACTCGGTGATGGGCAGCCTCCTCGCCGGCTGGTGGCGGACGCGGCCGTGACCGGCGCCATCTACCGCTTCGTGGGCCGTGACTGCTGCGTGGCCATCTGGGGCCGCTTCACGAAGTAGACCTTCGGGTCATCGACCACCCACGGCGTGCTCCAGGTGCGGCCGTCGTCGTGGGAGCAGACATTGAAGAAGAAGGTCTTCAGCCACTCCGTGCGGTAGCCGTAGGGGTGTTGCGACGTGATGTGGTCGTCCATCGTGAGGTCGTCCACGCCCTCGCTCGCGAAGTAGTGCACCATGCCGTCGGGCGAGAACGAGAGGCCGAGCGTCCACCAGCCGAGCTGCGACTCCGTGATCGTCGGGCCGCGGATCTCGCCGCCGTTGCGGCCGCCGCGGACGCGGATGTAGGCCTGTCGCTCGGTGTTCTTCTTGGGGTTGGCCTTCTCGTAGCAGACGAACATGCCGGGCCAGTATTCCTCGAGGCCGAACTCGCCCTCGTCGGGATGGTCGTCACCCGTGATGATCGCATGGGTGAAGCATCCGGCGCGGAAGCCGAACGACGGGCCGGTGCGGTTTTCCCACTGGTCGAACGGGGGCATGTAGACCCGCGTCACGACGCTCGGGCTGTCGGCCACCGAGAAGCCGCGGCCGGCGGCCCGGCTCATGTTGAAGACGAAGTCGTCCTGCTGCATCTGGTAGGTGACACGGCCGGGGATCCCGGCATGCTGCGTGGCGAGGAGCAGGCCGTAGCTGCTGCCTTCGAGCCCCGGCGCCGGCAGTTCGATCCGCTTCACCACGTCGGGCGTGCCCCGCTTGGGTCCCTCGAACCAGCGGCCGTTAACGCTCTTGGCGAGCGGGCCGCGCATCCGCTTGTCCTGCTCCTCCGAGCTCTTGGGGTGGTTGTAGTACCACTTCCACTTCTCGTCCTCGAAGTCGTCGTGGGCGTTCTTGGCGACCGAGCCCGTGCCCGGCACGAGTACCGGCTTCTTCGGGGAGGGGGGCAGCGGGGCCTTTTCGGCCGCACGGCTCATGCCCGACGCCAAAGCGACGCAGGTCGCCGCCGTGATCATCACGCCTCGCATTCCACCGTGCCACATGCCCATGATCTGCCGCTCCCTGCCCGTGAGTGATCGGAATCCGCCCGTCGATTCGGTCGTATCGACACCACCCTGGGAGACGATCGAAGCCGAGTGGCCGGGACTGCCGTCATCGCCCTGAACCTCCGTCGGCCGCCTCGCTCACCCGTCGGCCGCAGCTTGCCAGGGCGATCCTCCTTTCCCCAGCTTGCCGGCTGGTGCGCCGCCCGCGGAAGGTCCTCTGGCGTCAAAGCCTTCGGCGCGTCACATACCCGCTCTCCCGTCTTCCAGAACCGGCGGATCACACCGAGATGCACACGCTCTCCCTCGCGGATGCCCCCCGATTCACGTCGAACGACCTGCTCGCGGCGGTCCTCACCGCCGCCGCGCTCTGGGCCGGCTGTGCCCGCGCCGGAGCGGCGGATCCCGATCAGCCCGCCCGCCGCTCGCATCTCGAGCCCGTCGGTGAAGTCGCGGTGCCGCAGACGGCGGGTGATCTCGGACTGCGGCTGTCCCGCGCCTCGGCCGTGCTTCGTCAGCAGCTCGCCCTCGACCGTGGCGCCGGGCTGGTCGTCGACGACGTGGCACCCTCCTCGCCTTCACACCGCGCCGGTTTCCGCCAGCACGACGTGCTCGTGAAGCTCGACGACCAGCTGCTCGTGCTTCCGGAACAGTTCAACGCCCTGCTCGAAGCGACGGCCGGCGGAGCCTGCACCTGCCATGTGTTGCGAGCGGGTCGCATCGTCGAGGTTCCGCTCGGTGCGGGGGCCGCCCCGACGCTCGCCGCGGCGGCACCGGTGTCGGCCACCCGCCCGGCGGCACCCCTGCGGCCCACGGCCTCGACGCTCTCGCTCGTGCCGCAGTCGCAGGCTCCTGCGTCGGCTGCGGCGGTGCGACCGCTGCGGCCCAGCTCCGCCGAGACGCTCGTGCGTCAGGACGCCGACTACCAGATCCGACTCGTCGCCGGCGACGACATGCGGCTGGTGGTGACCGACGTCAAAGGCCGGGTCGTGTTCAACGACGTGATCGATACGCCCGAACGCCGCAGCCGCATGCCGGTGGCGGTGCGAACCAGGGTCGAACAGATGGAGCGGCTGCTCGAGCGTCCCGGTGGATCGCGGCCGGTGGCCGAGATCGGTCGGCTCGACGCCGCCCCGATCGAGATTCGCTGACTACCAGCCGACCTGGGCGACGTCGCGAGACCAGCCGCCGCCCGCCGAACTCGACGGCGTGGCCGACCGTGGGCCCGACTGCATCGACCGCCACGGGTCGGGACCGCTGAACACGCCGCCCGGCAACTGGATCACCCACGGGCCGGCCCCGCGCGACATTCGCGTGAACGACTCCTCGAGCTGCCGGCGGCGGATCTCCTGCTGCCGCCTCATCCGCCGCCGCTCCGCCTCCGTGGTGGCCGCGGCATAGGCGGCCCGGCCGGCCTGGGCCGCCTCGCCCGCGGTCTTGATCGCGTCTTCATACCGTTGGCGACCGAGCAGCGACCGCGCGGTCTCGAGCGAGGCCACCGCGCCGCGCACGTCGGCCTGCACCCCTTCGGCATACCAAGCCGCCGCCCGCCGTAGCAGCGCGTCGGTCTCCTCGATTTCATCGGCGGCCTGGCGGGCCAGCCGTTCGTCGTCGTCGGCAGACTGTTCGGCCCGTGCGGCGGCGGCGTCGGCCGCCTCGACGAGCTGGGCTGCCTGTCGGAGGTCCGGCCTGGCGACGGCCAACGCCGTGCCGGCCACGTCGAGCAGCCGCGAGGCCTCGCGGCACCGCTCGTTGGCCCGGGCCCGGTCGGTCTGCTGGCGATGCAGCCGCCGTTCGAGTGCCGCCACGCGGTCGCCGGTGCGATCCCGACGGGCAGGTACCGAGGCCCGCAATTCGTCGAGCTCCGCGCGACGGTCGGTGACCGCCGTATGGCAGCCCTCGATCCAGTCCTCCTGCCGCACGGCCTCCTCGAGCAGCGCGACGCCGCGGAAGTATTCCTGCCGTGACGGCTCGAGGGCCAGGCGGGCCTCGTTGATCAGTTGCTCGACGCGGGCCAGCCCCTCGTCGGCCCGGCCGACGTTGTCTTCCACGTCGGCCCAGGAGCTCTCGGCGTACGTCGTAGCGAGGTGCTCCAGCGCCCGCACGGTGCCTGCCCGCCGCGAAGCGAGCGCCTCGAGCCGCGCGGCGCAGGTCGGCAGCAGCTCCTCGGCCCGCGCCCGGGCCGCGACGATGCTCTCCACCAGCGCGGCCGCCTCGGCATTGAGCCGCTCGGCCTGCTCCACGTGCACTAGGGCGGCCGTCGTCTCACCGGCGTCGAGCAGCTGCGCCGCGAGATCGCAGGCATGTCGCGCGGCGGCGATGCGGTCGTCGGGATTCGCGCCGTGCTCCGCGAGGAGCCAGCCTTCGGCCCGGCGGCGGCGAACCTCGCCCTCCACCGTGGCCGCCTGTTCGAGTGCCCGCGTGCGCCGGTCATCGGCGGCCTCGATCTGCTCCGCATGGGCGACCGTGCCCGCGAGCATGGCGGCGGCCGACTCCAGCCGGCCACGGGCTGCCACCGGATCCCGTTCGAGGTCGGCGGCGCACTGAGCCCGCACTCGGTCGATGTCGGCAAGTGCCGGCTGGAACACCGCGTTCGACCGGCCGCGGCCGGCCAGGCCGTCGAGCCTGGCCCGGGCCGCGGCGACATCGGCGTCGAGCGTGGCGGCCAGCGCACGGGCTTTCTCATGGGCCTGCTCGAGCACGTCGAGCGGGCCGCGGCACTCGCCGGCCACGGCGTCGAGCGGCGGTCGGGCCGCCGCCGAGTCGAGCAGCCGGATCGCCTCGGCCGACGCCTGCGTGCCCAGAAAATGCTCCGAGTCAACCGTCTGCTGGGCCTTCTCCCACACGTCCATCAGCCCCAGCCATCGCTCGCGGTAGCGGCGAATGGCGGTCTGCACGTTGTCGTAGGCGGCGCGGGTCTGCCCCTCCATCGGCGTCTGGAAGTCGGGATCAGTATGGGGTAGCATCCGATGCCGCTCCTGTTCGGCGTCGAGCAGATCGGAGAGGGCCACCACCTCGCTCTTGAACGTCGCGAGCTTCTCCCGTGCCTGCCGCAGCGTGCGGCCGTGCCTCGCCCACTGAACCGCCAGCGCCCCGAGCAGTCCGGCGCCGGCCATGCTCGCTAGCCCGATCGGGAGCGTGCGGGTGCGAAACACCCGCGCCGCCTCCGCGCGGGCCTTCTGCTCGTCGGCGCGGGTCGCCACCCAGGTCTCCGTCGCCGTGACGAGATCGGCGAGCCCCTGGTCGTAGAGGCCATCCTTCGCCCGGGGCACGAAGACCTTCTGGATCAACTCGCGTTCCAGCGTCTCGCGATCGAGGCCGCTGCCCACTTCGAGCGCCCAGGGCATGTCCATCGCCATCCGGCGATCGCCCACCGCCAGCACGATCGTCACGTCGGCTGCGGGATCGAAGCCGCTCTGCTCGTCGCGCCGCCATTCGGCCACGATTCGGTCGAGCAGTGCGCGGGCATCGCCCGCCGCGGCCGCGGTATCCACCACCACGACGCGGTAGTCCCGCCCGCTCTTCGCCTTGGCCTGCTCGACGGCCTCGCGAACCGCCGTGAACGGCTCCTCGACGCCCGAGACGAACACCGTGCCGGCGGCAGCCACACTCGGCACGGCCTCGTCGGCCCGCGTCACAGGCAGCAAGGCCATGATCGCCAGCAGCCAGGCATACGATGACTTCATGATGTCTCCAATTCTGAACACCTTGTCGATTCCCGCAGTGTAAATCCGATTCGGGTGTACACCGTAGTCCGCACACTCCGTGTGCGGTTAGAGGCGTGAATGCCGAGCGGCCATGCTATACGGGCCAAAGGTTCGCGAACCTGCAAGAGAATAGCTCGGGGCTGTGGTGTTTCGACCGTGGGCCGCATGCGGAGCATGCGGACTACGGTGTCGGCTCAATCGGCGAGCACCAGGCATGGTGTCCCCGTGCGGGCGGCGGCGGCGCGGACGGCTGCCCGGGTCGCCTCGCCGCCGACGGCGACGAGCGTTCGGGCGCCCAGGTGTGCGGCCTCGGCCGCGATCGCGTCGGCCTCGACGTCGTCGGCCGGGCCGTCACTGAACCGCACGCGATGCTGCCACTCGAGTGACGCAAACGACCGTGCCCAGTCGGGTGCATGGCGGACGATGGCGGTGGTGTCGGCGACGACGAGCACTGGCGGCCGGTGGCCGGCGGCGTGCAAAGCCGCGGCGAGTACCGCTGCCGGTGTCGTGATCACGTCCTCCACGTCGGCCATTCAATACGGATCGTAGAGGTCGCGGGATCGCGGCTGTGGCTGGAGTGGCGGTCGCGGCAACAGACCGCCGCGTGGCCGCTGGGCCGCTGCACCGGTGTTCGGGCCCGCCGGCCGCGGGGCGGTAGACGGCTGCGTGGCGGTGAGCGGCCGGCCGGCATTGAGGCTGGGGGCCGGGGCCGCACCGTAGCCCGGCCGAGCTGCCTGGGCCCCAGCCCGGATGCCGCCGGCGAACGGGAGCGGCCGTTGCGTCGGCGAGCGAGCGGCGCCGCTCCGGGCAGGCTGGGTGCCCGACGTCGTGATCCGCGGTGCAGGCTTCGGCTTGGCCTGTTGTGTCGCCGCATCGAGTTCGGCGGCCAGATCGGAGTCGGGCTCTTCCGGCTCCTCGACCTCGTCCGGCTCCGGTTCACCCCGTGTCCGGCCCGTCACGGGATCGAATCCGCTGTTGAGCCGCAGCTTGGCCCGCTCCAGCCGCATCCGCGAGGCGGCCAGCTCGGCCTCGCCGACGTCGATCGTGCCGTTGGAGTCGATGTCCCACTCCCGTACGAGTTCCTCGCGGGTCTTCCGCGGCACGACCGGTGAGGGCGTGGTTCGCGTTGCGGTGCCGGCGGAGGGGCGGGGGGCATCCGCGGCCATGCCGGCCGTCGCGCCGATCACCGCAGCCAGTCCGGCGCCGATGACCGCCAGCATGATGCGATGCGAAAGCGGCCGGGCATCGAGGGGCATGGGCTTCACCGTGCGGGAGCTGGGCCAGTCACAGGCAAGTATATGTCGGGGACGGCGGCGAGTGCGTCGGCCATGCGGGAGCCTGCGGCACGGGCGTCGCCGCCTGCCCGCTCCAGTTCGCGGGCGGCCACGTGACAGTGCACGAGGTGGCCATCGACCCGGGTCGCGGGCGGATCGACCTCGCGGCAGACCCGTTCGGCCAGCGGACACCGGGGATGAAACCGGCAGCCCGCCGGGGGGTTCGCCGGACTCGGCACGTCACCGGGAAGCACGATCCGCTTCCGCCTCCGGCGCGGATCGACGGCCGGCACGGCGGAGAAGAGGGCGAGCGTGTAGGGGTGGAGCGGTGCCGCACAAAGCCGGCCGGCGGGGGCCTGCTCGACGATCCGCCCGAGATACATCACCGCCACGTCGTCGGCCACGTGCTCCACCGCGGAGAGATCGTGCGAGATGAACAGGTAGGTGAGGCCGAGCCGGTCGCGGAGGTCCACGAGCAGGTTGAGCACCTGCGCCTGGATCGAGACGTCGAGCGCCGAGATCGGCTCGTCGAGCACGATCACTTCGGGCTCGAGCACCAGCGCCCGGGCGATCGCGATCCGCTGCCGCTGGCCGCCGGAGAACTCGTGCGGATACCTGTCGAGCGCGGCGGCCGCCATGCCTGTGTGCTCGAGCGCCTGCCGCATGCGGTCGAGCCGCGTGGCCCCGTCACCGAGCCGGTGGATCACGAGTCCTTCCTCCAGGATCGCCCGCACGGTCATCCGCGGATTGAGCGAGCCGTAGGGATCCTGAAACACGATCTGCATCCGGCGCCGGAGGCCGCGGAGGGCCGCACCATGCGTCTGCCGCACGTCGTGGCCGGCGAACGCGACGCGGCCGCCGGTCGGCTCGACGAGTCGGAGGATGCTCCGGCCCACGGTCGTCTTGCCGCAGCCGCTCTCGCCGACGATGCCGAGCGTGCGACCCTTGGCCACCGTGAAGCTCACGCCGTCGACGGCCCGCACCGCGCCCACTGCGCGGCGCATGAGGCCGCGCCGGATCGGGAAGTGCGTCTGGAGATGCTCGACGACGAGGAGTGGCTGGTCGTTCATGCTCGCGGCTCCGCAGCCAGGCCCGATTCGCCCGGATAGTGGCAGGCCACGAAGTGCCCCGGCTCGATCTCACGCAGGGCCGGCACGACGGCGGCGCAGTCGTGCGGCGCGGCGGCCGCGCCGGTGCGGGCCGCGGCACACCGCGGATGAAACCGGCAGCCCGGTGGAAACTGCTGCGGCGGCGGCACCATGCCGGGTATCGTGCGGAGCGGTGTGCGGCGGCCGGAAGCATCGGGCCGCGCCTCGGGATCGGGCCGGGCTGCCAAGAGGCCGATCGTGTAAGGATGCCGCGGCCGGGCGAAGAGCGTGGCGGCGGCGGCCCGCTCGACGATTCGTCCCGCGTACATCACCGCCACCTCGTCGCAGGTCTCGGCCACCACGCCGAGGTCGTGCGTGATCAGCAGGATGGCGGTGCCGAGGCGTTGCCGGAGGTCGGCGAGCAGGTCGAGAATCTGGGCCTGGATCGTCACGTCGAGCGCGGTCGTGGGCTCGTCGGCGATCACGAGGTCGGGCTCGCAGGCGAGCGCCATCGCGATCATCACCCGCTGCCGCATGCCGCCGGAGAGTTGATGCGGATACTCGTCGAGCCGCCGCTCCGGATCGGCCAGCCGCACGAGCTTCAGCATCTCGAGCGCCCGGGCCCGCGCCGCTTCCCGTGAGGCACCGCGGTGCAACCGCACCACCTCGGCCACCTGGTCGCCGATCGTGAACACGGGATTGAGGCTCGTCATCGGCTCCTGAAAGATCATGCCGACCCGTCCGCCGCGGACCTTTCGCAAGGCCGGCTCGGGCAGTTGCACGAGGTCGTCGGTGCCGCCGTCGCGGGCGAGCAGGATCTGCCCCGACTCGATCACGCCGGGCGCCGCCACGAGCCGGAGGATCGACATCGCCGTCACGCTCTTCCCGCAACCGCTCTCTCCGACGAGCCCGAGCGTCCTGCCGCGCGCGATCGACAGCGACACGCCATCGACCGCCGGCACACGGCCACCCGGCGTATGAAACGCCGTCACGAGATTCGTGATCTCGAGGAGCGGGCTCACTTGCGGGCCTCCCGGAGGCGGGGGTCGGTGGCTTCCTGGAGGCCTTCGCCGATGAGGTTGTAGGCGAGCACGGTGAGGAAGATCGCGACGCCGGGGAAGAACACGAGCCACCACATCGAGAGATTGCTCCGGGCATCGTTGAGCACCGAGCCCCAGCTGGCCGACGGCGGCGGCGGCCCGAAGCCGAGGAACGAAAGCGAGCTCTCCACGAGGATCGCTGAGGCGATGCCGAAGGTGATCGGCACGAGGATCGGGGCCAGGGCGTTGGGAAGCACGTGACGCAGCATGATCCGCAGCGGGCCGGCGCCGGCGGCCCGTGCGGCCATCACGAACTCGGCGTTCTTGAGCCGGAGGAACTCGCCGCGGGTGAGCCGGGCGATGCCGGTCCAGCCGGTGGCTCCGATGATCGCCATGGTGTGCCAGATGGTGGGCTTCTCCAGGATCGCGATGATCGCCAGGATCAGCACGAGCGTGGGGATGCACATCACGATCTCCGTGACGCGGCTGGTGAGCGAATCGACCCAGCCGCCGAAGTAGCCGCCGATCGCCCCCACGAGGATGCCGATCGTGCCCGCGATCCCCATCGACACGAAGCCCACGAGCAAAGCCACGGTGGTGCCGTGCACCATCTTGGCGAACACGTCCACGCCGGCCTGATCGGTGCCGAACAGGTTCCGCCGGTTCGGCCGCCCCTCGTCCTTGGCCGGGTTCTCCGGGCGGCCCGGCCATTCGTTCTCGCGGACGGCCCGGTAGGGATCCTGAAACACGAGCGGCCAGATCACCCAGCTTTCCGGATCCTTGTCCTTCAGGTTCTGTGGATAGGTGCCGCGGAAGCGATCCTTCGTGAAGACGGCCGGCTCCCACTGGCGATTGAAGTAGCCGAGGCAGGGAGCATAGAGCCGTCCCTTGTAGCGGCAGAGCACGGGCTTCGTGCCGGCGATCGCCGGCGCCAGCGCCGCCACGAGCACGAGCAGCCCCACGAAGGCCAGTGCGGTCATCGCCAGCGGCCGCCGCCGGTAGCGTCGCCAGGCCTCCGCCCAGAATCCGCCGGAATGTGCCATCACTCGACGCTCACGCGGGGATCGACGAGGCAATACAGCAGGTCGGCGAGCAACTGACCGAGGAGCGTGAGCACGCTGAACATGAGCGTGAGGCCCATGAGCGTCGGATAGTCGCGTTCGCGGATGCTCTCGAAGAAGAGCCTCCCCATGCCGGGCCAGGTGAAGATCTGCTCGATGATCACGGAGCCGCCGATGAGACCCGGCAGCGAGAGGCCGAGGAGCGTGGCGAGCGGAATCAGCGTGTTGCGGAAGGCGTGGTGGAAGAGCACCCGCCACGGTCCGGCCCCCTTGGCCCGCGCGGTGCGGATGTAGTCCTGCCGGAGCACCTCCGCCATGTTCGCCCGGATGAAGCGGCTGTCGTAGGCGAGGCTGACGTAGGTCTGGCAGACGACCGGGAGGATCGCGTGGCGGGCCACGTCGGCCGCGCGGGCGAGCCAGGGGGCGGTCGGGGGCAGGTCGGTCATGCCGAAGAGCGGCAGTTCCCAGGCGGTGCCCCGCAGCCAGATGGAAAACACGATCTGCAGGAAGAGCGCGGCCACGAACGTGGGGAACGAATAGAGCACGTAGAGCAGGAGGCTGGTGGCCCGCTCGTCGGCGGTGCCGCTGCGGGCCGAGGCGTAGAGTCCCAACGGGATCGCCATCAGCCAGATGAGCACGAGTGCCGTGCCGGAGATGAGGAACGTGGGGCCGATCCGCTCGGCGATCAGCGTCGTGACCGGCTGCTTGCGGGTGATCGAGCGGCCGAGGTCGCCGCGGACCACGTTGCCGAGCCACTGGGCGTAGCCGGCATACCAGGGCTTGTCGAGGCCGTAGATCCGCCGCAGCCGCTCCTGGTCCTCGGGGTTGAGCTTGCGGCTGGGATCCTCGCCCATCTGGGCCGTCAGCGGCGTGCCTGGCATCGCCCGCGCGAGTCCATACACGAAGCAGGTGATCACCAGCAGCGTGAGGATGCCGAGGAGCAGGCGGCGGAGGAGGAACGTAGCCATCGTCACTCCGCCCGTGGCTTCCAGATGCTGCCGAAGCCCGGCGAGTAGTGGTAGGGGCCGCGGGGGCTGAAGACGTAGCCACGGAGCTCGCGCGAGAACCCATAGAAGCTGTTCCGCCAGTAGAGCCAGGTGTAGGGCTGGTCTTCGGAGAGCAGCTGCTGGATGCGGCCATACTTCTCGGCCCGCTTCGCCTTGTCGAACTCCCGGCGGCCCTCCACGAAGAGCCGATCGACCTCGGGATTGGAGTAGCCCACGAAATTCCGCCCCGCGCCGGTCGCCCAGATGTTCTCCGAGGTGTCCGGGTCGGTGCCCGATCCCCAGCCGCCGAAGTATGCCTGGAACTTCTTCTCCTGGGTGAGCTGCTGGAGCACCGTGGCCTCGAGCGGCCGCACGTTCATGCGGATGCCGATCTGATCGAGGTTCTCCTTCAAGAGCGTGGCGATCTTGATCCGGTGCGGCTGCTGATTGACGAGCATCGAAAACTCGAACGGCACGAGCGTCCCGTCGATCTCCTTGTCGCGGATGCCGTCGTTGTCGCGGTCGATCCAGCCGGCCTCGTCGAGCAGGGCCTCGGCCTTGTCGAGGTCCTGCTTGGAGGGCTCGAGCTTCAGCCCCGCCGCCATCCAGGAGTCGGCGGCGAACGGGCCGGCGCACGGCGTGTAGAGGCCGTAGCAGAGCTTGTCGAGCATTCGGTCGTGGTCGAAGGCATAGGTCATCGCCCGGCGCACGCGGCGGTCGGCGAAGTAGGGCGTGCCGATGTTCCAGCCGAAGTGGAAGCTCACCCACTCCGGCGCCGTCGCCTTCGTGTTGCGGGCGTAGAACTCCGCGTCGGTGGTCTGCGTCGTCCACTGCTCCGGCTGGAGCATCATCTCGTCGATCTCGCCCGACGTGAGCGCGAGGAGCGACGTGTTGGGGTCCTCGATGATCCGAAAGCGGATCTCCGCAAAAAAGGGCTCGTCGCGAACCTGCCTGCCCTTCACGTGCGACCAGCTCTTCCGTCGCCGGAGCACGATCTGCTGGCCGCGGGTCCGCTCGACGATCTCGTAGGGGCCGCCTACCACGGGCGCGGCCTCGAGCTTCACGTGCGCGGGGCTGTCTTTGAGCGAGGGGTCGTCTTGCCAGGTCTTCTCGTACACGTGCCTGGGCAGCACGGGGAAGTTGATGTTCCAGACGTTCGTTGCGAGGGGCTCGCGGTGGAAGAAGACCAGCGTGCGGTCGTCGTAGGCATGCACGGCCCGGAGCTGATCGGTGCCGCTCCGCACCGCGGGCACGGGCACCCGTGGATCCATGATCACGGTATAGCTGAAGGCCACGTCGTGGGCGGTGATCGGTCTGCCGTCGCTCCACATGAGGTCGTCGCGGAGCACCACCTTGTCGAGCAGGCCGTCGGCGCTGGTCTGCCAGCTCGTCACGGTTTCGGCAGAGGCGAAGGGCTCCAGGTCGCGGCCGAAGGAAAAGAGGCCGAAGCCCGTGAGCCCGAGGATGTCGAACTCGGCCGCCGTGCTGATCATGATCGGATTGGTGCTGCCGAGGTCGCCGGCCACGTGCCGGTCGATCCGCGCGGCGAGATCGGCGGCGTCGCCCTCGGGGAGCCGGCCGAGGGCCGACAGGATCTTTGCGTTGGCCTCGGGCGAGTCGTTTTTCAGGTCGAGCGCCTCCGCCGCGGTGGCGAGCATAGGCTCCTTCTCCTGCGCGGCCCGCAGGAGTGCGAGGCCGTCGCGGACGGGCCGGTCGATCCACGTGGCGTTGGCCTCCAGGCGATCGAGCGGCGGCGGCTCGAAGGCCTCCGCCTGGCGGGCGGCAGGAGGTACGACCTCGGCCCCGGCGGTGCCGACGGGCTCGGGCTTGGCTGCCGCGATCGGGTCGTCGGCTGGGGGGCTGCAGCCCGCGATACCGAGCAGCAGGGTGGCCACAGACACCGACATGACGAAGCGGTCGTGGCTCGAGTGCATGCGATCTCGCCTCCGGCGGTGTGGAAAACCGCGATGCTACGGGCCGCGGCGCAGGCGGGTCAACCGCGGCGGATCACCCGGGAAACCGGTGGCCGAGCTTCTCCCGCTTCGTGGCGAGATACTTCTCGTTGAACTCGTGCACCGGCGGCAGGATCGGCACCTGGTCCACCACCTCGAGATCGAAGCCGCCGTAGATGAAGGCGTCGGTCTTCTTCGGGTTGTTGGTGAGCAGCCGCACGCGGGAGAGCCCGAGATCCTTGAGGAGCTGGATGCCGATGCCGTAGTCGCGGGAGTCGGCCTTGTAGCCGAGCGCGAGGTTCGCCTCGACGGTGTCGAGCCCTTGATCCTGCAGCTGGTAGGCCCGAATCTTCTCCACTAGGCCGATGCCCCGCCCTTCCTGCGGCAGGTAGACGAGCACGCCAGAGCCCTCGCGTCCGATCATGTCGAGGGCCATGTGGAGCTGGTCTCCGCAGTCGCACCGCAGGCTATCGAGCAGGTCGCCGGTGAAGCACGATGAGTGGAGCCGCACGAGCGGCGCGGCCGCGGCAGCCACGTCGCCGATGGTGAGCACGATCGGCTGCTGGGATTCGAACTTCACGCCGTAGGCCATTACGCGGAACCGGCCCCACTTCGTCGGCAGGTCGGCCTCGGCGATCCGCTCCACGAGCTTCTCGCGGGTGCGGCGGTGGCGGATCAATTCCTCGATCGAGATGATCTCGAGGTTGTGTTCGCGGGCGAGCGCGAAGAGCTGCTCGCGATTCGCCCGGTTTCCCTCGGCGTCGAGGATCTCGCAGAGCACGCCGGCCGGGGAGAGGCCGGCCATCCGGGCGAGATCGACCGCGGCCTCCGTGTGGCCGGCGCGGCGGAGCACGCCCCCTTCCTTCGCCACGAGCGGGAAGAGATGGCCCGGGCGGACGAAGTCGGTCGGCCGGCTCACCGGGTCGAGGATCGCCGCGATCGCGGTGGCCCGCTCGCCGGCGGTGATGCCGGTGCGGGCCGTCTTGTGATCGACGGGCACGGTGAAGGCGGTGCCGAGGGGCGTGGAGTTCGCCTCCACCATCATCGGCAGGTCGAGCCGCCGGGCCACGTCGGGCAGGATCGGCATGCAGACCTGTCCCCGGCCGTGGCAGATCATGAAGTTCACGATCTCGGTCGTGCACGTGTCGGCCGCGCAGACGAAGTCCCCCTCGTTCTCCCGGTCCTCGGCATCGACCACGATCACGACCTCGCCGTGGGTGATGGCGGCCACGGCGGCGTCGATCGTCGAGAAACGGTCTGGCATGGGCGGCATCCTGCGGCGGGAGAGACGCCTCCATTATAGGATGCAGGGGCCGGCGTCCGACCGCCGCCATTTCACCAACCCGGTTTCGCCCATGCTCGACCGTGAGGAATACATCGAACAGGCCTACCTGTTCCGGTCGCTCGCGGAGCGGATCACGGCGGGAATCGCGGCCCAGGAGGCGCTTGCCGCCATCGGCCAGGAGGTGCTGGCCACCTCGAAGCTGCCGATGGCGATCGATTATCTCGTCGGCGAGTTGAAGCTCGTGGGCACGCTCTCTACGGCGATGGCCCGGATGCCGCACTACTTCACGGCCTTTCAGACCTTCATCATGCGGCAGGCAGAGGCGGAGGCGGGCCGGTTCGACATCCGCACGGCGCTGGCGATCCTGGAGCGGGAGGCCGCCTACCGCGGCGAGGCCGCGACGCCGCAGGGGCTGTTCTTCTATCGCTTCGAGTGCCTGTCGCGGAACCGGCTCGACTATGACCACGGTCTCGCCGCCGTCGCCGCCGACGACGTCTTCGACGCCCCCTGGAAGACCTGGATCCAGATGGTGTCGCGGCAGGTGGGACTCATCGATCTGGCCGACCTCGTCGCCGTTCGCAGCCCCGAGTATTGGCGGATCGAAAAGCGCGACGCGCTCTTGGCGGGCCGCACGCCGCCGGAGCCCGATCGGGTGATCCTGTTCGGCGAGAAGGAGGGGCGGATCGCCTGGGCGAATCGCGGCAAGGATCCGCTGTTCTTCTTCGCGGCGCTGCAGCGACAGCTCGGCTATCCAGCCATACCACGGGTCAAGAGCGTCGATCGTGACGCGCCATCTCCCGCCCTGCTCGCCCGCCGGCTCGAGCGACTGGAGATGCGGGTGAAGCTGCTCGAGGAGGAGGGCCGCGGCGGCATCGACCTCACGCGGTTCGATCCCAAGAACTTCACGCGGCCTGCCGATGAGTGAGTCGCACGGCGTCATAGCCGACGCCGCGGCGATCCGCACGGCGGCGATCGCGGCCGTGCAGCCGCTGACGCTGGTCGCTCGCCGGCTGATGATTCGCGACGGCAAACTCCTCCTCGATGGTCGGCCGCTCGTGCCACCGCTTGTGGTCGCGGGCGAGGGACGGATCGTCGTCGTCGGGGGCGGTAAGGCGGCGTCCGGGATGGCGGCCGCGGTGGAACGGCTGATTGTGTCTGCGGGCATCGCGCCGGCGCGGCTGACGGGGCTCGTGAGCGTGCCGGTCGGCTGTGGCATTCAGCTCGAGCGGATCGAGGTCCGTGAGACGCGGCCGGCGGGCCGTAACATGCCGACGCCTGCGGCGGAGGCAGCCACGCGGGAGATGCTCGGGCTGGTGGCTGGGCTCACGCCCGCCGATATCGCGATCGTGATCGTCACCGGTGGCGGGTCGGCCCTCGTGGCGGCGCCGCGGGCGGGGGTGCCGCTCGATGAGAAGGTCGCCGTGGCCACGTTTCTGGCCGCGGCGGGCGCCGACATTCGCGAGCTCAACACGGTGCGGCAGGCGGCGAGCGACGTGAAGGCGGGCGGCCTCGCGCGGGCCTGTGCCGCCGGCCGCCTGCTCGCCCTCGTGCTCTCAGACGTGATCGGTGATCCACTCGAGGTGATCGCGTCGGGGCCGTGCATGCCGGTGACGCCGCAGCCGGTAGCGGCCCGCGCCGTGCTCGAGCGGTTCGGCGTGATCGCCGCCGGCATCGCGCCCCGGCTCGTCGCGCGGCTCGAGGCCGATGCAGCTGTCGAATCCGCTGCGCCGCCGTCCGCGACCACCGGCTCATCGTGGACGACGCCGCGCGGCTGCCACGTCGATCACCTGCTGCTCGGATCGAATGCCACGGCCGTCGAGTCGGCGGCGGCCGCAGCCCGGGCTGCGGGCTACGAGGTCGTGGTGCGTCATGCCGAATCGGCCGTGACGGCGACGGCCGATGAGGTCGGCCGCAGGCTCGCAGCCGAGGGGCTCATGCTCGCGGAGCGGGCGAGTCGCGTGGGCCGTCCGCTCGCCGTGATCGAAGGGGGCGAGGCGGTCGTGACACTGCCGGCCGTTCATGGCCGTGGCGGACGCAATCAGCAGATGGCGGTCGCTGCGCTGGCGGCGGTGCGGGCGAGTGGCCGCGTCTGGCCCGGCGGGCTGTGCATCGCGAGCGTGGGCACCGACGGTGAGGACGGCCCGACGACGGCGGCGGGCGGGCTCGTGGATGCCGGCGTTGCGGCCGCGGTCGAGCAGGCAGGGCTCGACGTGGAGCAGGCGGCGGCGCGGTGCGATGCCTATCCGCTTTTGGCCGCGGCGGACGGCCTGATCGTCACGGGTCCCACGGGCACGAACGTCGCCGACGTGCGGCTCGTGCTCGCACGCCCGTAGGCCCGTCACACGTCGCAGAGCGCGACGGCCTGCTTGAGGCCGGCGAGGGCATCGCGGGTGGGGATGAACTCCTGCCCGACGTAGCCCTCGTAGCCGATGTCGAGGAGCTTCCGCATCAGCGGCGGAAACAAGATCTCCTGGTTCTCGTCCAGCTCGCCGCGGCCCGGGCAGCCGGCCACGTGGATGTGGCCGATCACGTCCTTGCACTGCTCCACACGGCGGATCAGATCACCGTTCATCACCTGCACGTGATAGAAGTCGAACAGCAGCTTCACGCGGGGCGAGCCCACCTTCCGCACGATGTTGGCCACGTAGTCGATGTCGTCCCCCTGGTAGCCCGGATGCCCCTTCATCGGGTGCGAGTCGTCGCGGGTGTTGAGGTGCTCGAGGCAGATCGTCACGCCCTTCTTCTCGGCGTGGCCCGCGATCTGCTTCAGCCCCTTCACGCAGTTGGCCGCCCCTTCCTCGAGCGAGATCTCGCCGCTCGTGGGATCCTCGGCGTCGCGCCACTTGTAGCCCGTGAAGGCGATCACCGCCGGGAAGCCGGCCGCCGCGCAGGCGTCGATCATCTCGGTCGTGCGGGCGATCACCTCGTCGTGATACGTCGGGTTATTGAAGCCCTTCATGAAGGGCGCACCCGGCATTCCGTTGGGAGCGAGGGCGTTGGTGAGGCCGTGCTTCTTCAGTGTCGCCCAGGTGTCGGGGGCGGCCAGCTCGATCGACTTGCAGCCGAGCTCGGTGGCGACCCGACAGAGCTTCTCGATGTCCCATTGGTCGCCGGTCATGCTGTAGCACCACTGGACGAGCGATTGCTTGATACGGCCCTTCATGGGAGCGGCTCCTGCGGGTGACGGGGAAAGGGCGAGCGGGATGGCCGCGGGGAGCGTACCGCGCGGCTGGCCGGCGGCAAAGCACCGGCGGCGCGGCTCCTGCGGCATTCCCGAGACAGGCTCCCCGGGGCGTGGTAGACCAGAGGGACGCGCCTCGTCCTCCGGGAGCCTTCGATCCCATGCCCTCGATCAAACGCATCCTCGTCACCGGCGGCGCCGGCTTCCTCGGCAGCCATCTCTGCGAGCGGCTCGTCGCAGAAGGGCACGACGTCGTCTGCGTCGACAACTTCTTCACCAGCCAGAAGTCGAACGTCGCCCACCTGCTCGGCTGCGGCAACTTCGAGCTCATCCGCCACGACGTGATCCATCCGCTCTGGCTCGAGGTCGACGAGATCTACAACCTCGCCTGCCCCGCCGCACCGGGCCACTATCAATACAACCCCATCAAGACGATGAAGACGAGCGTGATGGGGGCGATCAATCTGCTCGGGATGGCGAAGCGGTGTCGGGCCAAGATCCTCCAGGCCTCCACGAGCGAGGTGTATGGCGACCCGGAGGTGCATCCGCAGCCGGAGAGCTACCGTGGGTCGGTGAACCCGATCGGCCCCCGCGCCTGCTACGACGAGGGCAAGCGGGCCGCCGAGACGCTGTTCATGGACTACCACCGGGCCAACGGCGTCAACGTCCGGATCGTGCGGATCTTCAACACGTATGGTCCGCGGATGCACCCCTACGACGGCCGCGTGGTGTCGAACTTCATCCGCCAGGCGATCGAGGGCGAGCCGATCACGATCTTCGGCACCGGTGCCCAGACCCGCAGCTTCTGCTACCGCGACGACCTCGTCGAGGCGATGATCCGAATGATGAACGGCCCCGATTCCTTCATCGGGCCGGTGAACATCGGCAACCCGGGCGAGTTCACGATCCGCCAGCTGGCCGAGCTCACGCTCGAGCTCGTGGGCGGAAAGTCACAGCTCGTCGAGAAGCCGCTGCCGGTGGACGATCCGGAGCGGCGCAAGCCCGACATCACGCTGGCGAGGCAGCATCTCGGCTGGGAGCCGAAGGTGCCGCTCCGTGAGGGGCTTGCCAAGACGATCGACTGGTTCAAGTCGGTGAAGCTCGACGAGTTCCGCGCCCCGACGCCGAACTACTGACGTCCGCGAACGCTCCGCCAGGTGGCGACGGCCACCGCGACGGCGGCGAGGCCGAGTGCGATGCCGCCGAGGTCGAATGCCCAGTCGAGCGGATCGGCCGCCCGCCGAAACCATGGCAAGGGCTGCGTGATCTCGTCGAGGGCACCGAAGATCGCCATGCATGCGGCGGCGCGGGCGATGGCGGGGCGTGTCCAGCGGCCGGCCGCCACGAGCGTGAGGCCCACGAGTCCGGCGAGCACGGCGTAGGCCATCACGTGCAGCGTCTTGTCGGACGGGGCGTTCGCGCCGAGCAATTCCTGCGGCTTCGGATAGTGCGTCGCGAACACGAGCACGGCCGTGTAGGCAACGGTCACCGTGGCGGCAAGCCGGGCGATGAGGGAGTGGCCCATGCGAAGCTTCGACCCGGGAAGAGGGCGGAAAGTGCCCAGAATACACGGAATATTGCCCTTCGTCGCCATGGCCCAGGTCGCTACCCTCTCGCCTCACATTCGACCCGTCATCACCGTCATCCCCAGGAGACGCCGCCACCATGAATCGCTCGGAGCTTTCCGCCATCGTCCTCGAACTCCTCGAGAAGGAGACCGGCGAGTCGTATCCGGGCCTCGAGGACAACACCTCGCTGCGGCAGGGCCTCAACCTCGACTCGCTCGACATGGCGGGCCTGGTGCTCCACATCGAGAGCCGGTTCGGCATCCAGATCGAGACGGAGCTGCTCGAGAACATCAAGACGGTCGGCAACCTGCTCGACGTGCTCGAGAAGAAGATCGCCGCCAAGGGCAAGCAGGCGGCCTGAGCGGCCGTGCGACCTCGGATCGATGCGTGCCGCGATGCCATTTCGCCCCTTGACGCCAGCCCGTGCCCCCTTCGCTTGCGGGATCGCGGCGCATGCCTTCGTGGAGGCGCGGCTGTCGCAGCTCGGCCCCTTGCGGGATCAGCCCGGTCCGGAGGGCAGTCCCGCCCTCCCGTCACGATTCCTCCGGCATTGTGACGAGCAAACGGTCGTGGCGGTGCAGGCGATGCTCGCTGCGATCGCGGCCCTGCCGGCCGACCGGCGCGACTGCTCCGGGCATGGCGTGGTGGCGGCAAGCTGCCAGGCCGGCCGGCTCGCGACGGCCGCGTCGCTGGCGAAGCTGCGAACGCAGGGGGCCGTGAGTGTGTCGCCCCACATCGTGCCGCAGTGCTCGCTGCATTCGATCGCCGGCGCCGTGAGCGTGGCGCTCGGCATGCACGGCCCCAACGTGGGCATCGGCGGCGGCCCCGACGCGGTCGCCGAGGGCCTGTTCGCCGCGCTCTCCTTCCTGCAGCCGGGGGGCGGTGCCGACGCCGCCGGCGTCTGGCTCGTCGTGAGCGACTGGGTCGACGAGCCGACGCTCGATGCAAGCGGTGCGGCGGTCGGTGATCCGGCATGTCGCGCGCTGGCGTTGTGCCTCGAGCCGGCTGCCACTGCGGCGCTCAGCCTGGCCGTGCATCTTCCCGATGGGCCGGTGCTGCGGCCACGGACCAGCGAAACGCATGATCCCCTCGGCGACTTCGCCCGGGCGGTGGCGATGTGCGCCACGGGCGGTGTGCTCACGTCGTGGACCGTCGAGTGTCCGTGGCCGGCCGAGATCCGGCTCACGCGGCAAGCCGTTCACGCAATGCATGCCACGATCCGTCGGGAGGCAGCATGACGACCCAGCCTCATGTCGACCGCGAGGCCGTGGTGATCACGGGCGTGGGTGCCGTGTCGCCGCTCGGCTCCACGGTCTCTGGTATCGCCGACGCCCTGCTCGCGGGCGTGTCGGGTGTGCGGGCGATCGATCCAGGAGAGTTTGGCCGCGAGGCGAAGCAGTTCGCGGCGCCCGTCGCGGAGATCCCCGCGCCGCCGGTAGCCGTCTGCGGCCTCGAGAGTCAGGCGTTTCGGTCGCTCGGCCGGCTGGAGCAGATGTGCCTCTCGCCGGCGGCGCACGCGCTGGCCGATGCCCGGCTGCCGCGCGGCGATGGCATGCGGATCGGCCTCGTGCTCGGTCTCGGCGCCGAGGTGCTCAAGACGTGGGAGATCGATTTTCTCGACGGGGGCACGCAGGTGTTCGAGCCGCGGCGCGACCGCTCGCTCGTGCACCGCATGGCCGACCGGCTCGGAATCCGTGGTCCGGCGGTGACGGTGGCGGCCGCCTGTGCCTCGAGCGGCTATGCCCTGGCGCTCGCCCGCACATGGCTCGACACCGGCTGGGTGGATGCCTGCATCGCCGGCGGCTGCGACGTGATCAGCCCGGTGGGCATCGCCGCCTTCTACAACCTCCGGGCGCTCTCCCGCCGCAGCGACGATCCGGCGCGGGCGTCGCGGCCCTTCGACCGCGACCGCGACGGCTTCGTGATGGGCGAAGGTGGCGGCTTCTTCGTTTTGGAGCGAGCCAGTGCCGCCCGGGCCAGGGGCGCGCAGCCCCGGGCCGAGCTCGCCGGCATCGGCATGTCGAGCGACGCCGCCCACATGGTGATCCCGAGCACCGATCCCGTCCACGCGGCCGCAGCGATCACTCGGGCGCTCGCCGATGCCGGCGTGACGCCCGACGAGGTCGACTACGTCAACGCCCATGCCGCCGGCACGCCGGTGGGCGACGTGGCCGAGGCAGGCGCGATCCGCATGGCGCTCGGTGCGGCCACCGACGGCGTGCCCGTGAGTTCGACAAAGAGCATGTCGGGGCATCTCGTGAGCGGTGCCGCGGCATTCGAGGCGATCGCCTGCCTGGCGGCTCTCGAGCGGCAGGCCGTGCCCCCCACGCTCAATCTCGACAGCATCGATCCGCAGTGCCCGCTCGACCACGTGCCCCACGTGGCCCGGGCCCGGCGGGTGCGGGTGGCGGCCAGCAACTCGTTCGGCTTCGGCGGCTCGAACCTCTGCCTCGTGCTGCGGCAGGCCGCCTGATCGTTTTCCGTCCGTTCTTCAGGGAGTCGCCTGCATGTCATCTGCCTCCGATCGTCACCTGCCCCCGGCCGCGCTGGGCGAGATCGACGCCCTGCTCGAGGCGCTCGTGGCACGGTGGCACGAGGTGGAGCCGGCGCATGCCGAGACGGAACTCCGGGGTCGGATCTGCGACCTCCACCGGTTCAACTTCCTGCTCTGGCACGAGGAAGACATCGCGCGTTCTCCCGACGTCACCGATGCCCGAATCGCGGAGGTGAAGCGGGCGATCGACCGCTACAACCAGGCCCGCAACGACGCGATCGAGAAGGTCGACGACTGGCTCGTGGCTGAATTAGCTGCGCGCGGCATCGCGGCTCCGGCCGGCGCGGCATCGGCCACGGAGACGCCCGGCGCCGCCATCGACCGGCTCTCGATCCTGGAATTGCGCCGCTACCACATGCGGGAGCAGGCGGAGCGGGCCGACGCCACGCCGGAGCATCGCGAGAAGGCGGCGGGCCGGGTCGTGATCCTCGATCTGCAGCGGGATCATCTCGTGGAGGCGGCCGATCGGCTGCTCACGGAGATCTTCGCGGGCCAGCGGCCGCTGCGGGTGTTTCGCCAGATGAAGATGTACAACGACCCGGCGATGAACCCGTATCTCTACAAGGCCCGCCAATCATAAAAGCCCCTGGGCGGAAGCCCTGGGGATCACTGCCGCGGCAACGTCGGCACCGCCGCGACCGGGGCCAACGGCAACCGCACGTCGATCCGCGCACCCGTGCCCGGTGCGCTCTCGATCCGGCACTCGCCTCCCGCAAGCCGCACCCGTTCGTTCATGCCGACCAGCCCGAATCCCTGGCGGCCGGCGGCCTGCGGATCGAAGCCGCAGCCGTGATCGGCCACGTGCAGTTCGACGGCATCGTCCGTTCGCCGCACGCCCACCTCCACGCTGCTGCTGCCGCTGTACTTCCGGGCGTTGCTCAGGGATTCCTGCACGATGCGATAGGCGGTCGTCTGCAGGCCGGGTGGGATCGTGTCGATGTCCGGAGCGAGGTGGGCAGTGACGGTGAAGCCAGCCTCGCGCATCTGCGTGCACAGATCCTCGATGGCGGCCTTGAGGCCCAGGTCGTCGAGCGCGGCAGGTCGGATGCCCCGGATCACGCGGCGGCCGTCGTCGACACCGCGGCGGAGGCAGGCCACGGCCGAAGTCACCGTGTCGCGGGCCTGCGTGGAGAGGGTGCGGTTCTCTTCCGCCATGGTCTCGAGCAGCATGATCGCGCCAACGGCATACTGGATGATGCCATCGTGAAACTCGTGGCAGAGCAGCTGCTTCTCCTGCTCCTGCACCTCGATGAGGCGGCGGAGCACTTGCTCCTTCTGGGCGAGTTGCGACCGCGTCTGTTGGAGTTCCGTCACGTCGGTGGAAACGCCACCGACGGCGATGACGGTGCCTTTCTCGTCGGTCACCGGAAACTTCACCGACACATACGTCCGCGGTTCGCCGTCGTGCACGACGTTCTCTGTGAACGTGTACTCCCGGCCTGTGCGCGCCACCTGAGCGTCCGATTCGACGAATGCCTTGGCCGTCTCCTCAGGGAACCAGTCATAGGGCGTGGTGCCCGGCCTGAAGTCGCGCATCTTCGGCCACAGATCGATGTGCCGCTTGTTGACGAGCAGGTAGCGGCTCTGCAGGTCCTTGAGGTAGATCACGGCCGACGAGTGATCGACGAGGCTCTGCAGGAGCGACTGCTGGTCGCGGACGTGCTTCCGTGCGTCGAGCACCTCCGTCATGTCCATGACGGTTCCGATGAAACCGGTCAGCCGGCCGTGGCCGTCGTGCATCGGCTGTGCGGTCGCCAGCACCGTGCGGATGCTGCCGTCAGGCCGCACGATCCGCACCTCGTTGAGATACGGTCTGGCCTCTCGCACGGCCTCTTCCCATTTCCGCATCACGTCGGCCAGATCGTCGGGGTGGATGGCGCGACTCCAGGAGTGACCGACGGTCTCCTCGAGCGAGAGTCCGGCCAGCCGGCACCACGCCTCGTTGGCATACGTGCACATCCCGTTGGCATCGGACTGCAGGATTCCGATCGGCGCATTGGCGACGTGCGAGCGAAACGCCTCTTGGCTGTCGCGAAGTCGGCGGCGGGTCGCGACCAAGGCGGCCACGAGCCCGCCGATGACCGCGGCGACAGCCGCGAGCAGCGTCAGTGACGGCGTGAACGTCGTGCCGGCGAGGAGCAACGGCATGCGGCGGATCCGGAAGCGGGCGGGGGAGGAGTGCCCTTCAGTCTATCCACGACGGTGGTCATTCTTGTGACGCCCGACCGGCCCCCGTAAGATTCACCGCACGGAGCGATTGTTGCCGCTGATCTCTCCCGTTTCCCGCCCCCGTAGCTCAGTTGGATAGAGCGGAGCTTTCCTAAAGCTCAGGTCACAGGTTCGAATCCTGTCGGGGGTACATTCCGGTCAGAAACTCACGAGTGCCTGCACGCCGGCGATCGGACTCGTGTTTGGATTCCCGATGCCTGCGCGGCCGACTTCTTCGGCGGCTCGGGTTTCTCCTGGCGGTGGTGAGGCCCGATCCCGCCAATCCTGAGGCGATCATGACGATCGACCAGGCCGCGGAGATGCTGGGAGCGCAGCACAGACTGCTGCAGCCCTTCGCCGTGGCCGACCCGTTTCACGACGGCCTGCCGCTCGAGGCCCGCAACGTGCGAATCTCGGACGAGCAGCTCTCCGGCACGGAGGGGGCCGTGTGGTGCGTGACGGAGCCGTCGGGCCTGGTGAGCCTCTGGAAGTGCAAGCCCGAGAGCATCGAGGAGATCCACTGGGCGACTGGCATCAACAAGCAGGCCGTGCTCGCCACCTGCTGGAACGCACTCGAGACGGTGGACGAGCTTTCCTTCGACACCGTGCGGCCGTTGTTGCTCGAGGAGTATCCGCCCGAGGATATCGATGCCTTTCGCCAGCATGTCGAGGAATGCATCACGGCTGTGCGGGCGGAGCTCGACTTCCGCCGGCGGGTCGTGGCTGCCTACGAGGCGATCCAGGCAGAGGGCCTGTCGTTTCCAGCCGACAAGGCGGCCGTGATGCGGCCCGGCGTGATCTCGGCCATGCGTTGCCTCGCCCTCACAAGTGATCGGATACCGCAGGTAGCCACGCACAGCAGCCTCGATCATGAAAAACATCCCGCGAACCGGAAAGCGCTACCGGCCGAAGACCGCGATCAAGGGCAAGCGGTACCGCTGCGCCACCTGCCACAAGCGGAGCCCGCGGCCGGTAAAGATGCCCGCACCGTGGTACTGCCCGCGGTGCGCGGCGGAGAAGGAGGAGGCTTTTCGGGGCATTGCCGCGAGCCTCGATGCGGCGAGCCCGGCCCGACCCGGCGTCGCCGCTACACCCGATTCATCCACGTGATCGAGAGCTGCAGCACCGTGGCGATCGAGACCCAGACGAAGTAGGGCACCTGGGCCACGGCCACCCAGCGGTAGTGCGGCCAGATGACCAGCATCATCCAGAGGATCGTGCCCCAGACGACGAGGATGTCAGCCGCCGCCAGCGGCAGATTCCGCATGCCGAACTGGATCGGCGTGAAGATCAGATTCGCCACGAGGTTGATGGCGAAGGGCAAAGCCACGAGGAGCGGCAGCCGGCCCCGACCGGCCTGCACGAACACGAAGCCGAAGGTCGCGACGATGACGGGATAGAGAATCTGCCAGATGAGGCCGATCATCCGCGGCGCCGGCGTCCACGACGGCTTGGCCAGACTCTGATACCACTCCATCCACGGAACGTCGGTCATCCGAGCCCCGCACAACCGCCCATGCCGCACTGCGGGCGGCTGCACTTCTCACAGGAATATTCGTACAACGGCATCGGCTTCAGCTCCCTGACGCGAGGAAAGCATTTTACATGAACACGTTCGTCCACCAATGAGAATCCGTCGCATGCTCTGGAGCCTGCTCACGATCGCGATCGGCGTCTACGCCGGTCTGTGTCTCGTCTTCCTCGTCTTCCAGCGGTCGTTCATCTACATGCCGACGCCGGTGACGCCCGCCCACGCCGCGGCGTTCACGCTCGAGGTGCCGGAGGCCAACGTGCGGATCTCCTCCCGGCCGCACGACGGCCCGAAGGCCCTCGTCTACTTTGGCGGCAACGCGGAGGACGTGGCCTACACGGTGCCTGAACTGGCCGGGGTGTCTCCAGACCGGGCCATCTATGCCATGCACTACCGGGGCTACAGCGGCAGCGCTGGCCACCCCGCCGAGGCGACGCTCAGGAGTGACGCCCGAGCCCTCTTCGAACTGGTTCATGCCCGTCACTCGGACGTGATCGTCGTGGGCCGCAGCCTCGGCAGCAGTCTCGCGATCCAACTTGCGGCGGAGGAACCCGTCTCACGGCTTGTCCTCATCACGCCTTTCGAGAGCATTCTTTCGATTGCCAAACGAGTGGCACCGTTTCTGCCGATGCGCATTTTGCTTCGCGACAAGTACGAGTCGTGGCGGTATGCCCGCCGTGTCACCTGTCCGACGCTCGTGATCGCCGCCTCGCACGACGAACTTGTGCCTCTGGCCGACACGCTGCGGCTCGTCGCTGCCTTCCGGCCAGAGGTGGCGACGCTGCGAGTCGTCGAGGGCACTGACCACAACTCAGTGTCGGGTGAGGCTGAGTTCTGGGAGGCACTCGCTAGTGGCAAGTGAGCGAGCCGAACGATCACCGCCTAGGCCGCCCCGGCTGAATTCTGCGGCCTGGCTCCACGCGTCACTGCGTAGGATTGGCCGAGTCAACGTCCTGCCGTAAGCCGCAGATCAGGGGAGGTAGCCATGGCCACACCCAGCACGCTTTCACAGACCGACCTTCTCTCAAAGCTTTTGGATGTCGCGACGGCCAACACTGGCACTGCTTTATCAGCCACAGACGGCACCATCACGGGCACGCTCACGGCGATCAAGGCGAAATGGATCCTCGGCGGCCGGAATGTCACGAGCAATTTCAGATGCACGCTCGACCCGGCCAATCATGAGGCGCACTTTCGGGAGTCGGCCATGGAGAGCTCATGGGGCCTGCCGCCCCCCACGTTCACCGTCGAGACGACATCGCAATTCGGCTCCCGCGTGAACACAACCCGGACGGATGCGGGCGTTGGGGGTGGCGGCAGACTCGAGTTTGGCAAGTTCCGGAAAGACTTCGAGCGGGCGGTGCAGGACGCCGGTTGGAAGTTCGTCTACGAGATCGCCTGACTGCCGTGCCCGCGATGATGACGCTGGCCAATGGGTAGGCTGCGCGCACAAAGCGGAGAACGCGACGCCGCGTGTTCAGAACTCTTGTGCGGCCTCTTGTAAGGCCTTTCGCACGTCTTCCCACGCGGCCTGTGCACCCGTCTCCACGTGCTTCCATGCCTCGGCAGTGGATGTGCGGACCTCATCCAACTTGTCGCGGGCTACCTTCTGTTTGGCCTCGAGGGCAGCCATCTTCTCTTTCCAGCGTGTCTTGGCTTCATCCTTCAGGGCGTCTCCTTTTACACGCAGTCTTCCAATTTCGTCCTCCATTTCCGCGAGGCTGGCCTTGAGGCGCGTCTCGAAATCCTCCTTGGCTTGCGCGGCAGCGCGAGTGGCGGTATCGACAGCCTTTTCCGTGTCGCGACGGACATCCTCGGTCGTGACTTTGCGTACCGTGTGCTCGACAGGGGCCTCCATGCAGCCATTGCAGGACAAAAGAACCGCTGCTTTAAGCAGCCACCAAGAGCGAGGCATGGGTGTCACCTCATGTCGGACGATGAAGAGGGTGTCCGTGCGGGGCACATGTGCGTGGACCCGCTGAAAGCAGCCGGCATCATGCGAGGCAAGCATAGCGCGGGCCTCGCTTGGATCACATCACGCACTCCTCACTGCGGTTTGCACGCGAGCGGCATGCAAGACACTTCCTGCACAGTGCCATGCCGAAAAGGAAGGCCGATGCCGGCCTACGGCACTGCACACAGCGACAAAGCCGGGTACGCAGAGCCACGGGCAGTGTCTACCTGCGTTATCACGAAATGCCCGCCGTTGTCTCGGGAGCACCGTCGACGCGTGAGCCTTCCGCGTAGCGTAGAAGCGTGAGGTCCGGCGACGCGGATGCGGCGTCATACCCACTCATCAGGATGACGTGTTTTCTGGCAACAGGACGCCTTCGCTGTGTGGAAGGAGGTGTTGTGATGCTGCGGTGGGCCATCCTGTTTCTGATCGTTGCCATCATTGCCGCAGTGTTCGGCTTCGGTGGCATTGCAGCAGCCGCGACCGATATTGCCCGGCTGCTCTTCGTTGTGTTTCTGGCTCTGTTTGTGATCGCGTTGTTCATGGGGCGGCGCGGCACGGCACCGCCATCATTCTGACGCTTCCGGTGCCTGTCGTCACACAGAGGGTGCATGAATGAACGAACTGAAAATCAAGGGGGAGTGGAACGAACTGAAGGGCAAGCTCAAGCAGAAGTACGCCCAGCTGACCGACGACGACCTCATGTATGCCAAGGGCAAAGAAGACGAGCTCTTGGGTCGACTGCAAAAGAAGCTTGGGCAAAAGCAGGACGAGATCCGCAAGCTCATTGCCGACCTGTAACAATAAAGTCTCGCAGCAATCGGGCCACGTATGGCAAAGCGACGCTGTATGCGATCGCTGCGACGGCTGAAAGCAGTCCGGCCTCCCGGTCAATCAGGTCAGTCGCCTCGTACCGGTGCCTGGAGCAGGCGTTTGCTTGAGCACGGCACGAGGCATGTCTGTCCTCAGCGCGGCGCACGCACGCGAGTCGTCTTCCTCCAGAGAGCGCGTGCTATGTCTGCCTCCCGCCCTGTCACTCTCGCTCACTGCGGGCACCGCCACAGTGAACAGCAGCCGGAACGAAATGTCCGCTTTGTCAGATTCAGCAAAACACGTGCGATCGTAGCCTGCCCGGACTCATTGGGCCGGTGGCTGTAGGGTGCTTTGAGGTGGACCCCATTTGTTGGACAGTCGGGGGCCCTGTTTAAGGTGTAGCGCTACTGGGCAGTGGCCCGCGAGACCCCTCCGAAGGGTCTCGCGCGGCCACGAGGCGGTTTACGGGTTGTGTTCCTGTTGATGTTGTTTCGTTCTGAGTCCGTCTCAACGGAGATTTGAGCGCGAACACTTTTGTCGCGTCAGCCCTCCGCATAGACCTCGGCTGGTGTGCGGTAGGACAGGGCTTGGTGAAGCCGCTCGTTGCAATAGAAGTCGAAGTACCTGCCCAGCGAGTCCTCGGCCTCCCAGCCGTCCGCATAGTCTCGCGGGTAGACCTCCTCGTACTTCACCGACCTCCAGAGCCGTTCCACGAACACGTTGTCCAAGGCTCGGCCGCGGCCATCCATGGAGATTGCCACACCGTCCTTCTCCAATCGGCTCGTGAAGGCCGCCGACGTGAACTGAGCGCCCTGGTCCGTGTTGAAGATCTTGGGCCTGGCGCATGACAGCGCTGCATCGAGGGCTTCGATGCAGAAGTCTCCCGTGAGCGTGTTGGAAAGCCTCCACGACAGAACGTTGCGGCTGTAGAGATCCATCACCGCGGCCAAGTAGAGGAAGCCATGCTGCAACGGGATGTAGGTGATGTCGCTCGCCCAGACTTGGTCGGGCCGCGTGATCGTGATATCCCGCAGTAAATAGGGGTAAACCTTGTGTCCGGGGGCCGGGCGACTGGTCGATCGCTTGCGGTGTATGCCCTCGAGGCCCATCAGCCGCATGAGCCGCTGGGCGCGCTTCCGGTTGACTGCAAACTGCTCGCATACCTTCCTTGTCCCATAGAACGGGCACTTGATGTACAGCTCGTCGATCTGCCGCATCAGGGCGAGGTTCTCCGGCGACTCGCCCGCAGGCTCGTAGTACCAACTGCTCCGCGCCAGGCCCACGAGTTCGCACTGCCGAGACACGCTCAGGTGTTGGTGGTTTGGTTCGATGCATCGCCGCTTGACCTCAGCCGA